>Ga0208795_1000860_pt1 | contig 14452 bp, 15 predicted proteins | sample CB_VirMetaG_6_FD_184541 | JGI IMG/M metagenome (GOLD analysis project Ga0208795, IMG submission 184541) | Freshwater to marine saline gradient viral communities from Chesapeake Bay - CB_1508_2 Viral MetaG (SPAdes) (version 4) | ecosystem: Environmental > Aquatic > Marine > Coastal | place: USA... | reverse complement strand
TCAAGCGGTGTTGAAAACAGTTTAGCAATACTTAAAAAGATGGCACGTGAAGGGCATCGTAGTGTTTGGTTAGTATCGCACAAGGATGAACTAGCAGGACGTGTGAACAATGTATTAAATGTTGTAAAAGAAAACGGATTTACCACGTATAGTAATGATGTTGAGATGGGATAATGTTTGCTGTAATACTCACTGTTCCCCGAGTAGCGGCACTAAGACCAAGTGCGGCTCCGGCTATTATAAAAGGTATAATAAAAAGTAAAGGACTTGACAGTCGTATACTGGATATTAACCTGGATTTTCACGACCAATTTAGAAGTCGTTATTCAGAAAAACTATATTCCACAATAGATGATTATTTCTTTAATCATTTAAAAGAACTAGACGTAGAACAGCAAACGGCCTACACAGAATGGATGCAGGGTTGGGCTGATCAAATAAAACAACTTAATCCTAAGTATATTTTTATAAGTGTATTCACATGGCAAGCACAACGCTTTACTAGAGACTTTCTAACACTGTGGAAAACACAAAGCGACATACCTGTAATTATTGGCGGTCAAGGTATGACCAAAGAAGAAAATGGCAGTTACAGTAGCAAGCCGGTATTTGCTCACGAAATGAAAGACAAAGGATTGATTGCACACTGGATACGTGGCGAAGCAGAAACAACTATTCCTGCTATAATCGACGGACGGTTTGATGTACCCGGGATAGACACAGACACTATGGCTGATCGCAGTGATGTGAACTCGCATAGTTTTATGGACTTCAGTGATTTTGACATTACTAGGTATCATAGTGGGTATGAACAAGGTGTACTGCCAGCAGAAACTAGTAGAGGTTGTGTTAGAAATTGTGTATTCTGTGACATACCCACATGGCACGGAAAGTTTAGATACAAAAACGGTACACGACTAAGCGATGAGCTTATACACTACTACGAACAATATAAAGTAAAAGACTTTTTCTTTCATGACGCACTCTGCAATGGTAGTGTAAAAGACTTTAAACTGTTTAATCAGAATCTGGTAAACTATTATAAAGAAAATAACTTACCAGAAAGACACTTTAAGTATAGCAGTCATTATATTGTGCGCAGTGAGCGCATGATGCCCGAAGAAGATTTTATGCTAATGGGCGCCGCTGGTGCAGAGTGTATGGTAATTGGTGTAGAGTCTGGTAGCGATCGTGTTAAACTGGATATGCGCAAAGGATTTGATAACGCAGATCTAGATTACAACATGCGTATGTTTAGTCGTTATGGTGTTACTGTATATCTGTTATTAATTGTGGGCTTCCCTACAGAAACTAGGGAAGATTTTGACGAAACACTGGCAATGTTAAAACGTTATCAGCCTTATGTTGCAGACGGTACTGTCATTGGTGTTAACTTAGGTACTACGCTTACTATCGAAGAAGGCTCGCCTATATGGACAGAATACTCTAAACTAAACATTGTAGGCATCGACGGTAACAGACCCCATGGCCCAGACTGGCGTTGCGAAACTAATCCATCGTTAACATACAAAGAACGTATCATGCGCAGGATCGAAGCACAAGAGTATGCTACAAAATTAGGCTATACATTCTGGAAGGGTGATGATCAACTTAAACTGTTAATGGACAACTACACAACCAGACTGAACAGACTAGCAGGAGTTATACATTAGTGCAGATCAGTTTAGATATCGGATTTACCATAGGCAGTGAGTTGGGAATGCCTAACATAAAGATATTAATAGACGACTATGTTGTTCTATACGAAGGTCCTGCTGTTGAAAAGTTTTCAAGACAGTTTGATTTGAACGATGGCGAGCACGAATTAAAGATTGTACACTATGGTAAAACAGATCAGGATCACGTACTAGACAAGGATGGTAGTATTCTAGTAGACAAGTTTGTAAACATAGACACAATAACCATTGACGGTATAGCATTAACTGATAGAGAACTACACAAAGGGGAGTTTTGGCCCGTGTACAGTTTAAGTTATGTAGAGGACATGCAGGAACTACCAGAAAGTATATGTCCTAATCTATATCTTGGACATAATGGCACTTGGCGTTATAGATTCTTTGCTCCATTTACTGAATGGGTAATACGAGAGCGTAAACAAGGACCACAGTTAGACAATACAATATTTAAAAGCAGTCAACAAATATTAGAGGATGCTAAAAACTTTTTCAAGGACATGCCAGACTTATGAAGATTGCATTTGAAATAGAGTGCGGACTAGTTGGTGGCATGGGTCCACGTGTTGGAGTTGATATAAACGGTGAACAAGTCACATCTCAGATTCTAGGACAACATACAATATTAGAATACTCTATAGATAATCAAACTGACACCGAAGTTGTAATACATTACAAAAATAAAACAGTACACGATACTATTGTTGTTGACGGTATGATTGTTGCCGACAAATGGCTGAAGATTACAAAGATTTGGGTTGACGACATACTGGTACATCATTTATTATGTACTACAGAATGTACTGAATCTGCAGACCGTCCAAATGCAGACAGTTTATATCAGGTAGGCAGTTTAATATACAAGTTTTCTAAAAACTATTTTACCTGGTATTACGATTACATGAAAAAATTAGATCTTCAATATGCCAGCACACATCCAGACCCAGAAGCAGAACAAAAATTTCTTGGGTACGATCAAGAAAGTACAGCTATACCAGAAGTTCAACAACTATTAGAAAGCCGTGGATACAGTATTACTAGTTAATTTGCCAAGACAGGATGCAGAAAGAGCACCAGCAGTTATTGCTGGACTTGCTGGTATCTGCAAGAGTGTTGGTATAGACTACGAAGTTGCTGACTTGAATCTGCAGACTATCCAGGCCTCAACATTGGCTCAATGGCGCGAGTTTCAGAATTATGTAGGATATTTTTCTAACGAATGTGATCCTAAATTAATACAAGGATTCAAAGACTTAGTTACATCACAGTTACCAAAACAACAGTTTGGTATTGTTGCCGTAAGTCTTTTTACCTACGAAACATTACGCAGTGCGCACATGGTATTACCTATACTGCGGCAAGTATATCCTGACAGTAAAATTATTATTGGCGGGCATGGCACAGACTTTTTAGATACTGACAATAATAGACAGCCATTTTATAAAGTTGCATTAGAGCGTAACGTAATTGATGCTTATATTCTTGGTGAAGCAGAAGAAAGTTTTAAAGAATTTATTCTTAATCCCGACAGTTGGAGGAATACTAATTTAAAACATCAAGTTTCAAATTTAAGTACTATCCCATTTGCCTGTTATGATAAGATATTACCACAGCACTACCAACATACAGGTGTAATTGGCACATACATAACAGGTAGTAGAGGTTGTGTTAGGGACTGCACGTTCTGCGATGTTAAACATATTTGGGATAAGTTTAGATTTAGAACAGCAGAACATATTTTTGCCGAAATACTAGAGCACCATTTAGAGTACAATTCGATGCACATTGAGTTTACTGACAATCTAATCAATGGAAGTTTAACTGAATTTAAAAAGTTAAATTATCTACTTGTTGATGCGCAGAAAAAATATCCAAGCCTCAAAGATTTAACATTCAGAGGAGACTTTATCTGCAGGCCAGCAAATCAATTTACTGAAGATGATTATCGAGCAATGAGTCAAGCAGGTGGCACTGATATTGTTGTAGGCATTGAATCGTTTAGTGAGCCTGTGCGTTATCATATGGGCAAAAGGTTTACAAATGAAGATATAGACTTTCATTTATATGCCTGTGGTAAGTATGGAATTAAAAATACTTTTCTAATGCAAGTCGGATATCCTACAGAGACCATCGAGGACCACAAAACAAACTTAATCTATTTAGAAAAATATCAAAAGTACGGACTAGCCAAAGTAATAAAATTAATACGATGGGGATTCACTACAGGAATTCTCCCGGGCAGTCCTTTAGACACTAAATTTAGACATACGTTGCCAATCATTGATGGCGAAAATGATACAGAAGTTTACGGTAAGGCACAATGGACTACTCCAGCAAATCCTACCAATACATATGAAGAACGTATACGCCGTAGACTAGAACTACATTACGCTAGTAAAAAATTAAACTATAATCAACCAAGAGTGCATGACGAGTTTTTAAGTATCTTGGCTAGCCTTAAAGGCCGATAATGTTAACATACAACACAGTAGACGAATATCAAATTGAAATAACCACATATTGCAATGCGGCTTGTCCGCAATGTCCACGTAATCTCTGTGGTTATGGTAAGAATCCACACATGCCATTATTACACTTAGATGCTGATGTATTAGATCGTGCATTCCCCCAAGACTTATGCGAACGTCTACGTCAAGTATTCTTTTGTGGCAGTTACGGTGACCCTATTATGCATCCTAAGTTCTTAGACATATTAAGAACTTTCAGAAGTAAGAGTCCAACACTGTGGTTGTACTTTCATACCAATGGTGGTGTACACGACGAGGACTACTGGCAAGAAGTAGCAGACATAATGGCCGGCTACGGACAAATAGACTTTGGCATAGATGGTGTAGGAGATACACTAGGACTGTATCGTAGAAATGTAGATTATGATAAAGTTATGCGTAATGCTAGAGCGTTTATTGATCGCGGTGGTCGTGCGCAGTGGAACTATATTGTGTTTAAACACAACGAACATCAAGTTTCTATAGCAAGAGAGTTAGCAGAGGACTACGGCTTCTTTAACATATTAGTACGTAACACAGGAAGATTCTTTGATCACAAAAACTTGGTTGAACTTGACACATGGCCTGTGTATAATAGCAAGGACGATTTAGCATACCACTTAGAACTGCCTTCTGAAGAACAGTACAGAAACCGCAGTATGATGGGATTGACTAAATTAAAAACAGAATACCCCGACATTAAAGAATATTTTCAGCAGACAGAGATACAGTGCGATGCTGAAGTAGGCAACAAGGTAGCAGTTAACGCTGAGGGTGTTGTACTGCCTTGTAATTTCTTTAATCATAATTTGTATGATTTGAGATTTCACGATACAGATGCACTGCCGAGAGCAAATGCACTTAGTGGAACGCCTAATCAAGTTAGAGAGTATTTAGAGCAGTATGGATTAGATAATTTATCTATTAAAAACAATAGTTTAGCGGACATTTTCCGCAATCAGTTTTGGCAGGACCTGCACAACAGTTTTACAGGTAAACGATTATTTGAATGTGCAATGACCTGCGGTAAACGTTTAACAAAAGTATGGGACCAAGGAGGCAATCGTAGATGAAAATGTTAGTAACAGGCGGTAACAGAGGATTAGGGCTACACCTAGTAGAAAAGTTTGGGGCAGACAGTGTTAGCAGAAACACAGGGTTTGATATTACAAAAGATATTAACGATATTGCTGTTCGCAGTTTAAACTATGATGTAGTTGTAAACAATGCATTTGATGGACCACCGCAAGAGTCTTGGGCTAACTTTGGTCAAACAAACTTATACTTGCGTATGTACGACGTATGGAAAGAACATAACAAGACAGGGTACATCTTTAACATAGGCAGTATTGGCGAGCAGAGTATTGTTGTACCTGAGCCACGCTGGGAAACATATAGGGTAAGCAAGGCCGCACTAGCACATGCCAGTAAGCAAGGTACTCAGGCATTTAAACAAAACATTGTACCATTTGGTACTACACTTATTACGTTTGATAGACTAGACACAGAACTAAGTCGTAGCAGGCCAAATTGGACAGGCAACGGAATACGATTAGATGATGTTAGCAATTTTATACAGTACGCACTATCCGTACATGACAATACTTGTATAGAAGAAATTATACTTTATTGTAATTTAGATTATAAGTAACTGTAAATTATGCCCGAACTAGTTCGAATAGAACCTTCAGAAGAAAAATTTTATATTACCTGGACTATACAGTTAAGATGTAACTACGACTGCATGTACTGTGGCGATATACGACATAATCTCGATGGCGACATGCCTAGTTTGGAGCAACTTAAATCGCAATGGATGCAACTATTTGAAAAAACTAAACACAGGAATTTGCCATACGAAATAATATTCAGTGGCGGCGAACCTGTAATGAATAAAGATTTTTTACCTTTTGTACAATGGTTACATGAGAATTACAGAAGTTATCTCAGAAAATTAATGTTAGCCTCGAATGGTAGTGCTGGATTGACGCATTATTTAAAATTGTTTTCATTTATTGATTCAATTACACTTTCCACACATACTGAATTTTTTGATGATGAACGATTTTTTAGTATTGCTGAACAATTATCAAAATTTGCAAGAAAGCAGAAAGAAAAATATTTTCTAGTAAACATTATGTGTGAGCCGTGGGCCGAGAAGTCTGTAGCAAGATTTATTGACCGTTGCAGAAGGCGAGGAATAAACTATTTTGAAACTAAAAACATAGACTTGTCAAGACGTACTAGAGACTATCCAACTTTTAAAATAAAAGAATATGACTAAATTAGAACCTGACAGAGATTATACTTGTAGTGCATACTTCAATGATGGCGAAGTTGTAAAGATATTTGCCCCAAAGTTAGTAAATTCTCAACTTCATAAATTTGAAGGATGGTCCTGCGAAGCTGGATACTCAACACTTTATGTACATGCAGATGGAAATGTTTTTGGTGGTGAGTGTGAAAATGATTTTTTAGGTAATCTCAACGACAAAACGTTCAATTTACTTGATCAACCAACAACATGTAAACAGAATTTTTGCACTAATAACAATTATGAATTAAGTACTACAAAATTTAAACCTTTATGACATGGTTATTCGAATCACAAGAAATAGAAGCACTTCCAGAGGACTGCGTAGGGTTTGTTTATTTGATTACAAATTTAACGAACGGACGTAAATACATCGGGAAAAAACTTGCACGATTCAAAACTAGTAAACCACCACTTAAAGGCAGAAAGAACAGACGTCGCGGATCTAAGGAAAGCGACTGGCGTGAATATTATGGCTCAAACGATGAACTCAATGAAGATATAAAGAACTTAGGCACAGAAAATTTTAAAAGAGAAATACTATTTTATTGTTACAGCAAGGCAGAATGCAGTTATATAGAAGCAAGAGAACAGTTTAGACACCAAGTCTTAGAAAAAGAAGAATACTATAACGGGCATATTCAAGTCCGTGTCCATGGCTCACACATTTTAAACAAATTAAGTAGTAACAGCTAACACAGGCTAATTTCGTGTGTACAATACCTGACTGAGACGAGTACAGGGACGTAAGACTTGCCGCTACAGCAAGCACTCAATCACTACCCGCAAGGATGCAGACTGCCAATGCCGCAGTTTGATTGTTTGAACAGGATTCAATAAGGCTGAAAAGACGTAGTAGCGATACTACACGTTTATATAATATGTTAGCGTATGTTATATAAGCCGCCGTTGTTAAGACTGAGCTCGAGGTACCGGACAACCGCCTCTGTAATGCTCTAACGCTAAGTGACTGTGCACCTCAGATGAAGCAGTTTACTTTTTTGCCCGCCCTGGGCAAAGAGTGACCAATTACTCTAGATGAAACGTCTGTACTGCTTTTAAAAAAATGTTGATGAGTGTTAACGAATCAACAGATCACGCAGTGATCTTAAAAGAATGGCATACCTGTTTTCTTTGCGGTTTCTAAATTTTCTTTAACGAGTTTAGCAATCTGAGATCTATCGTCAGAACTTAGGAGCATACCTTCGTCGTAGGAAAGGGCTCCTCTCATATACCAACAAAGTTTTATGACTTCTTCCTTTAAGGCTTTTGACTCTCTGTCAAGTTGGTCAAAGTAGTTAAGCATGTCCTGAGAGGACATGGTCAAAAGCCTCATCCGAAAAAACTGCTATTTTCAAAGTTTAGTTCAGTTTTGTATGTTTTTTCACATGAACTGCATTTAATATTAAGAGGTTCAATTTTATTAGTTCTTGCAATCTTTTCGATATGATCTCTAATTTTTTCAAACGTTTTTGTATCAGCGTTTTCAATATACTCTCTTATAAATTTAATATCAGTAACTTCATCTTCGTCTGTACTAATAGATTTAATAGCATACAGAAGTGTTTGTACACTTAGATCAGTTATCTTAGGTAGCATATCGTTTAACTGTTGTTGTTTTTGTTCTTCAGTTAATGTACTACTAGATCCAATCTGCTGTATTAAACGTTGTTGTTCAAATGATGCCATGTTGCTGATGTTAATTGATTGAAACTTTTGTGGTTTGAATTTTATTGTAACACCACCAATTTTTTCTTGGCCATATACAGGAGGAGGCAATCTATCAAGTAATGCACTTAGTTCAACAGCATTATCATTCTTTTCGTTACAACTTGGGCAAGTGGTAGTGATATCCATTTCGTCGCCGTAACTGGCAATTCTTATACCTATTAGAATAGCATCAAGATCGCAAATTGGAATTTCAAACGGATCTTTAATGTTTGGACAACAGCTACGAATAACAGTAGCCATGCCTTCTCCGTTCATCAGTGCATCAGGGGTCTTTAATGTAATTTCATCTTTGACCGTCATTGGGTACACTGGAATATCTCCAGATGCAGGATAATCAATTGATCCTTCGGGCCAATACTGTCCTTTACTTGGTAAGTTTAGGTAAATTGCTGGTTGTCTAAAATGTTTAAACAACGGATTTAACGCTGGATTCGACATAGATTTTTATCCCATAAATATAATTGAGTAATTTTATTTATAGTGGAAAAAAATGACGTATAGAATAGATATACCTGGGGTAGGAGTTGGAACTGCTGAAAATGGAGCAACAGAGTCCACCTTAAACCTAATAGCTAGACTGTTACAGACGTCGATAACAGATCGTCAGCGATTTCAGAATGCGGCCCAAAATGCCTTTAAACAAGTTAAGTATAACTCTGACGAAGCCGCAGGTGCAATGGGAGCAATGGCGGCGGCTATTAATCAGTCTAGTAATTCAATCTCCCAAGGAACGACCCGAGTAAATCGAAACATAAGTGAACTGTTTGAAACCAGCTCGCAGACTTCCAATTGATGGAGAATCATGTCAGGCGTTTGGCTGCTGAAATAGCTAGAACAACTTCTATATTTGCTTCTAGCTATAAAGAAATGGCGTCTAATCCAATTGCGGCTAGCCAAAAAAATGCAAATATGGCTATTAATTTAGCCGTGCAGGCTATTCATGGTGTTGCTGATTTATCAGGAAGTTTTTTATCAAAACTTGGACCTTTTGGCAAAGCCATTGGTGGAGCTACCCAAGGTATTCTCAAGTTAGGCGCTGATATAGCAGGACCTTTATTAACCACTCTTAACGATATATTTGGCCAGGAACTAAACGACACAGCAGTTTCATTTAAAACAATGAACGCAATGGGTGCTTCATTTAGTCAAGGCATGGGAGAAATGCGTGTTGTTGCCCTTAAAGCTGGGTTAGCACTTCCAACATTTACTGCTGGTATTCAAGCAAGCCAAGAGTCTTTAAACAAACTTGGTTTATCAATGGGTGGTGCTATACAGGCTGTTGCAGAAGTTGCTCTCAACTTTGATCAAGTTGGAGCTAGTGGAAGTACTCTGCGTGAAGAAATGATGAAAATGGGCTACGCTGCCGAAGAGCAAATAGGCTTAACTGCTGACTATCTTGCTTTACAACGAAGCACAATGACCGCAGACCAATTTAGAAAGATGACAGATGCAAAAAATGCCGCTGAACTGGCTAAAAGCACAGCTAACTATGCAGAGAACTTAAAGATACTCGAAGGAGTCACTGGCAAAAATGCTAAAGCAGAATTAGAAAGAGGTCGTGTGGCTGCCATGGAAGGTGATATTCTAGCTAAGTTAGGTCCAGAGGCTGGAGAAAAGTTTTCAATGGCATTGGCTCCGTTGCCCGAAGAGCTAAAGAAAGCAGTGTTGCAACAGATCAGTTTAGGCGCAGTAGTTGATCCTACAGCGGCTCTAGTACTACAACAAAACGAAGCGGCACGTGATCTGGTTATGAGTTTTGAGCAAATGGCTACGGATACAACAGTATCGTCGAAAGATATGTTAAAGACCGTTCTTACATCCTTAGGTCAAGCTGGCGAAGAAGCAAGAGCGGCTGCCGAAGATGGGCAAAATCAATTCCAGCAAGCGGCAAGAGCAGGCGCCGGTGGAGCAGTTGCTGGCGTAGCAGATACTCTAAATGAGTTAATTCGTATAAACTTCAGACCAGAAGATATTGATGCCGCTGTAAATGCTGCCGAGGACCAAAGGAAAACACAGGATGACCTAACAAATACAGTTGTTGACATGAACGAGCAAGGTAGAAAGTTTGCTCTAGAGATGCAAGATACTGTTTTACCTAATCTTCAAAGATACGGAGAGATGTTGCAGACTGTTAACAGTACAATGATGGGTGCTGTTAAATTTGGTATAGGAATGATAGGTGGCGGAATGAGCTACTTTGATGCAATGACTGGTCAAATACAAAGTGGTGGAAGCATGACCCAAGAGGATATTGACGCAGGTGTTGAGCAAGGCTTCCTTACCGAAGATCAAGCGTACGAGTTAGCAGTTGATTCTGGACTTGTTAGACATAATGCAATGAATTTAGCTACTAGTTTACCAGCGTTTGGTGAAGCAGTAGAACGTTCCGGAGGTGGACCGCACGAGTACGCTATGGCTTATGCAGATTTCTCTAAGGAAAAGCCAACTGGTCCGCAAATAATGCCAGTGCAATTTGATTATGATATAGTTGCGCAAATGATAGCAGATAAAATTAAAGCCGCAAATATTAATAATGACATAAGCGCACAGATAGCTCAATTAACAGAAAGCATGAATACAACAATGCCTCGCATTGCAGAGAATACTGAGAATATGGTTATTGAAGCCGGTGAAACTAAAAAAGCAACTATACGGGTAGCAGATGCACAGACACAATCTATTCGCATGGGGCATTAGTGCGGTAAATATATAACATTCTTGGAATATAAATGACCTGGCGAAAATATTTTAAAAGTAGCAATTTACCTAGTAACGTTAGCCCAATTGGCGGTGGCCGCGGTGCGCAATCAAACCCTGATTATCGTAACTTCCAAAGCAACTTACCAGATGTCTACATAGGACATCCAAATCGTACTGAGCGTTACAACCAGTATGAGCAAATGGACATGGATTCAGAGATCAATGCCGCACTGGATATTCTTGCTGAGTTTATGACACAGAAGAATGAGGACAACGGTACAAACTTTAACATACAATTTAAAGATGATCCTACTGATAACGAAGTAAAGATTATTAAAGAACAGTTACAGCAGTGGGTGTCACTTAACGAACTAAACAAGCGTACATTTAAGATTATTCGTAATACTATTAAGTATGGCGATCAGGTATTTGTACGTGATCCAGAAAACTTTAAGTTATACTGGGTTGAGATGGGCAAAGTTACTAAAGTTATTGTTAACGAAGCCGAAGGTAAAAAGCCAGAGCAGTACTTAATTAAAGATATTAACCCAAACTTACAGAATTTAACAGTTACAGCAGTAGCCGCAACTGACACATACGTTAATCATCCACAAGTAGGCGGTCCTAGCGGTAGTTACGTACAGCCAGCTACACCATATTCAGGTGGTAGTAGATTTAGTCACGCACAAAACGAAACTGCTGTTGATGCACAACACGTAGTACACTTGAGTTTAACAGAAGGTTTAGATGCTTATTGGCCATTTGGCAACAGCGTACTAGAAAACGTGTTTAAAGTTTACAAGCAGAAAGAACTGCTTGAAGATGCTATTATTATATACAGAATACAACGTGCTCCAGAGCGTAGAGTATTTAAAATTGACGTGGGCAACATGCCAACACACATGGCTATGGCCTATGTAGAACGTATTAAGAATGAAATACATCAGCGTCGTATCCCTACTCAAACAGGTGGTGGTGCTAATATGATGGATGCTACTTACAATCCGTTAGCAATGATGGAAGATTACTTCTTCCCAGTTACAGCAGAAGGACGTGGTAGTAGTATTGACGTATTCCCAGGTGGACAAAACCTAGGTGAAATCACAGACTTACGTTTCTTTACAAACAAACTATTCCGTGGTCTACGTATTCCTAGCAGTTATTTGCCAACTGGTACAGATGACGGTACACACAGTTATAATGACGGGCGTGTTGGTACAGCATTAATTCAAGAATGGCGCTTTAACCAGTATTGTAAGCGTCTACAGAGTATGATTGTTGACAAACTTGATCAAGAGTTTAAGACATTTATGCGCTGGCGTGGTATTAATATTGATAGCCAACTGTTTGATTTGGTACTTGAAGAACCACAAAACTTTGCACAGTACAGACAAGCAGACGTTGATAGTGCTAGAATTGGTACTTTTGTACAGCTAGAAGCATATCCTTATATGAGTAAGCGTTTCTTAATGAAGCGTTACTTGGGTATGACTGAAATGGAAATGGCTGAAAACGAGCAGATGTGGTCTGAAGAGCAAGGTGATGTTGAGACAGCACCAGCAGATAATCCATCGTTGCGTGGTGTAGGTATTAGCCCGGGTACTATTGCAGGCGACTTGGAAAACGTAGAAGCCGCAGAAGCACCAGCACCAGGTGAGGAAGGTATGGGCGGCGAAGGACAATCGCCAATGGGAGTACCAGATACAGCACCTCCTGGAGCAACTGGCGGAGCCGCAGGAGCACCAGCACAGGCCGCACCACAAGGGCAAACAGCCTAATAATATAAATACAACTATGTTTTTAGCTGAACTTTATGATAAACCTAAAAAAGGTTATGAATTTGTTGGGGATGACAACTCAACTCTGCATCTTAACGATATGCGTAAAGGTAGTCGTTTAACTTTAGGTGATCTAAATAGACTACGTATGAGTAACGATGTACGTACAGTTGAACACGAACAAAAGCTAGAAAAAGTAGCAAAACAGTACAAACCACCAGTAGAAGCCGCCCCAATGGCGGTGTAGTCCTACGAAATCACTTCAAATATACCTATTTAATTAGTAATATATACACTTTTGTTAAATAAGTAACAAGCCATATTATTACGAAGGAGTCACTATGAACAAATATGAACAGCTTATAGAATACATCATCAACGAAGATGAAGATAAGGCTAAGGCTTTATTTCATGAAATCGTTGTTGAAAAATCACGAGACATTTACGAAGGTTTAATGGACGAAGAGACTGTTGAAGAAGAATTCGGCGGTAACGAAGTTGCAGACCTAGTAGACGAAATCCAAGCAGACGAAACCGACGGTATTTCAGAAGAAGGCGACGAAGAAATGGACGCTGACGCTGAAATGATGGGTGGCGACGAGGACGAAGGCGAAGAAGAGTCAGACGACTTAGAAGACAAAGTCATGGACTTGGAACAAGAATTAGATGCTCTTAAAGCAGAATTTGACGCACTAATGGCAGATGAAATGGATGAACCAGAGCATGCTGACATGGACATGGGCGACGAAGAAGGTGCTGAAGAGTTAGAGATGTACGAAGGCGACGAAGAAGTAGCTGAAGACGCAGAAGAAGAAGTGTCTGAAGATGCTGACGAAGTTGTTGAAGAAGACGCAGAAGAAATTGAAGAAGAAGTAGAAGAAGTTGCTGAGTCAAAGACAGCACCTAAGTATGCTAAAACAGCTTCAGAATTAATGCGTGAATATGTTGAAAAAATCAGCGCACCAAGCAACACAGAAGGTGCAGACAACAAGTCAAGCGTAGTCGCTGGTAAAAACGACATGGGTGGTACCGCAGTAGATCCTACTGGTGAAGAGAGCGGCGCTAAGACACCTAAAGTTGCTCCTGGTAAAGAATACCAGAACACAGCTGGTGGCAAAGCAGACCAATCAAAAGCTCCATCTGCACACAAGTCAGGTGAAGAAGGCGGTGTCAACAAAGACAGCGTTGAAAAAGGTGGCAACTAATTAGGACATTAATATGGCTTTGTACCTAAAAGAAAATCTTACTTTTGATCGGGCCAAGATTGAGGTCATCACAGAAGACAGCAACACCGGTCAAGGTAAGAACCTTTATATGAAAGGGATATTCATCGAAGGTGGCGTGAAGAACGCTAACCATCGTGTTTATCCCGTTCATGAAATTGAACAAGCCGTTAGTACAATTAACGAGCAAATCAAAGAAGGTCATAGCGTCCTAGGTGAAGTTGATCACCCAGATGATTTAAAAATTAACTTAGATCGTGTATCACATATGATTGAGAGCATGTGGATGGACGGTCCATGCGGTCACGGTAAACTAAAAATCCTCCCAACACCAATGGGTAAACTAGTTGAATCTATGATTACTAGCGGTGTTAAGTTGGGTGTTAGTTCACGTGGTAGCGGTGAAGTTAATGAGAGTTCGGGACATGTTAACAATTTTGAAATTATAACTGTTGACATTGTCGCACAACCAAGTGCTCCACATGCTTATCCAAATCCAATTTAT
>Ga0208795_1000854_pt1 | contig 14471 bp, 4 predicted proteins | sample CB_VirMetaG_6_FD_184541 | JGI IMG/M metagenome (GOLD analysis project Ga0208795, IMG submission 184541) | Freshwater to marine saline gradient viral communities from Chesapeake Bay - CB_1508_2 Viral MetaG (SPAdes) (version 4) | ecosystem: Environmental > Aquatic > Marine > Coastal | place: USA... | reverse complement strand
ATTGTTGACCGAACAGTTAACAGCACAAGCTGATAAAAAACAAAACACAATTTAATAGTCAGAGGCCCCTAGCGCATTGCGCGGGGGTCTTTGTCATGATATAATACTTTCATCAATAGTTAATGAAAGGACTACAGATGGCAACAACAGTTTACGACTCAACAGAAATTGAAATGATGGATGGAACTAAGGTAAAAATGCGACCATTAAAGATTTCTCTTCTAAGAGAGTTTATGAAAAAGTTTGAAGGAATTACAGATGTAGCAGAAAGCAATGATAAGTCTATGGACCTTCTAATGGACTGTGTTCAAATTGCTATGAAGCAGTACAACGAAAAGTATGCCGAAAACCGTGAAGAGTTAGAAGATAATATTGATCTTCCAAGTGTCTACAAGGTAATTGAGGCAGCCGCAGGAATTAAACTGGATGCAGAGGGAAACGTTCTGACGACGGGGACTCCTGGAAAGATTTAGACCTCGTTAAACTAGAGTCTGAGGTATTTCTTTTAGGTATATGGAAAGACTATGAAGAGCTAGAAAACAACCTATCTATGCCAGAGCTTACCGCAATCTTAACAGCAAAAAGAGAAGATGACTATCAAGAAAAAAAATTCTTTGCAGCAATACAAGGAGTAGATCTAGATGGTGAAAGCGGTAAAGATCGTGGTCAAAAAGAATGGGAAGATATGAAGTCTAGAGTGTTTAGTGGCGGTATATCTAAAGACTCATCTGATGTCACATCTCTACAAGGATTTAATGCTCAAAAAGCTGGATTTGGTATTGGCGATGGACTAGAATATTCTTCTGTAAAAGGAAAAAGCAATAACCCAACAAACCCTTTTTCACGATAAAATATGTAAAAAAGATGTGTTTAATGGTATAATTTCATAAGGTGAATATTTAAAATGTCAACTTCAGCAAATGCCAATATTAATGTAATTGTCAACACATCGCAGGCAGTTGCTCAACTAAGATCGTTGCAGGCTCAAGTGGCTGCAACAAATCAAGGCATGGCGGCATCAAGTAGTGCTGCTCTGGCACAGCAGTCAGCACTCAATAAAGCCTTATTAAACAGTGCCTCTGCAAGCAGAATGTGGAGTGCTCGAATCATTCCAATGACTACGGCTACAGAAAGATTTTCTCAATCATTAGATAAAGGAAAGCTTTCTTTAGGTCAATACTCTAGGTATGCTGCATCTCAGCTTCCAGGAATGAGTAAAGTATTTAAACATGAATTTAACATGATGTCTCGCGTTGCAGAGCAGAATGTTAGAAGGATGCAGACTCAATATCTTTCTTTAGGTAAAACAGCAACTGGCGCATCTCAAGCGATGGCCTTGACTCCAAACCATTTAAATAAAATGGCTGCGGCTTCTGCAATAGCAACACAAAGACAAGTCCTAATGAATAGGATGATTGATTTAGGATCAACAAAGCTTCTTAACTGGGGTAAGAACACTCAATGGGCTGGTCGTCAACTTATGGTTGGATTCTCCCTTCCTCTTGCAATGCTAGGAACAGTTGCAGCAAAAACATTCAAGGAATTAGATCAGTCAACTATTGCATTTAAAAGGGTTTACGGAGATCTAAAAACAACTACCGTCGAAATGGAAAGAAACCTTGAAGCAGTTAAAGACCTTGGCATGGAATACACAAAATATGGGAAAAGTCTTTCTAGTACCATAGAGCTTGCAGCTCAAGTGGCCGCTACTGGAGCACAGGGAGAAAGTCTAACTGCAGCTACAGAGCAAACAATAAGACTTGCAACGCTTGGATTAATGGAATATGATGAAGCTCTTGGAGCAACAATTGCTTTGCAAACTGCATTTGGTGTTTCTAATGAAGACTTGGGTTCAACAATTGATTTTCTTAACATTACAGAAAACGAAACAATTCTCACTATGCAAGATATGGCTGCCGCAATTCCTCGCGTAGCCCCAGTTGTCAAAGGTCTTGGTGGAGACATACAGGATCTTGCTGTAATGATGACAGCACTCAGGGAGGGTGGCGTTACTGCAGAAGCAGGAGCCAACGCTATTAAGTCAGGTCTTGGAAGGTTAATTAATCCAACAAAGGCAGCCAGAGAAGAAATGGCAAAGTATGGAATAAGCATTGATGCAATTACTCAAAAAAATAAGGGAGACCTTATGGCTACCCTTGATGATTTTGGTACTGCTCTTGCCACACTTGGAGACTTTGAACAGCAACAAGTTTTGCAAAAAGTTTTTGGAACCTATCAATATGCAAGACTGGGAGCATTATTTAAAAACCTAGTTAGAGACGGTAGTCAGGCACAAAGAACTCTTGAGTTAACTAGCATGTCTGTAGAAGATTTGGCCTCCGTATCAGAAAGAGAGCTTTCAAAGATTGAAGAGGCCACTAGTACTAAGTTTGCAGCAGCAATGGAAAGACTAAAGGTGTCTATTGCTCCAATTGGTGAGATATTCATGAAGGCAATAATGCCAATAATTGACTTTGTTTCAAAAATAGCAAATGCCTTTAATGATCTTCCAGATGGAATAAAGAAGGCTATGACTATTGCTATAGGGGTAGTTGCAGGAATTGGTCCTATTATTTTGATGACAGTCGGATTGCTTGCAAACGGTATTGCAAACATAGTAAAGTTAACTCAAACAGTAAGAAAGTTCTTTGCTCGTTTAAGAGGAGATTCTAGTGCATTTCAACATCTAACAGCAGAAGAACATGAAGCAAGGGGGGCAGCAGATGCACTAAGCAAGTCAACCGATAATCTTACAGGAAAGTTTCTTGGACAAAGAAAAGCATTGGATGGACTTGTTGGAATGCTGTCTAATTATTCGAGAGCTTTAAGCGCAACGACAGCCGCTGCTCCAATGATGATGGGGGTTCCTGGAGCGGGTGGAAAAGCTGGCAGGTCTGTCGTAACAGGTCCACAGGCTAAGGGAGTTGTTAGTCGTGGATATAACAAGGGGGTTACAGTTGTCCCAGGAATGGGAAATCAGGATACTATTCCAGCACTTCTTACCCCTGGAGAATCTGTCGTAACAAAAGAGGCTTCTAAAAAATATGCTTCAATTATTTCTGCAATGAATGCAGGAACTATTCAGGGTTTTAATAATGGCGTTACTGGATATACAAACCAAGTAGTTCCTATGACCGCCGCTGCCAATCTTTCAAAAACATTCACTTCAGCCCCATCTGCAGAACAACTTGGAGCTGGCGCTGCTGCTGGATTTGCAAGAGGGTTTACTAAGACTGCCGCTAAGGGTCTTACCCTTGTCCAAACAGAGATTGCTGTTGCAGAGGCCGCATACAAAAGACTGACCCCCGTAATGAATCAATTTTATAATAATTTTCAAGCAGAAGTTGATCAAACAATTAAGGCAACTGGAAAAGCAACCTTAAACGAACAAGAATTAGAGAAAGCCAGATTAAGAGCAGCAAAAACAACTGCAGGTGCAATAAAGGCACAAGAGACTGCTACAGGACGGAAACTCTTGAGTGGGCCACTAAGAACTGCCGCAATGCAGTTTATGGGGGCACCTGGATACCCTGCACCAATAACAACATTAAATAGAACGGGGGCTGGTCACGCAGACCCACTAGGAAGAGCCTCCCTAATGGGAGTAAGGTCCTTACGTTCTATGGAAAATCCAGCTACAAGAGATAGGCTTAGGGTTGGATATAAAGGATTTGGGAGAGGTCTCTCAGAGTGGGCTGGTCAAAAAGCAGGCATTTCTGGTCCAATGCACTTTGGTCACCTATCTTCTCCAAAAGCAATTCCTCTTAGTGCAGCAGATCAAATGGCTTCAAGACCAGGTGCATCTGCAACTGCTCCGAAAGTTATTGCTGCAGTGAGATCTGGAGCAGCAGCAACTGCATCTGCTCTAACAGCTGGAGGAAATTCGGCGCTTGGTATATCTAGTCCTTCTAAGGTTGCTGAAAATACAATGAAGCAGTATGTAGACGGTATTGAAACTGGTACTAAAAAAAATACCACCAGGGCATCAGCAGCAGGAAAGATAGTAGGAAACTCTTTTGCAGCATCAGTAAAGGCAGCAATTCTTTCTGGTGGAGCCCTTCCACCGTTACCCCCAATTGGTGGAGGAAAGGCAATGCCTGCAGAAGAACCAAGGCCACAGTCTGCTGCAGCAAAACAAGCAAAAATGATAAAAGATCAAATTATTGGCGCAAGGGCAGAAATAAAAACAAGCGGCAACACTCTCAAACAAGACACTAGAGGAATATTTAAAGAAATAGGAAACATCTTTAGAATATTGCCTCAGCTTGGAAAAGAACTTTTAAGAAATCTTAAAGAGCCTATGCAAATTCTTGGAGGAATTCTTAGGCAAATTTCTGGACCATACGTAAAGCCAATCGTAGATGCATTTAAGTTTCTAAGAGATACGGTAGTTGGAAATATTAAATTGGCTGCAGCGCTTTTTGTAAACGATATAAAAAAGATACCAGTAATCTTAAAGGGTGCCGTAAGTACTTTTACTACAAAAGTAAAAAGTGCTTTTGAGATGGCGGCACTTAGAACTTCTGTTGCTATGGACTCAATTAAATCATTACCAGCAAAAGTAAAGAGTGCTTATGAAACTGCCGCAATAAGAACAATAATTGCCCTTGATTCAATTAAAAAACTTCCAGAAACAATGAAAAATAAAGCAGCAGATTTACAAAGAAGGTTTAATGATTTTAAAACTAATCTTCCACAGAATCTAATGAGAGCAAAGAACCAGGCATTTTATCGTGGTCAAGATGCAATAAATAGAGGAAAAGAGTCTTTAAGAGGAATATCAGAGAAGTTTGCAAAGATGAGAGAAAGATTTTCTGCAAGCAATGCTCAAGCAGCATCCTCACTAAGAGAAGGATCTATGAGAGGGGCTGCAAGATCTTATGTTCCAGACGCGGCAGCAGCACAAGTAAAAACAATCTCAGAGCAAATAACTAAAGCCGCAACAAATGTAAAGACTCAACTTACTCAAGCAGCTAAGAGTGTTACAGATAGCGCAAGGCTTGCAAAAATTCTTCTTAAGGATGGAGACTTGCGTGGAGCGATGAGGGCAATGACCCCAGACAAGGTTGCTCAAGCATTTACTGCAGCGACAAAGCCAATAATTAATGCTTCAAAGGTAGCATACGGAAAACTTGTTGATGGAGCAAGGTTTATTGATAGTAAGGTTAAGGGAGCAGCAGAGGTAGTTAGCAAGAAGCTTTCTTCTGCTGGACAAAAGTTGTCTGCAGCAGGAGCAAAACTTGCAAACTCTATTCAAGTTGCAGGTCAGGCTCTTGCAATGAGAGATCCAAGGACAGCCTTAAGAGCCTTAACTCCAGACAAGGTTGCATCTGCTTTGGGATCAGCAAAAGTACGTGCTGGAGAAATGTATGGAGCAGCAAAAGATAGGGCAGTCTCAGCAGCCTTGTCTGCAAAGGCAACTGGAATAACTGCCTACAATGCGCTACTTGCAAGAGATGTCAAGACATTCATTAAAGCACTTACCCCAGACAAAGTATGGGCAGCAAGCTCAAAACTTGTTGCATCAATATCTAATGCTGGAAAACAAGTTGCTGCAGCAGGAAAGTTTGCATATGACACAATAATTTTTAATGCTAAAGCAGCATTAGCGTTAGGCCCAGGAATAATTAAGGATGGCTTTAACTATGTTAGATCTTCTTTGATAACTGGTGCTAATTTTATTAAAGACACCATAGCTGTTAACGTTAGGGCAGCTCTTGTTGTTGGGGCTAGTGAAATTAAAAAAGCTTTTGTAACTGCAAAAACATTTATTGCTAATGGTGGAAAGTTTATTTTTGATACCGTCAAGGTAAACATTGGTGCCGCGTTATTATTGGCAAAAAATGAAATAACAAGAATTGGGGGAATCTTAAAAGCTGAAGGACCAAAACTTAAAACTAGCTTGACAAATGCTGCAAAGGGTATGATTGGGGCAGTCAAGGGCGCTGGAGTAATTCTTGCAGATAGTATTAAGTCTGTCGGAAGCCTCGTTAGGGCTGCTGGCGCTTCACTTGTACAAGGAGGTAAAGGATTCTTGAAGGGAGGCTTTAACGAAAATACTGGAACAAATAGAGGACAAAGGCTAGCTGGATCAGGAAACACCGCCATGATGGGACTGATGGGGCTATCTATGGCAGCATCTTTTGCTGGAGGCAGTGTTGGAGAAATGGCACAAAAGATCATGCCAGTAACTATGGGACTGATGGGGCTACAAATGATTCTTCCTATGTTGACAAATCCAATGGGGCTAGCCATTATTGCTACCACAGCTTTAGTTGGTGGATTTATTTACTTAAGAAAGCAATTAGATGATACAGCAAGAGAAGCAGCAATTCTTGGTGCAAATATTGGCGGGGTAGCCAATGGAATGAAAATAATAGAAGAGGCAACAGGATTTAAAGCTCCTGAATCTAAAGATAGATTGTTTAGATTTAGCGATAAAGACAGAGAAGCTATGGCACAGTTTGGTTCATATTTTGAATCTGAGGCTGGAAGTAAATTTATTCAAGATCTTAAAGACTCAACATCAGAAGAAAGATATCAAAAAGTTTCAGCACTTCTTGCACAGGCTGTGGGAAGTGGATTAGAAAAAGAAAAAGCAAAAGCATTTGGAATGTCTATTGCAGAAGCAACGGGAGATGCTTTACTTAACTCTAGCATTGCAGCAGATTTTTCAAACCAAATGTTCAGTTCTGGATCTAAAAGACTTATTGAATTAGAAAAGCAAAGATCTATCCTTGCACCCATAACACCTAAAAAGGTAGATTATTCAAATTTAGGTGGAATGGGCGGATTATCGTCATACATAGATGCACCAGAAAGTGTTGCAGAAGCAACTGCACAAGGAGCAAAAATAGGAACGACAATAGGAGGATCTATTGCCATAGCTGCTCTGACCGTGGCCGCAGGTTCAGCTGCTGCAAGCATTGGACCACAGGCTGTAGTAACCGCTCCTGCTGCTGCTATTGCTTTAGCTTTTGCTGGCATGGCTACCCTTATTGGTGCCGTAGAGGGGTATACAAGAGCAACAAAAAGACAACAAGAGACAACTGAAGAGGCGGCAAAAGGACTTGGCTTTTACATACAGACAGTTCAAAATCTTTCAAATGCGGAAGCTGTTCTTGAAGAAGAAAGAAGGAGTGGAATTGTTAGTTTTCCTCAATATGAAGCTCAACTTAAAGAAATTTCAACACTCAAAGAAAACGCTGCTACTTACATAGGAGAAGTTTTCTCTATAGGAGCAGATGGTGGTGCAATGCTGCAAGCTCTAGGAGATCAACTTTCTTTTGCAGGTTTTGACGAAAGCCAAGCTACCAAAATAACAGACAGATTTAATCCAGATGAATTAGCAAAACAATTTTTTGGAAAAGATAAAACTTTTAATACTTTAGGAGAAAATGAAAGAAGCTATGTAGAGCAGGTCCTTACAAAAACCTTGTCTGGACTTACCCCAGAAAACATTTCTCAAAGATTGCAAGATGTTGAAGGAACTTGGACCAAAATAGCCGATAAAATGGTAAAGTCAATGACCGAAGGAGCGGGTAATGTATCTTTTGATGAGGCATTTAATAAAGCTCAATATACTGACTGGCTAAACTCCAATATGAGTGAAGGACTAAGTACTCCAACGATGAGCTATAGCTCAGAAGCCCTTGCTTCAAATCTTTCGTCAATGGACAATGAGTTGAAAAAGTTAAAGAGCTCTTCTGAAGATGTTCAGATATCACTTAATGGATTTACCGATAAAACTTTTGCTGTATCAATTCTTACCTCAAAAGATAGTATAAAGGAATTTGGTACAGTTCTTTCTGGTCTTTCAGAATTTAACGGAATAAACATTGAAAAAACATTTAAAGCAATTAACGATCAAGGAATTTCTGCTGGTCGAGGGGTTTATTACATAACAAAAGCCATTGATGATGTGTCAAAGATTAAATTAGACAAAGATCTATTTGGCATAGCAAAACTTGATGTACAAGAATTTACTCAAATGCTGATAGACACTAAGGTTCCTTTTCAAGACATTGGAAAAAGGATGACTGATGCAATTTCAGAGGCAACAACAAAGGGATCTTCAATGATCAAGAACAAACTAGGAAACATAAAAATTAGCTTAAACGTTGCTACGTCTATTCTTGGAATAAAAGATCTTAAAGCTGGAACCCAACTTCAGAAAAAGCTTGAAAGCATGTTTCCAAAGGGACTTCCACCAATGGTTCTTCCCATTCTTATGTCACTTGATACTTCGGCTCTTTCTGCATTCTCATCACTTAGCAAACCAGTTATGGATGCAATTAACAAGGGAGCAAAAGCAGGAGATTCAATTGCTCTAGGTGGTGGATCTGGAGCTGGTGCAATGTCGTATGTCGTAAGTGAAACGGATGTTTCTTCTGCAGCAACCCAAAATTTAATAAGCAAATTAACCGATGGAACAGCGCCAATTCCAGAAGATGATAACAATGACACTAACGGTGGAGGGTCAAAAGAAAAGAAAAAGAATCCTCTTCAAGAAATGATATCAGCACTTAATGCTTCCCTTAAGCTATATGGAACAGCTAAAACTTTAACCAAGAAAATACTAAAGTCTAAAAAAGATTTCAACAACTTCCTTAAAGAGCTGAGTTTTGATGATGGTGTATCAGATCAACTTAGAGCAATGAACTTATCTGAAAGTTTAATTGCAGACCTTCTTAGCAAAGGTGCTAAGTCTGCAAAAAGCATAATGAAAGCTTTAGGTGACGCAGGGCTGCGAAGAATTGATAAAGCTTCCATTGTAGCAAGAGGAGGTCAAAGAGTAGATGAAATTACATCAAAAGAAAAAACACAAGAATACAAGGCAACAGCAAAAAATCGTTTACAAAAAGATGGAAGATTTACTGAGGAAGAAATAAACAAAATACTTGAAAATGAACAAGATGTAGAAATTATTGCCAAATTCCCAGCAAAGAAAAATCAAGATGCATGGAACAAATTAAAGGGTAAATTGCAAAGTGATGCAAAAATAGAGTTAGAGGTTGAGCTAAAGACAGACCTTGAAAAAATCCAAGAATTGAATCAAATAATTGAAGAAGGCTATGACAGACTAGAGCAAAGCAAGATAAATGAAATGGCGGATCAATTTAAAAAAGATAACGGAATAACTGTCGAAGCAATGGAGAAGCAAGTTGCTTTAAATGAAAGACTTATTAATCTGGAACAAGATAAGATAGATAAAAAACAAGAAGAGATTAATGATTACCAAAGAATTAACGACCTAACTCAACAAGGAATGGACGATCTTAAAAGACAAGATGAGATAAGAAATAGGGTTTCTGAAGGATTGTCTAAAGACCTAGAAAACATGTCTAAGCAAGAACAAAAAATTCGTGAAGCTTATGAAAAAAGGGTTAAAGCTTTAGACAAGGTTGCAGAAATAAACGATCATATTGTTAATCAACAAAAGCAACAAATAAATCTTTCACAAGCATTAAGTTCTGGTGATATCTACGCTGCAACTGCAGCAGCACAAGACATGAGGGCATCTAATGCACAATTTGCTACAGAACAAGCAAGAAAAGCTTTAGAACAAGGAGCAGAGAACCAGATAGCTGGACTAAGAACTGCTGGAGGATTAACAAAAGAGCAAGCAGAACAACAAATTGCAGACATAAAAGAGCAGTCCTATCAAGTAAGCCTTCTTATCCGTATAGAAGAAGACAAGATTTACGAAAATAACTTACTCATAAGAGACTTAACAAATCAAATATACACAATCAATGAAAACATGATTGAACCTCTTCAAAATAAAAATAAAGAATTTCAGAGAACGTTAGACTATCAGCGCCAAAATGAAGAGTATGCCATCAGCGAACTTGAACTTGCAGGATTAACAAGGGCAGAGTGGGAGAGAAAAGCTGACGAATTAGAAGCTTCAATAACACCAGCAAAGAATTTAGACATAGCACTTGCAGGGGTTGCAGGATCTTACTTAGCAGTTTATGAAGCAGCACTAAAAGCATTGTCTGTAACAGGAATGGCTGCTCCAAACATAAATGCTCCTTCAGGGACAACAGATGCAGGAGGTAATCCTGCACTAGGAAACAAGAGGTACGGCACTGGTCAACTTCATTATGCTGGAGGAATGATTAAGGGGTATGCAGCAGGCGGAGTTGCTGGTAATGGATCTAGAGATTCTGTGTCAGCAATGCTTACTCCAGGAGAGTTTGTAATTCGCAAATCGATGGTTGACAAGTATGGAATGCCAATGCTTTCAGCAATGAATCAGGGATCATTCTCAATGCCAAAATACACTATGCCTAAATTTGAAGGTGTAGAAAAGATCGAATCAAACAATTCGACAAACATCTCTGCTCCCATGTATAATAGTTATAATGTTGGAGTTAATGTTAGCAATGCTGGAGCTTCTGCAGATGAGATTGCAAACATAACAATTTCAAAGATTAAGCAAATGCAAAGTACGCAGATAAGGAGTGGTCGTGGCTACTAGCTCATACATGACAGGTCGTAGGTCATATTTAAAGGGTGCTACAAGACCTCAAGCTTTGTTGTTTTCCGATAACTCAGGAACACTTGATAGTGGCTCATACGTTCCTACAGGAACAGAAGGCTTAGACTTTATTATTTTAACAGATGGTAATAGGGGAGAGATTTCAATGTCTCAGCAAAGAATTGAATCAAGACAAAGAATGGTAAATGGAAATATGCGTTCTTACTGGACGGCAGACAAACTAAACCTTTCTACATCTTGGAACAGGATTCCTTCTAGAGCATTTTCTGCAGACGTTGATTTTAATCCAGCTAATGGAGAAATAACAGACAATCCATCTACATACACAATGTACACAGTTGACGGCGGTGCAGGAGGAGTTGATTTGTTAAACTGGTATGAGAATCACTCTGGACCATTCTATGTATTCCTTGGCTATGATAAATTTAATATAAATGGCACGAAAAACTTTGAAAAACTTAGAGTGTATAATCAAGTTTTAAAAATGTACATATCTTCTTTTGATTATTCAATTGAAAAAAGAGGCGGAATCTGGTCAAACCAAACAACGTCTGGATATGACTTTTGGAATATCAACATTTCACTGGAAGAAGTATAAATGTTTCAATCAGAAGAACTTGAAAATCATCTGAAAACTTCGGATACGATTAAGGTTGAATCAGCGGTATATGCTGAATGGAACATGAATCAGCCAGGAAATATTAAAGATCTTGGCAACTATCGCTATAGACCAACGTATTCTGGATCTGAATACTATCTTCTCCCCGTAAACTATGATGAATTAGATATTGGAAACTGGTATACAGGAGCAACAGATTCTGATGTTGCTATCCAAAGTGGTTTTGATGATCAAGATCAGCCAACGTTGTTTATCTCTCCTAAAGAAAAGATGAAGCTTCTTTATTCTTTAAATGATTGTATAAGCCCCCACAGACCAAGGTCAGGAATCAATAAACCCTTATACCTTGGAAACATTGGTTCAACATACGAAACAGCGCAGTATATAACTAATCCATCTCCAATAAACAAGGTAACAGATTTACAAGAAGTAAATCAAGGATACATTGTTAATAGACCAAGATACTATATGTCTCACAAGGATGATCTATTTAAATACTGGACTTCTTATAGAACAGAGTATGGAGTTCCAAGTCCAAGACCTGGAGAAAGTGCCACATCAGAGTTACGTCAAGTTGAAAGAGGTATTTCTTTTTTAGTAAATGAAAGATATTCTATCGAAGACTCTGTTCCTTTTGTTGTCTATGAAAACCAAGTTCCAGCAAATAAGATTGTTGTTAAGATGCAAACAAATGTAGGGGATGTAGATTTAGGAACTTTAAGATACGGAAGTACATCAATACAAGATCCATTATTTGGTGATAACAATAAGACAACACCAGTTCGATGGAGAATTGAAAAGCTAGATGAGGATAATAGTTGGGTAACTATGATATCTTTTGATGAAGTATCTTTAAGGTCTGATGGAACCCCCATAATTGGTTTTGATGGACATATTGAAGTATCTTATGGCTTACAGATTCCATTAGAATATAGAGATATTTTTATATTTGCTGATACTATCCCAAATTCAACTTTGCTTCCAGATACTGCCCCAGAAGGGTATACCTACCTTGTTAAAGAATCAGATCATGATTTAGGTACAATGTGGATATTTGTAAATGAAGAATGGGTTTCCTTTACCCCAGATTATTCCTGGGCAGTTTCAGATGAATTAATTAATTATAATAGCAACTTCGTTACACAGCCAGCAAACCCAGATTACTTTTATGATGCAAACAATAACCCAGTATTCAGAGAATTTGAATGGTTGGGTGGCATGAGAGTAGTTGTCGAAACGATGAATAAAGTCGGTTGTACATTTGACCTAATAGAACTTTCTCCGAGACTTTTGGTTGAAATGAGTGAAAGTGTCTCATCATTCTCAATAACAAAAACAATGTCAGACCTTGGGAATGGATCTATACCTGTAGGTGGACTTTCTGCATCAACAGGACAAATTGAAATTTTTGATACAGACTTTTCTTTTAATCAAAACAATGCTTTTAACTTTGATGATTACAGAGGAAGTATCCTTGCGAATTATTTAGATATGCCAATAAAGTTTTTATTCTATGACATCACAAAAGAAGTAGATGGAATAGATTATTTTATTCCAGTAAAAACAATGTACAGCGAGTCATTCCCACAGGTTACTGGAGAGGCAGCAACAATAAGCGTCACTATAAGAGATTTATTCTTTCTTCTTGAATCAAGGCCAGCTCCAGAACTACTATTGACAGATGTATCTTTAAGCTGGGCAATAACAGTGCTACTTGACTATATAGGATTTTCAAATTACACATTCAGAAGAGTTGCTGGATATCCAGAAACAACTATCCCATACTTCTTTGTTGAGCCTAATCAAAATGTTGCAGAAATGTTACAAAAATTAGCGGTAGCTAGTCAGTCAGCAATGTTCTTTGATGAATACAATAATCTTGTCATAATGTCCAAAGAGTATCTGCTTCCAAGCAGCGAAAATGAAAGAGCAACCGATACGACTATGTACGGACAGGTAGAAGGAGAAAATCTTCCAAACATCATCAATCTATCCTCACAAGATAAACTTGTATACAATGATGGTGAAATAAATTACACAACTAGATATATTCAAAGATCTATTGGCTCAACAGCAACAGCACAAAAACTAGACCAATACAAAGAATACATTTACAAACCTGTTCTTTTATGGGAAGTTCAAGGAAGAGAAGAAACAAAAACAATAAACCAGCTAGGGGCACAGAACTCAGGGTACACACTTGGAGCAGTACCACTAAACACAAACTTAACAGAAGAAGTCCCTTACTCACTAAACAATACAGTTTACAATAACGTTATTGATGTTGGAGAGAATGCATACTGGATTCCATCATACTCTGGATACTTTTATGCAAACGGAGAAGTTATTAAGTTTGATGCAGTAGAGTATTCTGTTTCTGGAGAGATTGAGCCAGTATGGATTACAAGCAATCAAGAGTATCAGGACTACTTCTCTAGACTTACCTTTAATGGAAAAATGTTTCCTACAGGAAACGTAAGGATATACACAAAGCCCGAATATGAAATTGTTGACGGTATAACAAATCTTAAAAATGGAGAAATCATAGAACACGGTAGAGGACAGTTTGGCACTGCTATAACGACACACTCTGCAGGACTTAGTAGCGATAGCTATTGGTCAAATAACTTGTACGTTCGTGGGTGCATAATGAATGCATCAAAATACCTATTCACTACAGGGTCTTATATTGAATATCCAACCACACTTCAACAGGGAACTGCTGGTAAAATTCAAACGTCTCCATACATTGATGCGGATGCCTTTTCTGAATCTTCAACAAGAAATGGAATTATTAAAAACTTCCTAGCAGATAGTTATGCAACTGAATCAGAGGTAAACTATTATAAAACAACTGGGCCAGGAACTATTCAATCATCTGCCTTAATATTAAATGGTCCAAAATTTACAGATGCTCTTCCTGCATCATCCTTTATCTCTTACGTCTACAAAGATTTTATTGATCAAAACGGAGAGGCAATTCCCTATAAGCATTTTGGAACAAGAATGAGAATTGTTGGTAAGGTGGAGTCTGGAACAGATAAATCTCAAACTCCTATTGGCGGCTATCCAATTTTTGAGGGATCTTCTGGATTAGAGCTATATTCATCTTCTAGCAACGTATCTCAGAATGCACCAGACCAACAGGTAAGAATCTATGGTGGCTCTGGAGGAATTGGGATAGGAGTAAATAAAGAAACCAACAATGGATACTTTTTTGAAATTGTAGCTTTAACTGCTGACAATGTTGGGGATTATGTTTCTGACAATAATGCTGGAGTAAAAGTTGCAAATATTCTTTCATCTCCAAGCCCGTCATGTGTAGCAAATGAGGTAACCGTTTAC
>Ga0208795_1000853_pt1 | contig 14483 bp, 8 predicted proteins | sample CB_VirMetaG_6_FD_184541 | JGI IMG/M metagenome (GOLD analysis project Ga0208795, IMG submission 184541) | Freshwater to marine saline gradient viral communities from Chesapeake Bay - CB_1508_2 Viral MetaG (SPAdes) (version 4) | ecosystem: Environmental > Aquatic > Marine > Coastal | place: USA... | reverse complement strand
CATCAGTTGTAGCATTCAAACTACCAGGTCAAGATGGTACATCAGGTCAAGCTCTTAAAACAGATGGTGCTGGTAACCTTACTTTTGGTAACGTTGCTACTACATCAAGTTCAGGTACATCAGGTTCATCAGGTTCATCAGGTACTTCAGGTTCTTCAGGTTCAAGTGGTTCGTCTGGTTCGTCTGGTACTTCAGGTTCATCAGGATCTTCAGGTGTAAATGGAACAAGTGGATCATCAGGATCTTCAGGTGTAAGTGGTGTAAGTGGATCATCAGGATCTTCAGGTTCATCAGGTTCATCAGGAACAAGTGGTACTTCATTTTATGGCGTCACATCAGGTTCATCAGGAACAAGTGGTACAGGGAATCAGGGTGATAGAGCAGGATTACAATATGAGTTTTCAACCTCTACAAGTAGTGGAAATCCTGGTAGTGGGGTATTAAAATATAATAGTTCAACACTATCTTCTGTTACTCAAATAATTTTATCAACAACAACATTTGATTCGTTAGATGTTACATCAATTTTAGATTTAATTGATAATTCCAACTCAACAATTAAATCAATCATAACAATTACCAGTAATGTCAACGGTGATGCAAGCTTCTTTTCTTTCCAAGTAACAGGTATTACAACTCACGCTAATTATTATGAATTAAATGGAACTTTTGTTGCGGGGTCGGCATTTACTAATAATGAAATTATCGCATTTAATTTTACACAAACAGGTAATTCAGGTAGTTCAGGTTCTTCAGGTACAAGTGGCTCTTCAGGTACAAGTGGTATAAATGGTATCGGTGGTACTCAAACTTTAGAACAAGTTCTTTCATTTGGTAACACAACCGGAACTTATTCAGTCTTATTTAATGATGGTTCATCAACAACACCTTCTATATCATTCATATCAGATGGTGATACAGGTTTATTTAAGTCAGCGACAAATGAGATTTCAATATCAGCTGGTGGTGTAAGTAGATTAGCCATCGCAGATGATGAAGTAAGAATTGGTGTTCCTTTAAGAGCTCAAAATGGAACTCTTGCTTTACCAGCTTATTCTTTCGGATCAGATACAAACACAGGTTTATATAGAGTTGGTGTGGATACTTTAGGTATATCAACTGGTGGTGTTTTAAACTCAACATTTGGTGCGACCAACTCAATATCAAATAGAACCTACTTTGAGAAAGCTGTTAATCACTATCCAGTAGTTAGTTCAGTATCTGGTACTTACTCAATAGATATGTCATTATCAAATGTTTTTAACTTAACATTAACTGGTGATACCGAATTAACAACACAAAATCAATCAGAAGGTTCTTATGTTCTCTTAATTAATCAAGGATCTACACCTTATAATTTGCGTGTAAAAGACGATGGTAGATTTATAGGTTTAACAAGTTCATTAGTAGAAACTACTGCTAACTCAAAATCTTTAATTCAGATTCTTCACATAGGTACTCAATCAGTTATAATGAGCCAGAAAAACTTAATTACTTTATAATGTTACCGATACCAATGTTTTTTAGTAGTTCATCAACACCTGGACCAATTGTAAATTCAATAACAGCTGGCGACCTTGGTACAAAATTGTTTATACCTATAAACATTGATATTAAACCTGGTTTTACAGATGCTGATTATGCTTTGATTGGTATAAGAACACCTGACAATCAAATAAGTAATTATGATGGTAGTGGAGGTTATATTGGTGTTTATAAAGATGACTTTCCTTGGGGAAATGGACCAGGTGAAGTTCCTTTCAATGAAGGTGTTATAGACTATTATAATCCAGATTATGTTTTCCCATATGATACAACAACTTTCACAACTCCTATTGTATGGGCTGGTGGTGAATCTGATCTTTTTACATACTCTTGTGTTCATTTGTTTGATGATTTTTCAGGACAACCAGCTGTAACAGGAAGACAAGTTTTATCTATCACAATAAAACCAAATGAAACTTTTACATATATGATACCTCCTCAGTCATTCTATCTGAGTAACTACAACTTTCAAACAACAGCATTTGCTTATAATATAACAAACCTTTCTGGTGGTATAGAATTTGTTGGTACTCAAAGTATTGACTTAGCCTTACTTTACTTTGATGGGGTTACTTATGGTTTTGCAGACTATACCTAATTAACTAATATGAACGAAGAACTTATCAACTTACTTAAGCAGATTAAAGACCAATGGGGTCGTGAGACAATCACTGCTATTCTAAACAAGATTGACAGAGATGGTATAAACTTTAACGGTACTCTAAGAAGGTCAGTTATCTATGAACAAGACAATAACCTTGATGGTGATATATCTTTCTTTATGGCTGACTATGGTAAGTTTATAGACAGAGGTGTTAATGGTACATTATCTTCATATGCAACAGACTTTAAGTTTTCAGGTGATAAAGATAAGATTAGAAAAATGGGTGGTGCTCTAAAACCTTGGGCTGATGCTAAAGGTCTTAATCCTTGGGCTTTAGCTCACTCTATACAAAAGAAAGGTATAAAGCCTAGACTATTCTTTGATTCAGTGATTGAAGCTAGAGTAGGTGATTTAGGCGAATCTATCACAAGAGGATTTGCTGATTTTATGACAAATCAACTCGGTCAATAAACATACATAAAAGTTCTAAACATATACTATAAAAGTAGTAAGTAAGAACATGGCTATCACAATAATAAGTAACTTCACCTCAGGTAAGTTTTACCCTTCATCAAATCCAATCAACACAACGGTTACATCAAACCAAAGTGGTAAGTGTAACTTCAGATATATCTGTGACCTTTATGTAAATGGTACAAAGGTTTACACAGAAAAGATATTTCCTGATCCTACAACAGGATATGGATTCTTTTTATTAAGTAGAGTTATTCAAGATTATACAGCAACACTTGCTGTCGCAAACACTACTTCAGTTTTTAACTTAGCAGCTTCTACTTTAGTTCCAACATCTTCATTCTCAGTTTATTGTAGATTTGGTGAAGAGTATGATTCATCTATATCTTGTGATGGTTCAGTTTTACAATATACAAACTTATCAACCTCAAACACTTTCTATGTTTATGAAGCGGCTTTTGACTATGAGAACTTTCCAACATATAACTACACAGATTATATTATGGGTACCTCATCTGCTACAGCTTCTAAATCATTCTTGACAAACTCACCAAGAGAAGTAGATGTAACTTACAATGATTCTTACTACTTAGACTTTATCACAGGGGTTCCTATGAACTCAAGCTGGCGTTTACAAGTTACCGTAAATGATATACCATTCACATCATTTGCGGCTACATCTTTATCAAACACAAAAAGATATAGATTAGCTGTTGGTCCTTACAACTTAAACAAAGTGTTCTCTACTCCTGTCATAAACGCAGAGGTTAAGTCTTATCGAGTTTATTTGACTTTTAATGATGTAAGACAATCAGAGATATTTACCTTTAATGTAAAAGACCCTAAAGAGTTTACAACACGATTAGGTTTTGTTGGTCTTTTAGGTGGTATAGAACACTTTACTTTCTATCACAGAAACACAAAATCTTTTAACATACAAAGAAGTTCTTACGAGAAAACAATTGGTCGTAACAAGTCAGGTGCTTGGTCTTATGATGTTGGTGATAGAGGTACAACAACATATAAGGTACTTGCTAAAGAACAACATAAAGTTGGTTCATATTGCTCTAAAGAAAACTCTGAATGGTTATATGAGATGTGGTTATCACCTGATGTTTGGACTTATAGAAGACCTGAAATTCAAGAGATTAGAATATATGATGAAGCTGGTACTTATACAGGTGAATTTGATAGTAGAATATTACTCTGGGTGAATGACACAAGTAACTTAAATGTAGGTGATTACATTATGGTTATACCCGAAATGATTGATGGTTATATAGAGTTTATCGGTAGATTTCAAATCATTGGTATAGAAGGTAACTCAATAGATGTAGGTGCTACTTGGGCTTCATACTTTCCACCACATCAACTTTGTGCTTACATATACAAAGATACAAACTTTGAAAGATTACCTGTAACTATATCAGACAACTCAATAGAAGTAAAACAAAAGTTAACAAAACCTATAGAATACTCACTAAGCTATCAGATGGCTTATTCAAAAACTACACTTAGAGGATAATGGCTAATAAAACACAACTTATACTTTTTCACAGACCTTACAACCAGGCTATCTTACAATATGATAATCCTGATAGTACGGTTTCTAATCCTGTATCAAATCCTGCTGTACCAACTGATACTTACTCTTATAGAATCTTACAGAATCCAAATGAGACTATAACACAAGCACTTGTCAATGTAGTAAGACCAGCTAACAATGGTGCTTCTGGTTTGGCTTTAGACCTTTATGCAGATATACCAATTCCTATCACTTTTTCTATTTTAGATATTCGTGAGCCAGAAAAGCGTAGAACATCTTGGTCTAAGACAATCACTATACCAGGTACTAAAAACAACAACAGAATCTTCTCACACGTTTATGAGATAGGTCAAGATGGTTGGGTTACTATTGGTAACACCTCTGTTTATGAAGGCTTTAATCCTAATCTTAGAAAAGAGTGTATAGTTATGAACGATGGTGTTCAAGTAATGAAAGGTAACTTACAACTCAAAAGAATTAAAAGAGATCCTGATGGTAACATAGAGTATGAGATTGCTTTAAATGGTGATTTAACTTCATTGTTTTATGATGTTGGTACAACTAAACTTAGTGACTTAGATTTATCTGAGTGGGACCACAATTGGACTAAAGAGAATATAGAACGATCTTGGAATGGTGTATCTAAAAAGTCAGATGGTACATTATACACGTCAATAGCAAATAACACTGGCTCACAAATTAAAAGTTTATTTAGAGATCCTGCTACAGGTAGATTAGGTGTTGAAACATTTACTCCGAATACTCTCTTAGTAGATGACTGGGTAAAACTTGATTTGTTTACTGGTGTAGTTGTAAGTGGTCTTAGTTTAACAAATTGGTTTTACTTAGTTGCTGCTAAAGGTGAGTGGGTCGTTACACAAAGAATAAGTGCTACAAAGTTTGTTGTAAACTATTTTTACCCTATGGCTTTAATGGCATCTGGTTCCTCAGTAACTTTACCAACATCTACAAATAGTTCTTATTGTTATAAAAGAACTGCTACAGGTAAGGGATATGTTTATCCTCTTATATCGTGGGGTGATGAATATGACTACAACTCTTTCGCAGTTACAAATATGACACCAGCATTTTATGTGAAAGGTATATTTGATGAGATTATGAAATTAACAAACTCTAAATATCAATCTACATTTTTAGATAGTCAGTTCTTTAAGAGACTTATACTTACTCAGAAAAAGTTGTCATATGAACTTACACCTTTTGAACTAAATGATAGAAAGTTTTGTGTTGGATTGACAGGTTCATATACAAACAAACTTGCTGGATTTAACATTGCTAAACCGGTACAAACTTATGCTTATCCTACATACACATCATCATTAGTAACAACTTTAACAAGTGCTAATCCAAACTTTGTACCATTCAAAAAAGAAGATGGTGGTTTAGTCGGTACAACCGTATCGTATTATGACGCACCAGGTTCAACAGCTTCTATAAAGAACTGGGATGAGTCTACATACAAATGGAAAGTAAGAAAAGACGGTGAATATACTTTATCAGCAAACATAAAACTAACAGCTTGGATTGATATGAATGGATTTGAAAGTGGTGATCCAGATGGAACAGCTTCTTTCGTACCAACTGATCCAAACACAAAGTACTACCCTAGATCTTGGTTTGGTAATCCTAATGGTCCTTTAGGTGATTCTTCTTGTGGTATCTATGTGATATCTAAGTTTATGAGAAAAAGAAATGGTTTTACAGAAGAGATAGGTTCTTCAAATAAGCAGTTTAAGATGAACGGTAACGCATTTTATACACCTGATAATCCAAACTGGAAATACTTTGGTAGATATCAACCTTCATCTTGGGAAAACAATAATCTTGTTGTTAATTCAAGTAAGACATACTTTGCTCAAGGTGATGAGGTTTGGATTCAAACACAATCTTATGTTCAATCTAAAAGTGGTAACTGGTCACCTTTATCTGGTAGTTATACACCACCAGAAAGAACAAGTGGTATAGCCTTTCACGAAATTTACTATGACTACGATGATGGTTACGAAAGAAATAACATAATGGGTGAGTTTTATTTGAAAACAGAATCTTCTTCTTTTGTGATATGTAATCCAAGTTCAGTTGCTTCTGAAGGTTCAAAGATACCTATCTCAGCTATCTTACCTAAAGATATGACTTGTAAAGACTTCTTACTTTCTATAATTAAGATGTTTAACCTACACATTGAATCAGATAAACAAATAGAAAGACTATACTACATAGAACCTCGTGATACTTATTATAAAACAGGATCTGGTGGATTATCAGATTATGTAGATTGGTCTGATAAAGTAGATAAAGATTCAGTTGATATTATACCTATGGGTGAGTTGATTGCTAAGTATTATACTTTTCAAAATAAAGAAGAGAATGACTTTTGGAATGTTAAGTTCAAAACCGACAGAGGTAGACCTTACTCTAAATATACAAAAGAAATTACAAATGATTTCTTAAAAAATGAGACAAAGATTGAGATTCCTCTCGGTACAACCGTGATGATTAATAATCCTGATAATTCTGATGTTGTGATGCCGGCTATTATTCAAAAAGAAGCAAACGGTTCGGCTAAACCTGTATCAAACTCATTAGCTCGTATGTTGATATGGGGTGGTATAAGACCTTACACTATGTCTCGTGGTTCTTCTATTGTCAATCTAAATAACTCTCAAGGAGCTCAGACTGGTTGGGAGCTTCTATCAACAATTGACTACGCTTCTTCAGTGTCAGCTACTTCTTCAGTTTATACTACATATCCATATGCTGGTACGGTAGATTCACCAGTAGATCCAATCTATGATATAAACTGGTACAATATGGAACAAGGTGACTTTGTCTACTGGGATAATGCTAGATGGTCAAATGAGAACCTTTACAATAAGTATTGGTCTAACTTTATTAATGAGATTAGTGATCCTTCATCTAAAGTGATTATTGCTAAACTTAGGTTGTTAAACAAAGATATCTACAACTTAGACTTTAGAAAAATATATGTGATAGATGGTAACTATCTTAGACTTCAAAAAGTTATAGATTATGATCCAGTAAACGATGGTATGACTACTTGTGAATTCTTAAAGTTAAAGTCACCTTCTAAATATAGAAGAAGATATGTTACAACTGATTCAAACGGTTATTCAGACCCAGTGTTTTATACTGACATAGATATCACAAGACCTATTAAGAATGTTGTTGTAGAAACGGCTCCTATAAAAAGAAGAGCTCAGTTTGGTTATCAAAATACTACACCAGGTGTAAACTTATCAAACTCATCTACGGTAGAGACAAATGGTTTATCAAACTTTGTAGCATCTGATACAAAGAACATAAAAATAAATGGTAACGAGAACGCTGTAGGTAACGGTTCAACAAATGTGAATATATCAGCTGGTAATGGTAACTATGTTGTAGGTAATGTATCAAATGTAAATATGATTGGTACTGATAAAAAGTATGTTGCTGAATCTGATGTGACTTATATCAACAATATAAGATATAAGAATGGTGTTGCTGTATCTAAATCAAATGTTATCAATGGTGGTTTAGATGTCGCTGTTGTAAGACAATCTGGTTCAACCACTATCAACATTGTAAATGGTGGTGAAGATATTGTTATTGAAGGTGGTTCATCTACTTACGAAAATGTTATCAACGCTGGTATAGACTTTATTTTACCCGATGTAAAAGAACTAGGTATCACAACAGCAACAAATCCAAATTCAAGAACAAATCTATCAGGTGCTTACACCTTAAACACAGGTTCACAATCTGTAGCTGAGGTGATAAGACAAGCTGATAGTTTTAGATCTTTATAATAAACAAATAAACAAAAACAAAACATAATAAGAATATGGCAAAAATCGAGCAATACTCAAGAATTATAAACCACGCTATCTCAACAAGCGGAGCAGTTTTTACGGTACCAACTTCAAATGACCACACCGATGAGACTTGGTTGGCTACTGACCTTTATGTAGGTGAGTTCGGTGTCAATGTAACTGATGATAAAGTTTATGTGAGAACATCAAATGGTATCATACCAGTATCAACTGGTTCAACAGCTTCTGGTACTGGTACAAATATATTTGTTTTCAATTCACCTGATGTTGAGATATCAGCTACTTACTCAGCAAACTCCCTATCACCTAACTCACTTTATTATACTGACTTAGGTACAACATCAAATAGATGGAAAAATATTTACTTAGGTGGTTCATCAACTTCTGTTGGTCAGATTGATTCAAACGCCGCTTTATACATAAGTGATATTGATGGTGGTGTTCTTGTTACAAATGACGCTTCATCTACAGGCTCACCTATTGAAATTGATACTTCATCAAACACAAATAAAGAAAGAGTTTTAAATCTAAACTCTAGATCTGTAGTTAACACAGGTTCAACAAACTACAATGTTACTATAGCTTCACAGAATGTAACTACATCAAATAACTCTAAAGCAGTTGTTATTGCTGGTAGTAATGTTTTTCTTGAAGATGGTATATCAGACACGGTTCACTTAGGTGTTGGTTACAATAAAACAAACTATGAATCAGGACAGATTATCGCTGGTGGTTCTTTAGCTGTAAGAGGTGTAGCAGACGATGGTTCAACTCAATACAATCACTCTGACTGGATTACTAAACAAACTAAATTAAGAACATCAAACGCTCTTATATCAGACTTAGCACAGATTCCTTGGTATGATGACGCATTAGGTGGTGAAGTCGTTCAACTAAAAGCTAACATTGTAGCAAGTGATATATCTGACGCAAGTCTTATTTACTCTGCTGAGATTAGTGGTGTTTATTCTATAGATGATGCTTTAAACCTTCATGAAATTGGTATACCTGTTATATCTGAATGGTCGAGTTTTCCATTTGATATACAACCAACCGTTGAACTTGGTTCTGATAGCGCTGGTGTTACTATAAAAGCTCAAGGTAGTGGTTCAAATACTATGCAGTGGTTATGTTCATATTCATACCATAGATTAATAAACATTTTAAGCGCTTAAAAAAAATAAAAGATATAGATGGCTGATTATCAATTAAACGTCAAATTAAATGGTGTAGAACAAGCCGTATCATCAGTAGGTGATATGGAAAAGGCTTTAGAGATGACAAACGCCGAGTTGTCTAAGTTAGATAAAAACTCTAAAGGTTTTACTGAACTTTCTAAACAATCTAAAACGATTGAAGGTCAGTTCAAAACTACTAAAACCAGTGCTGATACTTTAGGTAAATCTATAAATCAAGTAACCGCTTCTGTAAAAAACTTAGGTAATACCGTTACAAACGGTGGTGATTTAGCTGCTGAACTTAAAGATGCTGGTATATCTGCTAAAGGTCTTACAAATGATGTTAATGAAACTTCTAAAGCTACAACTTCACTTAAACTTGAACTTAGACAAATCGTAGAAGAGTTACAAGGATTAGAACCAGGCTCTGCTAGATTTCAAGAACTTAGTTTAAAAGCTGCTGATTTAAGAGATACCATTTCTGACACAAATGCTGTTATTGGTTCAGTTGCTGGTAGTGGTGTTGAAAGATTAGGTAATGTTATCGGAACTACGGTTCAAGTAGGTATAGCAGGTTTTCAAGGATTAGCCGGAGCTGCTGCTTTATTTGGTGTTGAAGGTGAAGAGGTACAACAAACAATGGTAAAACTTACAGCCTTACTAAATGTATCACAAGCTATATCATCATTCGGTCAATTAGACCAAACATTCAGAGAGGTAAGAGCTGGTCTTACTTCATTAACAGCTGGTACCGTTACTCAGACCGTCGCTCAAACAGCAGAGACTGGTGCTACCGTTGCTGGTACCGTTGCTACAACAGCCTTAGGTACTGCTATGAAGGCCTTACCACTTATTGCTATAGCTGCTGCGGTTGCTACGGTTGTAGCTGGTATCTATAGTTATATCACAAGTTCAAAAGAAGCTTCTAAAGAAGAAGAGAAAAGAAAGAAGAATGCTGAAGAAATGGTCGCTGCTGCTAACGAACAAAGACAAAAGATAGCAGAAGAAAGTGGTGAGTTCTTACTCTTAATATCAAGATTAAAACAGACAAACTCTGGTACAGAGGAAAGAAGATTACTTATTGAGAGAATCAATAAAGAGTATGGTACAACACTTCAAAACCTAAAAGATGAAGGTGCTTTCTTATCTCAATTAAATTTAGAGGTTCAAGATTATGTAAAGTATCAAACCACAAAATTCAACTTAAACAAGAATCAAGAGAAGTTTAATAAACTCTTAGAAGAACAAGAAGGTTTACAACAAGCTTTGACTTTCGCTACCTTTCTTTATGCTGATGCTCGTGAGAAAGCTAATAATATTGATTATATGGCTGGTTCAGCAAGGCAGTTTGCTGACGACCAAAAGAAAGGAGTTGATCGTGCTACAGCAGCAATAGAAGCAAATAGAAAAGCTTTAGATGCCTTAGCCCTTTCGTCAACTAATTTAATTGCTGAGCAAGATAAACTTACAAACTCTGGTGCTAAATATACTGAACAAGCCGACAAAGCAGCCGCTGCTGCTGAAGCTCAAAGAAAAGCTGAAGAAAGATTAAAAGACGCTCAATCGGATAGAAGATTGGCTCAAGACCTTGTTAAAGATTCTGCAGAAAAGTTAAAGGCTTTAGATGAAGCTGCTGCTATAGAAAAAGCTAAAAGAACTACAACTCTTATTGATGATTTAGAACTTGAACAAAAAACAGCAATTGAGACAGCTAAAAAATCATACTTAGCAAACAAAGAAAAGATTGAAAAAGAGATTGGAGATGCGAGATTAAGATCTGCTACCATAAAGACTTTGGAACTTGACCTAGAATCTTTTCAGAAAAAAATAAATGCTGACTACAACAACAGAATTGCTGAGAGAACTAAGTTTGAACTTGATGCTCAAAACAAACTTATAGCTGATTTGATTTTAGGTAGACAACTACTTACAGGTGAAGTTAACAAACTTCAAGCAGAGATTACGGTAGGTAACCAAGACACAACAGATACCTTAGAAGGATTATTTATCCGTGAAGAACAACTTAGAATAAAAGATTTACAAGATAAACTAAAAAACAAAGATTTAGAGAAAGAAAAAAGGATTGAGATAGAAAACGAGATAGCTACAGCAACTATTGCTCTTAATAGTAGGATTCAAGATGAAGAAAAAAATCAACTTCAGATTTCTAAAGCTCAAAAGCTTGGTAACCAAGAATCTTATTATGAAGCTACTTATGGTGTTGCTATAAAGTACAATGAAAAGATTGGTAAATATGAAGTAGACCAAAATGCGGCGATAAGCAAGCAACTTGAAGGCGAGACTGATGAGTCATATAAAAGAAGACAAGACATTGCTATAAAAGCAACTGAAAACTTAAACACGGAAAAACTCAATATAGACAAAGAGTATGAAGTAAAGAAAGCAGAACTTGAAGATCAGTTTAGAGAAGAAAAATCGATTAAAGATGCTGAATCAAAACAAAAAGAGGTTGATGAGGCTTTAGCTAAATGGTCTACAGGTCTTCAACTAGCTCAACAATTTGCACAAGGTCTTTCAGAGATTAACAACTTAATAAATCAAAGTCAAGACCAAGCTCAAACTATTCGTAACGAAGCTTTTATTGCTGGTGAACAATCAAAGGCTAACGAGGTTGAAGCTGCTTATCAAAGAGATATAGAAAACAATTCTTATACAGAAGAAGAAAAGAAGAATAAAAGAAAAGCAGCTTCTGACCAAATTGCAAAGATACAAGAAGCTTCAAACAAGGCTATTGACAAATCAAACAGAGAGTTAGCTGAGAAACAATTCAAAAGACAAAAGGCTTTGAATATAGTATCAGCTGTGATTAATGGCGCTCAATCAGTCTTACAAGCCATCGCTCAGTTCGGACCACCACCTTCACCTTTAGGTATAGTAGGTATAGCAGCAGCAGGTATAATTACTGCGGCTCAAATTGCGGCTATATCTTCACAAAAGTTTGATGGTGGTTCTTCTGGTGGTCCTACATCTGTAAGCACACCTTCTATACCTGATACAACAACTTCATCTTCAAGTCCTGTTACTTCAGCGGCTTCATCAGGTGGATTCACAGGATTTAATGCAGGTGTTACTGGTGCTCCTACTGGTGCTGGTGCGACAGGTACTGAGCTTAATCCTCAATCACCTCAAAGAGTTTATATCTTAGAATCAGATATCACAAACACACAAAGAAGAGTATCAACCTTAGAAAGTAATGCTTCTTTTGGTTAGTGGAACTCTCTCTTTGAGTAAGAAAACAATAATTAAAAAATAAACATATAAAGTATGAGAGAACTACCTATCTACGATATAAAACTTACTGATGACTCACAAGGTGTTGGATTCATATCACTTGTTGACGAACCAGCCATAGGCGTTGATTGGATTAAACTATCAAAACAAGCTCAATTGTCATTCAAAGCAGATAAAGAGAAGCAGCTTTTATACGGCCCTTTTCTTATACCAAACAAACTAATCTATAGACATGACGAGAAAATGGGTGAATACTATGTCAGATTTTCTAAAGATGAGATTGAAAAGATAGCGGCTAAATTCAACGAAGACTTAAACAACAAGAATATAAACTTTCAACACACAGAACAAACGGTTGAGGCTTTTGTAGCTTACAACTGGATGATTGAAGGTGAACAAGACAAGTCTCACAATATGGGATTTGACTTGCCTGAAGGAACTTGGTTCGGTGCTGTGAAGGTAAAAGATAACGCTTTTTGGACTGATAAGGTAAAAACTGATGAGGTAAAAGGCTTCTCAGTAGAGATTTTAGCTGACTTAGAGCTACAACTAAAAAATAAAGAACAAAATATGAAAAAACAAATTAAACTAGGAAATGCGGTTCTTAAAGAAGGCGTTACCGTTTATTGGGATGGTGATTTTGGTATGGGAACGGCTATATTTATGGACGAAGCTCTTACAGAAAAAGCTCCTGATGCTGACCACGTTTTAGAAGATGGTACAATCGTAACTACCGTAGATGGTTTAGTTACTGAAATTCAATCACCTGCTATTGTCGAAGAAGATTTGGTTGATGAGGTTACGGTTGATGAGCCAGTACAAAGTGCTATCACACCAGAAGAAGTATCATCTATGATTGACGCAAGATTTGCTGAACTTATGGATGAGATATCAAAAATGAAAGAAGCTATGGGTCAAAATGACGCTGCTGTTGCTGAATTCAAAAAACAAGTAAGTGAGAAGTTCTCTTCTACAGCTGGAACGGTATCTATCAAAAAGGCTCAACCATCGGTTGATGACAAGTTTGCTAAGATAGAAGCTCGTGTAAGAGAGTTCGCTAAAAACAAATAATCTAAATCCTACATATTAGGTATAGACTACAAAAAAAATATAAACTAAAATGGCTTTAACAGATAACACAACATTTTACGGTAAGGACGCTGAAGGATTCTTCAAAAAAGTTCTTACTACAGGTTTAGCTAAAAACGAATTGACTTTGGTTCCTAACGTAAAGTCTAAAATTAAATTAGCTTACTCTGACCTAGGTAACATTCTTCAAGCTGAAGATTGTTCATTCTCATCTACGGGTGAAGGTTCTTTGAACCAAAAAACAATGGAAGTTTGTGACTTAAAGGTGAACCTTGAGTATTGCGCAACTACTTTCGAGGCTAACTACTTATCAGCTCAATTAAGAGCAGGTTCAAACAACGACGAAGCTGTACCAGCTTCTTACGCTGACTTCGTTGTAAATTATGTAGCAGAAAAAGTATCTGCTGACTTAGAGAAAGTTATGTTTCAAGGTAACACAGCTACTGCTTCTTACCCATACTCTTTATGTGATGGTTTAATCAAACAACTTCAAGCTGACGGTGACGTAGTTGATATCGCTGCTACAGCTTCTTCAATCTCTGCATCAAACGTTGTTGGTGAATTAAACAGATTATTAGAAGGTGTTGCTGCTGAAGTTCGTTCTGAAGCAAACTTTAAAATCTTTGTATCTCAAGAAATCGCTTTCGCTTACAAACAAGCACAAGCTTCTACTACTGGTGGATTATTCTTAGTAGGTGACAAAGAATTGAACTACTTAGGATTCAGATTAATTCCTACTTCAGCTTTGACTGCTAAACAAATGATAGCTTTCAACTCTGATAAAGTATTCTTCTTGACTGACTTAGTATCTGACTGGGATGATATCATCATCATACCACAAAGAAATATCTCTGGAGCTAGAACAGAAAGATTCGCTACTTCTTTGAAGTTTGGTGTAAACTACTTATATGGTTCAGAAATCACTTTATACGCATAATCCT
>Ga0208795_1000852_pt1 | contig 14493 bp, 19 predicted proteins | sample CB_VirMetaG_6_FD_184541 | JGI IMG/M metagenome (GOLD analysis project Ga0208795, IMG submission 184541) | Freshwater to marine saline gradient viral communities from Chesapeake Bay - CB_1508_2 Viral MetaG (SPAdes) (version 4) | ecosystem: Environmental > Aquatic > Marine > Coastal | place: USA... | reverse complement strand
GATCATTTACAGATACCGTGGCAAACACAACCACATCTAATATTATAGATTTTACCACTCCAAATGATACAGATTTTATTGTAGATAGCGAATTAAGTGGTTCAGGAATACCAGCAAACACGGTGGTTACAGCAGTAAATTCAAATACACAAGTGCAGACAAACAATAATGTGACGCTCACAGCAGGTGATACGGTCACAATTGACAATGCTAATGCTACTGCAATGGGACAACCAGGCAGTCAAGTTGTGCCCAGTGTGACAGCAGATTTAGGTGCTATTGACTATGGTGATTATACTTCATTAGCCAGTATGACTCCTGTAGGTGGATTATCAAATACTGGTGCAAGTCTAAGTTTCTTTCAGCGAGATACCGTAGCATATGAAGAAGTTGATGCTAACACATTGGTGCCCACTGGTAATACCATATTTGATGTGCAACAAGGTGATGTTCTCACAAATGATTTCAGCACAGCAATACCACCCACATTGAAAAACGATTTTAAAGCCACAATATCACCGGCACAAGGACAAGTGGCGGCTAATGCGGCATATGCGGCGGCTAATATATCACCGCCAAGTGGTATGGCATATTATCCTACCAATGTCACCGTTCAACCCATGGCTAACAGCACTCTAAATCTTAATTCAGGTGGTCAAAGAGGATTAAAATATAAAGGTGATACACTGAGAACATTTAAGGCAGATCAATATAGGAGTTTAAGACCATAATGCATCATAGATTTGTATTTTACAACAGAGAAACAGGACATATCTATAGTGTAAGAGCATATAGAAATCATGCCGCGGCAGAAAACAACTGCAAACGCAATCCTAATCGATTCAAAATGACTTGTAAGACAGAAAGTGAAATAGGATATGTGCCAAATGTAGATTTATATAAAGTGGATATTAATCAAGATCCACCAGTGGTTGTAGCAAAAATACCAGTGCCTTTTGATCCTGTGCCACAACTTAGAGCACAAAGAAATCAAAAATTATTTGCCACAGATTGGACACAAGCAGAAGATTCACCTCTAAGTGCTGAAGCAAAAGCACAATGGGCCACATATAGACAAGCACTTAGAGATATAGATTTTGATAATTTTAGTGGTTGGCCCATACCACCAGCATAAAGGTATATAGATATGTCAGAAATAAGTTTAAAAGGTTTAATTTTAGAATTATATGATGATGAGGGCAATTATATGGGCCCTAATCCCAGAGTGATAGTTGTGAATGGTGTTGGTTATCAAATTGACCAATATGCTCAAGAACATGGCTTTACACTACCAGATTCTGAATAATACGATAAATACAATAAATTAAAAAGGCTATAACACCTCAGTGTATAGCAAGTTCCTATAGGAGGCGAAAAATTATGTCAGGAAGGCTACTTACAGTATCCCAATATTTATCCGGGGCAGATCAGGTTAAATGTATCGAAATGTTCCCCAGCTCACAAAAAGAATTCACTTATGACTTTCAAGGCAATGTAGCAGATTACACCTTTGAAGCAGATTATCAAACACTTGTAGTAGATAGTATGACCTACGATCGTAATACAGGTGAACCCAATTTCACAGAATCAACCATAGTTGGTTATTTTGCTAACGCAGAAATTGATGCTAACGCCTTCATAGATACCAGTGCTAATACCAGTGGCATAATCAAATTAACAATACCTAAACAGAGATATACAGGTAATTTAATACCAGATGCTAGAACAAATGTAGCATTGACCATAGCCTCTTTTAAGTGGACTAACACCACAGCAAATGTAACAGACAGCCATAGATGGGCTATTATAGAGAGATATGAACCAGATGTAACTCCTGGCAATCCGAGAGATGAAGTCGGATTTATCGCATTATAGGAGTAATAAATGGCTAATATTATAGTAACAACATCAACACCAAATGTGATAGTGAATTCCACATCAAATGTGGTAACAGTCACAAACACAACTTCAAATATCATAGTTGGTGAAAGTAATCAAACAGAATTAAGTGTTATCAGAAGTGCGTTCAGCACACAAAAACTAGCAGGAACAGGTGATTTAACATACAGCAGTGCTAATGGAGTATTTTCATACACTGGTGATACAGATGGCGACAAAGACAACTGGTTAGCCTCAAGATCAACATCAAATGTGACAGAAGGTGTAAATCTATATTACACAAACGAGCGAGTTAGAGACACAATAGGAAATACACTGGTAGGTGGTTCTAATATCACAATAACTCCAGATGATGCTAACAACATAGTCACTATCAGTGCTGACCTAACTGGCGATATCACTGGAGTAACAGCAGGTTCAGGTTTAACAGGTGGAGGAACCACAGGAGATGTAACTCTCAATGTAGGTGCTGGCACTGGCATAACCGTAAATGCTGATAATGTAGCAGTTGATATGAGTGCATTCAGCACAAGTGATCTAAGTGAAGGAACTAATTTATATTACACAAATGCCAGAGTTAATGCTTATGTAATTGATGCTGGGTTAGATTTTAACGCAGAAAAAGTAGATGACAGAGTAGCCAATTTGATGCAAACAAGTGGCAATTTGAGTTATACATATGATGATGCTAATGGCACACTCACACTCAGTCAAAGTTTAACTACAACTGATATCACAGAGGGTGATAATTTATATTGGACAACTGACAGAGGTAATACCACTATAGGTGCTTATACAGGCAATTTATTGAATATAAACACTATCACAGCAAGTGGTAATATTAATGGTGGTCCATTATATATCACAGGTGATAGCACTATTATAGGCAATTTAGAAGTTCAAGGCAATATTGACTATGTAAATGTAGAAGATTTATTGGTAAATGACAACAGCATAACATTAAACTATGGTAATGCTACACCAAGAGATGCTTTTATATATGTGGATAGAAGTGGCAACATCAGTTTAACAAATGCTCACATCAAATGGAATGAAACAGATGATGATTGGGAATTCTTTGATGGCACAACCACATACAATATGCCTAAAAGCACAACAGATTTAGCAGAAGGCACCAATTTATATTATACTGATGCTAGAGTAAATACCGCTATACAAGCGAATGTTACAGGTGCTTATGGTATAACATTTGGTGCAGATAATAGTATATCTGTAACAAATTCTGAAATTCAAGCACAAGCAAATATAGCAATTGGTAATAATACTACTGATAATTTAACAGAAGGTAGCACAAATTTATATTTCACAAATGCAAGAGCCAATGCGGCTTTTGTAGACAGTTTAGATAATATTTCAGTTCCAATAGTTTCAACTGCAAACATCACAACAACAGCAAATGTTGAAGGATCATGGTTTGTTGGTAACATTGACGGAACAACAGCAAATTTAACAAACATCACTGTAGTTGATATGGTTGTGACAGGAAATGTCACATCAAACGCAAACATTGATGGTAATTTATATGTGGGTGGCACAGTGTTTGCCACAGCATTTGATGGTGATGGTTCAGACTTAACATCAGTAAGAGCAGAAACTGTAGAAGAAAAAGTAATCAACAAATCAGGCGGATTATTAGCAAAAGGCACACCAGTTTTTGCAACAGGTAATGTCACAGCAGATGTGTTATGGGTTGATGCTTGTGATGCTTCAAATGCCGCAACTATGCCTTGTATTGGTGTGTTGGCAACAGACTTAGCCAATGACACAGAAGGTAGAGCAATCATTTCAGGCAGAATCAGTGGTGTTGATACTAGTTCATTTGCCGCAGGTGATGAAATATATGTAGCACCAGGCGGTGGATACACTAATAGTCATCCCACAGGTGAAGCAAACATTATTCAGTTCTTGGGCATAGTCACAGAAAGCAGTAACACAGGTGGTGGTATAGTTAACATTGAATCACCACACGATGAAAGCAATCTTGATGAAGGTAATATATTCTTAGGTGACACTAACAATATGACCAGAAGTGTCACACCAGACACTAACTTTGATACAACTGGCAATGTGTTTAGCCTCAGCAACGCATTGGTAGATGTTAACAAAATAGATTCAGAAACTGACACAGCATTCACATTGTATGGTGAAGGTGGTATTGAATTTAACAAAAAGGTTGACAGCACAGAAAGTAGAATTGTAGATATTACCACAACTGGTTATAGTTTATCAACAGCCACACTGCCAGCAGATTTTGATACTGGCACAAAACAACCCTCAATGTTGATATCAGTTGCATTAACAGCAAATTCAAACACAGCAACAGCACTTGATTTAGCAAGTAATGGTTTTGCACCGTTTGGTCTTCAAATGGCAGCCTTAAGAGGACCAAATTTTAGTCAAATAACATATGGTGGAGCAACAGATGTAGTTATGACTGCTAATGTTGGTGCGGCATTTCTAGCAAATGTTGAAGCGGCATTTACCACAACAGCATCAAATTTAGATTATCCGTTTGCTCCATTTTTCTTTGATATTGAATATAACGGTATATCAAATGCCACCGCAGGACTATATGGACAAGACAAAGGTTGGAGAGTATATGATCTAACATCAGCAGGTTATACAACTGCCTTTCCAGCAAACACATATGTAACAGGAATGAGTGGATCAACAATCACATTCAGTAACCCAGCACTTATCAGTCAAACACCTAGAACACTTATACTACAACCAGCAATGGCACAAACCAGTGGATCTAATGTTTTATTGAAATATCAAGGCAATGTGGGTGTTGGCAGTAATAATGAATTCAGAGGTATATATGGTGCATTAAGCACATTTGATCAACCAGAAACATTAAGCAATACCACATTTGATGCTGTCAGTTATGGTAATACCACTTCTGTCACAATGACCAGTGTTGGCACAAAAAATATATCAGACTTTGTGGGTTCAGATGAAAGTGCCACAAGATTCAAAAGAGGATTATTAGTTGGTGCAAGCACAACACCTGATCCAGGTAGTAGTAGGAGTTCAGTAAGTGACTCAAGCACATTGGGTGTTATATTAGAAAATGATGGTGAAACATACACTGGTAATGGTGCTCCTGCTCCAAGATTTATTCTCAACAACTATACAGGTAATTTTGATAATTTAAGCATATATCCTACTTGGGCAAGTTTAGGTGCTACTGGTAATTTAACATTGGATTTACCACAAGTCAAAGCAAATCAGTTGTTGTTCAAAGCATTTAGAGGTAAAAAGAGTAACACTAATCAATCTACATTTAAATTAGCGGCAGGTGAAGTTGTAGGTAAGATTGCTTTTGCTCCAGCACAAACAGATGGCACAGGTTATCAAGGTATTGATTATTATAATCCACCAGCGGCTATCACAGTTGATGTAGGTAATGCTAATATAGGTTATGTTGCAAACACTTATATGCACATCACAACAACTCCAGACCCAGGCACAAACTTGGGTTATATGAGAAATAATGCTAATACTGATTTTGGTGCTAATCAGCAAACAAACTTTACCACAAAAGGTGGTAATGTGACCATTGCCGCAAAAGCAGATGGTAGAATTAGTCTTGCTCCTACACCAGATTATGCTGATTTGTCTAACAGCACCGTTTGGACAAGATATCCAGGCGCAACGCATGATCGCCACAGATTTCTTGATGTAAGTTATGAAGATAGTGCTAATAGAACAGGCTCATTATTAAGTATACAACCTATTTCAGGTAATACCACCAACCTACCTGGACCGGTAGGTGGCGGTGGTTCTATGTTTTATAATTCTTTAGGTAATGCTACAATAAGATTTAATTTACCATCACCAACTGGAAGTTTTAGCAAATCATGGGATATTACAGCAAATGCTGATCCTAGTGATGCTGCAAATTTAGAAATTCATTTCAGAGCAGCACCCGGTAATGTATCTACATTTCCTCATGTTAAATTTGGTAGTAATGGTGAAACATACATGAAAAAAGGAAATGTATCAACAACATTATTTGTAGACGAAGGTATAACATCAAACGGAAATATCCGCCTGGAAGCTCCAGGCGGATATGTCCGTCTTGCAGATGGATTTTTTGATACAGGATATGAATATAATGTTAGCCGACCTGGTGGTGGATATAATGTCAGTAATGGAGATGTTGTAGTTACGCATTATTTGGCATTAGATTACGGTGCTGCCATCAAATCCACTCATAAGGATGTAAGTATATTATCAAATACTCTAATAACAGGTAATTTAAAACTATTCACTGCTAATAGTAATGTAGAGGCTATTAACACAACAGGTCATATATTAGCAGGAAATGTTGTTGCAAATACTTCTATTACAGCACAAGGAAATATTAGTGCTAATAATATACATTCAAATAATATTGTTAATTTTAAATATTTAAGTCTTGGGCCAGGCTATACTAATGCTCAAATTCTAGCATTTGCTAGTCCCGCTAATGGTGATATGGTATGGGGTCAATCTATTAATAAATTCGTATATTTCGATGGAACTAATTGGGTAACAATAGATAATAACACGGTAATTGTATAAGGAGTAACAGATGCCAGTGATGAAAACAAAAGGCGGATACCGTTGGGGAAAAAGTGGCAAAGTTTACAAAACAAAAGCACAAGCAGAAGCACAAGGTAAAGCCGCATATGCCGCTGGCTATAAGGGCAGTAACAAAAGGAGAAAATAATGGCAAAACACACTATGAAAAAGAAAAAAAAGAACAGAGGTTCAAAAAAGAAGTAGATTGGTTATCATACTTTGAGAGCATAAAGCACATATGCCCTTGGAGTTTGAGAGCATATATGACAGACAAGATATTGTATGTGAAATGTAATAAAGGTTGTGAAATGTCATTCACAGCCGCATTTAGAGGCAGTAAATTACATGAAGCGGCAATGTTTGAATATGATATGGACACAGATATAGATTATCTGTATAACATAACAGAACAAATAGAAGCAAAATACCCAGAGTTGATAGCATTCTGGAGTCATCCCAGTGAAGGTGACCAAAACACTGAAGTTCCAGTGGTCATAGTGCAAGACAGAGCACTATTAACAGATTTAAGAAAAAAGATAGGATATACAGATGAGTGATATAATATTAACAGAAGAACAAAAAGCAGAACTTGATAAAGCATTAGCAGAATTGGAAGTGATTGCGCAACAAGCAAGAGAAGCAACTCAAAATGGCTAAGAGGATCACAACCCAAGAGCTTGCTCAAGAAATCAAAGTGATCAAAGAAAATCATTTGACTCACATACATGATTGTATTCATCGTATAGAATCAGAAGTCAAAGATCAAAGACATTATTTCACTAATAGATTGGATAGATTGGACAATCGCATTTGGTGGATAATGGGTATGAGTTTTACCACATTGATCAGCATTGGGTTGGCTATATACACCAGCACAATCTAAAAGAATATACCTTTCTAACGCACCAAATACACCAAATACACCTAATATTGTGTGTTCAATAATCACCTAAAAAATACACAAAACTGATAAATAATAATGAGATGTTATGTAAAGGAATATACTTCGTATATTCTTTCTATATACAAATCAAGATTGCCATTTTGATTTAATCTCTTAATGATCTTTCCAAGGAAATATGAGCTCCAAAGTTAGATTTAGGACCTAATGTTTGCCAAAAACATTGTCATAATGCTAAAAGCATAACATCTCACTAAATTCCCGAATAAACCCACCTTGTGTGGGTTTATTTTTCACAATTTTTCTAAAAAAATACAAAAAAAGATAAATAATAGCATAACAATATTACCGATCCGAAAGGATGGAGCTCAGCGGTAATAAATGGAGAGATTATGCAAAAAACTGACAAAAAAACTCGCAAAAAAATAGCCGAACATCTAAAGTTCGACACAGACAGATACAATCTGTATGCTGTGAAACATCACGACCCTAATGAAAGCATAGTGGATTCAGGTGATTATGTGCAGATACACTTTGTGGTATTAGACAACCATTCAGTGGACAAAAAATACAGTCTAACCACAGCAACAACATTCGTAATGGACACATTTATCAATAACGGTAAATGGAGCAAGATAATCAGAGAACTACAAGATGGGTATGTGTTAAAACTCAAAGAAAATCTCAAAGGATTATGGACTATCAAAGAAGAACTCAGTGATTATAGATGCGGCAAACCCACAATGGTGATCAGTGCTGACAATAGTTTTCAAATATCAAAACGATGGCTCAAAGACAATCACGACCATTGTGCTGTATTTGATGTGATCAAAGAAATACACGAACTGGGCAACCTATTAGAACAACAAAATGATGTGATAGACATCAACAAATACATAGAAGAACACAATGAGTAAAGTAATACACATAAACAGATCAAAATTAAAAAAATACAAGCAACAGCACAGCATATTGTATGATGCTCTCAGAGATGCATATCAACAATTGGACTACATAGCAAACTTCTATGTGTATCCACAAGATGTGGTCACACCACAAATGGCAGAACTGGATCAAAACTTCTATAATCTAGAAGAAAAACAGAAATTATACTGGGATTTAGAAAATATCAATCATATTCTCCGTGAAATTGGCAATGAAATGATAGAAGGTGATAATTAAAAATACATTATGGCACAACAAAAACAGCACAAACAATACAGCATAATGCGATTGGAACAGCGTGATACTATTATCACAGACCGTTATTTCAAAAAAGCAGGTTTGTGTGTGGACTATGTGCATTATGATAATTGCAAAACATATATTGGTGCTAAAAAAACAGCATATTGTCATTTGATTAATCAGCATGACCAAAAAGTATTACAAAAGTTTTGCAAACAATGGGTTATACACAAAGGTGTTTTACCAGAAAAAACACTGAGAAGAATTCAAAGCATGGTAAAATACTATGCTCAAAAACAAAAAGATTATATTTTGCGTGAAAAAAGATTATCGCGTAAACATGGTGGAGAAACCACTTAAAAAATTGACTTAGGCATAAAAGCCGCAAAAGATAGCACAGAGCGTAATGTAGATGGAAAGAACTCTGTGAGCAGTAATACAGCATGCTACTATGTGCTGTGTTACATTTGTTGAGGACCGGCAGCCAGTTGTGTAATACTGGTGGGTGATGATAGGCAACTCCACCCCTTAAATGTTGATAGTAGACTCTGACCCCTGAGCGGATGGGACGGTGTTTCACACTGACTGACTGTTTGTATTACACATGGAATATGGGGTGTTAAATATATTTTTTTTGAAAAAAAATATATCTTAGCACTCACTTGACTTCATTATCTGAAGTCAACCCCTTCACAAATCTTGGGAAATTCCATCAAACAATCATTATTGACATCAGGTTCAACTGAGCTGTTTCGATTAAAAAAAAGAAATTATCAAATTGCATTTAGATCTCTACTGAATGAAATGAAGTAGGAGATAATGCAATTTCAACTGAACGAAGTTCAGTTGGATTACTTGAATATATTTGAGGTGATAGCCTTTAAAGGTTATTGCCTTTTGTCTTGACTGAGATTTATAAAGATGTTATAATTAAAAAATGGAAGAACGCATTTATAATATACACAAACATTGTGATGTGGTTATCAATCTAAGTTGGTGCAATGCTGACGGAATGCCAGCATTATGTTGTAAACATCACAGAAATAAACACAATCAATTGTGCTATATCAAATGGCTCAGCAAAAAAGAATATGGATATTTAAAATTCGTGTTGGGCATAGAAGAAGTCATAGATGATAGACCAGACTCATATGGCAACTATAATGCATATTTTGAGTAAATATGTATATGAAGTTTTCTACTAAACCACCCAAAAAAATCTCTAGAGAATCAGATCTACAATTACAAGAGCTCATAGAGGAATTTGAATACATCATGTATATGGAAAAGCTCAAAGACTACTACAGCAAGTCAAAACCACCCAAAAAATAACTACTATTATAAGTAGTTATAATGAATATTAGTGACGCAGACTTCAATGAACTGAGCAAAACTTATGATTTGTTGAAAAATGCACCCAAATATCCCACAGTTAGTCTGTTCAGATATGTGAGGGGCAAATGGTTCAATGATATACCTCTCACTGACTCAGAAACACAATTTATTGTAGATCTCACCACTATGAGCAAACCTGAATTGGTGAATAAAGCATATGTATTGGGCAAATGGTATGATATTGAGCCTAAAAACATCAAATATTACAATTTACAATACAGAAAACAAGTGCAAAGATGTCAATTTAGATAAATAACTATAGCAACCACAAGACTATGGCAGTCTTGGACTTACAGATATAGCAAATATACTGGGCACAATATGACAGAAGAAACAAAAACTCCTTATAAAGTAACTCGCATCAAATACGGTGAAAAAACTGTAGTTGGTCGTGTGGTTGGCAGAGGAGAAAACAAAACAGTAATCCCAGAAGAAGAGTTTTATCATATGGCTTGTTTGTTCAGCACATGGAAAGACTTTTCAGATTACTATGGAGTTCCAGAAACCACATTACGCAACAATTTCGCGGATTTGTTTACAAAAGCACGACAAACTACTAAGCGAAAGTTGAGACAGAAAATGCTTGAAACAGCAATGAATGGAGACAGAGTAATGATGATCTGGTTATCCAAAAACTGGTTGGGCATGAGTGACAATGGTGTCCAAGAAAATGAAGAAGATAAGATGCTCCCATGGACAACAACTCCAGGAAAACAAAATGATTAACAATTTCGTGAGTGTAAGACCTCACTGGTGTTGATTGTGTGTTGAGAATCTGGAAAACAACAACACATCAAGATAGGATCAGCATTTCAGTGAGGCAACTCCTTTAACAAACAACAAAAGGATATATAGATATGAGAATTTCAGACCCCACAGAAAAACTGCCAGCAGTTGGCAGAATAAACACATTCACATTGGTAGCATTAAGCCTAATGTGGGCAATGTTCTTAGGATACATTTCACCATGGTTTACTCCATTGGCAGTGATCTGTATAATGATCAGTTATGGATCAGAAATACCCACCAAAAGAAACAGCAAAAAATCAGAAACCTTAACATTTAATTGATGGCTAAGATTAAGAACTGCAAAAAACCCGGCGTAAAGGGCAAACCGCATTATCTCAAAGATATAGACACATTTTATATACAGAAATTCAATGATAGATTGGAATACTTGGATAATGGCTGTATATACTTAAAGGGCAATGTTCAAAACAATGGCTATGTTAACTGGTGGTATAGACATAGTGAAACCAAAAAAGTTAGATTCATATTGGCACACAGATTCAGTGCTATCATAAGTGGTAAATTCAACATAGATGAAGTAAATGAATATTGTGTGCTACACGATTGTGATCAAAATTATCCAGTAAATGATATAAGTTATAGAAAATGTGTTAACCCACAACATCTCAAATTGGGAACGGTGAAAGACAACATTCAAGATTGTATCAATAAAGGCAGATATGTGAAACCACCAAGAATGATTGGTGAAGACAACCCAAATGCCACCCTCACAGAAAAACAGGTGTTATGGGTTATTGAACAACATCACAAAATAACACAAAAACGATTGGCAGAAATACTGAATTGCAGTGTGACCGCAATAGAACACATACACAGAAACATCAGTTGGCAACACTTACCAAGGAACTAATATGACACACACCATACACCACGGCAACAACATAGATATACTGAAGACTTATCCAGACAATCACTTTGACGCAATAGTCACAGACCCACCATATGGTATAGAATTCTTAGCCAAAGAGTGGGATAAGAACACTGGAGCAATAGAGACTTGGGAAGAATGTTTTAGAGTATTAAAGCCCGGCGGTTATTTGTTAGCATTTAGTGCGGCAAGAACTTATCACAATTTAGCAACAAACATAGAAGGTGTGGGATTTGAAATCCGTGATCAACTTATGTGGTTATATGCGTCAGGATTCCCCAAAGCACAAGACATAGGCAAAAGCATACAAAGACGCCTAGGCGTTGAAGAAACAAAACCACATAAATGGGCCAGCAAACAATCAGATATCTTAACTGATAATGAAATAACAATGGTTATGGGAAAAAATAATGAAGTAATTCCTACCTCACCAGAAGCACAGCAATGGGAAGGTTGGAAAACAGCACTCAAACCAGCACATGAACCAATTGTGATGGCACGCAAACCGTTTAAGGGTAGCACCATAGACAATGTGTTAACTCACGGTGTTGGAGCACTTAACATAGATGCCACCAGGATTGAAACAGACAATATTGAAGCATTCCGCAAAGAAAGAATAAGAACCAGCACAAGAGAGCATAATACAATAAATCAAAAGACAAGTGTGTTTGGTAGTTTTGCTAATAAAACAGGCGAAGAATATACTAACATACCGCAAACAGATACAACTGATTTAGAACAACTACAAGGTAGATTCCCCTCTAATGTGTTAGGTGAAGTTGAAGGCTATCAAAAGTTCTTCTATTGTCCCAAAGTAAGCCGTGCTGAAAGACATACAGGGTTTGAAGCACCACCAGATCCTTTAGCAAACTATAGTCAAGGTGATGTGAAGAATCATCCTCTATGGGATCCAAGCATAGGCACAAATTTACAAAGATTGAAACACAAGATATTAGAACACAACAAAGATATGGGCAAGAAGACACTGGATCATATCCCCACAAATCCAAGTGGTATGTATGAACAAGATGAAAATGGCAAGTGTGGTGAAAGATATGAAGCAAGAGTGGAAAAACAAAGAACAGGCAACAATAAGAAACAAAAAGATCCCGGTTTAGTTGAGCGCGGTATCCCAGGAGATTTCTTTAGCAACAACATTAGTGATTATGGACACAACAAAGCAACATTAGGAAACAACCACCCTACCGTTAAGCCAGTAGCCCTGATGAGATATCTCATCAAGTTAGTCACACCTCAGGGTGGTTCAGTATTAGATCCTTTCACAGGCTCAGGATCAACAGGCATGGCGGCAGTGGAGTTAGGCTGTGATTTTACAGGCTGTGAGTTAGATGAACACTATGTGGAGATTGCTAACACACGCATAAATGCTTGGAAACACAAAACAGATTTGTCAGGCAACAAACTACCAGAAGAGTTCTTTGAAGAACAATGAAATTAACAATAGAAGCAATAGAAAATCATAAATGTCTAACTACAGCAGAATTAGACGCTGATCTCAGAAAATTAATCACAAATGGTTTTGGAAACAATCCCAACACCTTCCATGGTAATCCGTTCTTGTATCACTTTCAATTCAAAAACCTAATGCGATGTCGCAGAGAAAATGGTGAAACAATATATGACATATATGCTGACAAAGATGCTTGGGCAAAATTATTAGCAGACACTGAAGTAAGAAATCGCAAAGGTCCCAGTGAAGCCAGTAATGTGTGGGAATGCTTTAGAATAAACAAAGGCAGTATAGTTATGTTTAAGGCATCAACAGCAAGATATATCTATAACAAATACGGTGCTACTAAAGTATTAGATCCCACAGCAGGATGGGGAGGCAGACTACTGGGTGCTTGGGCTCAAGGTATAGAATATACTGGTATAGACACAAACATATCAATGAAACCAGCATATGACAATATGATTGCTCATTTGGAAACAGACAGATGTAAAATGCTATGGGGAGATTGTTTACAATACAATTATGCTGATATAGATTATGATTTTGTTTTAACATCACCACCCTATGTAAATATGGAAATATATGAACATATGACACCCTGGAAAACAAAGGAATCCTTCTATGTAGATTTCTTTATGCCATTATGGAATAAATGTGTTAAACATATACAAAAATCTGGGCATGTGTGTTTTAACATATCACCTATAATGTATGAACAAGCAAAACAATATGGACTACCAGAGTGTGATATCGAAGAAAACCTTAAACAACAATTGGGTCAAAACAAAAACAAAAAAGGCCAAGACAAAATATATATCTAGAAAAAACAATGATTATACACAGCGATTGTTTAACATTCTTAAAACAGCTCAAAGACGATAGTCACGATTGCGTAATCACAAGCCCACCATACAACAAGAAAGGACTCAGAGGCGGTGTTAAAACATCAGAAAACATCTGGAAAGGCAGTAATGTGGATTATGATGTTTATGGTGACGATATGCCAGAAACAGAATACAGACAATGGCAGATAGCAGTATTAAACGAATGCTACAGAATCCTAAAGCCAGGCGGTAGTATATTCTATAATCACAAAATACGCAACTGGGACAGAAAAGGTTATCATCCAATGGAATGGCTAACAGATATAGATGCTCAGTTCTATCAGGAAATCATATGGTGGCGAAAGAATACCACAGCAATGGACAAAAGATATCTATTCAATACCACAGAACGCATATATTGGTTCTGTAAAGGTAAACCTAATGTGTATAAAGAACAAATGCCAGAAGAATACAGAACAGATGTATGGCATATAAATCCAGATATGCGTAATCCACATCCAGCACCCTTCCCAGAAAAGTTAGCAGA
>Ga0208795_1000850_pt1 | contig 14524 bp, 21 predicted proteins | sample CB_VirMetaG_6_FD_184541 | JGI IMG/M metagenome (GOLD analysis project Ga0208795, IMG submission 184541) | Freshwater to marine saline gradient viral communities from Chesapeake Bay - CB_1508_2 Viral MetaG (SPAdes) (version 4) | ecosystem: Environmental > Aquatic > Marine > Coastal | place: USA... | reverse complement strand
ATAATTCCAACTGTGTCTAAACAATAAATTACCAGATTGAACCCAACCACTTACCGGTTCTTCTTGAACCGTTTCCCATACTTTTATGCTGTTGTTATGACAATCGCGGTTAGGCAGTTGTGGATCAAACTTAACCTCAACTTGTTTAAGATCCATTACGCCACCTCCTGAAAATCTAACATTACATTTTTCACAAACATAGGATTACTTCTAGTATCACTTTCAAATATATCAATCATCTCTTCGATATCATCAGCAGGTATGTCAATCATTACTTCATACCAATCGAACTGGCGAAATATTTGAAACATTTTAAGATCTTCGCCATTTAGTTTAGCATTTTGCTTGTCAATAACATTGTCAAGTATATCTCTTGCCCATTGATCACCGTATGTTTGAATATATTCATCAGAACTACAATACTGTAATGCTTTGATTTTAAGTTGTTTGTAATCTTCTTGGATTTGTATTATTTTATTTACTTCTGACATTACGCCACCACCTCAAATGTTCTTCTTTCTGTAGCAGTAGTGCCATCAGAGTCTACCCATTCTAACAAACAAACTGGCAAATCTATTAGAGTGTCATCAAATCCTTTTTGTAAAAAATCATAGTCTTTAATGAGATCAGCAACTTCACCAAAATGTTTGTTATTGTCCCAACCTGTTACATAAGCACTTAAAACATCAGTGTATCTTTTTGCATCATCTCTAAAAGCAATAACATGATGTTCACCTATTTTGATAGTGTTGCCATATTCATATGGTATACCTTGCAAGGCTGGCATAGCCTTCATGTATGTTTGAATTACTTGTTTCATAATGTTATGGGCTCCTACCCGTTTCTTTATTTTATTATTATACCAGATTTTTTGGTAGAAGTCAACCTTTTAACTATCTAATAGTTTAAAACATTTAATGCCTAACATTTCAACAATAGAACATTCTAATATTCTAGTTTTGCCTTTAGGACTATTTGTATCTACTTGCACAACATATTCTGATTCAGATCTATTATTACATCTTGCACTATAATATAACATACCTTCTGCGTCTGCGCCCATAAACATACTTCTTGTTACTTTACCGCAACTGTGATTCTTTAAAGCAACTGACAATTCTTTATTGCCTAACCCTAGTGCATTTGCATTTAAGGTTAGTGCTGATAATGTTATAGTTAAAAGTAATAGTGATTTCTTCATAATGTTATGGGCTCCTACCCTGTTTCTCTATTTTTATATTATACCAGATTTTGTGGTAAAAGTCAACCTTTTAATCTATGTTTTAGAAGATCATCATCAATCATATCTAAATCTTCTAATGATAGTTCTGTTAGTGAGGATACATCAGCCGCATTTACAATAACACTCTGCAATTGACCCATATTGTAAGAATGTTTTTTACCTTTAGTAATAAATTCTTGCAAATCTTCAACAGCACTGTCCAATTGAATTTTTGCATTTTCTAAATCATTTAGTAGAGCTTCTAACACAATCATTACGCCACCTCCATTTCTTGAATATAATACATAGCACGGCATTCTTCTGTGGCTTGTTCTGAAGCACAAACAGAAATTGTGTTTATGAAATCACTTGCTTCTGCTTGAGTATTAAATACCTTAAAACATTGTAATTGTTCTTTTGCTTTGTCACACACTACATATTTGATACTCATTACGCCACCTCCATATTAATATATTGTTTAGCATTTTCTGTAAACCTAGGATTATTGTTTTCCCAATCATTTAATATATTGATACTGGCAACATACATTTCATCCTGAATATATTCTGGTAAAGGCAGTATGCCACCATCCTGCTCAAAATCTATAATAAATCTTTCATATGCTATTTCAAATAATATAGATGTTTTAGTATCTAAAATTGAAACACACATAAAGTCTGGATTGTGTTCAACACCACACTCAATAAGATATTGTTGAAACAATGATATAATGTATTGTTTTTTGTTATCCATTACGCCACCTCCGCATAAGCAGATTCAATAGCATCAACATACTCTTGACCATAATCAACAAAATTATCTAATGTATCTTGTTTAGTGTCAGTATAACCTGCTGTGTCTAATGCTGACATATATACAGAAATAATTTCACTAGGTGTGAAATCACCTTCTTCTAACATATGATAAATCTCTTCATCTATGATATGAAAAGCATGCATAAGTTCTTCTGTTGCTTCATGAAATGTCCATTTCATAGAATCAAAATCTAAGCCATGTCCAGGTTCAAAATCAACTATAAAAGAACCATAATGATCAGTGCCTACACCTTCTATTTTGGATAATATTGACTTATCCAGATTGGTTTCTATAAGGTCAACAAATTTTGCAATCTGTTGTTTATGTATTGGCATATCTACAACTACAAATACACTATTTTCATCTCTTACTTTTAACATAATATTGCGGTCCTCCTCGACCTAATTTATTATTTTATTATTATACCAGAATTTGTGAGTAATGTCAACCTTTTTCAGTCAAAAAAAAGCCCCCATTTCTGAGGGCTTTAAAATATAGGAGGTAAACAATGAATAATTGTTTATTCTTATATTATACACAAACAAAAACCAAAGTCAACCTTTTTCAGTCAAAAAAATACCCGGGGGATTAAGCCGGGTATTTTCATCAAATTATATTATTCCAATAATTTGCGTAGTTGTGACTTGGTCAGTCAGCAAGCCGACACACACATTATTGTTTGACTGACAACATATAATTATACCAAAATAGCATAGAAATCGCAGAATTCTGATAAATACTTTCAATGCAACATTGTGTTCATTCTGGGATCATTATATGAGTAAATACAGCGATTTTATCACCAGCGTTCATTATCTTTACGACAGATACTATAATTCATGGGATCTAAGTTATAGAAGTTACACTGGATCAGAAGAGTTCAAAAAAGGTCGATACCTTAAAATGTATGACGAAGACCGTCAAACAGGCTCAGAAGTAATCAAAACATACACTATTGACGAATTCGGCAATACAACCAGCACCAGCAAAGGCAAAATCACCACAAACACTGGACCTTTCAACAGAAGAGATGCTCTCACAGGCAACGATCCTACAGAAGGTTCATACTATTTAGAAAAAATAGAAAATGTGGGATTCTTTAACTATGTTAAACTGATTGTGAATGAATACAATAGTCTATTATTCAAAAACCCACCTCACAGAATACTACCAGAAACTGAACAGATGGCTATGTTTAAAGAAAATTGTGATGGCGAAGGCAATTCACTTTCAGAATTCTTCAGTATGGTAGACACATATGTAAGCATATTCGGTGTGAGCTGGCTCAGTGTGATCAAACCACAAGGTGCTGAACTACCAAGATTTCAAATACACAAACCTATCGATGTGACAAACTGGGAATTCGGATACGATTCAAATGGTGACCAAGTGTTGAAAAAACTGTTGATCAAAATAGCAGAAGACGAAAATCAAACGGTGTATAGATACTTCACACCAGAAACAATCGAAACTGTGTTCTTCTCAGAAAACGAAGAATACGAACCACCTTACATAGAAGGTGTAGAAATGATTGAAGAAGAAGAAGGTATGTATAGAATAGTTCAACCAAACGAGTTGGGCAAAATACCTGTATTTCCAATATATCAAGGCATTAAAACATATCCAGGTATAGGCAGTTCGCCAGCAATGGATGCGTCAATCATAATGAGAGAAGTGTATAATCTAAATGCTGATGTGTATAGCAGTGTGCAATATGGCATACACCCCACATTGGTAATTGACCAAGACACAGATGATCTAAATGATGGCGAAATAGGTGCATCACCAGGTAGCATAGTGAGAGTAGCAAGTGGTTTACAAGGCGAAACCAATTACACATATGAATTTAGACAACCAGATACCAGCAGTCTTAGAGAAATATCAGATCTAATAGACAACAAAATTGAAAAAATGCTGGAGACTTGCATGATCAGAAGCGATGAATTGATCAGAGCAAGCACAAGTGCCGCAATGGTAGAACAATTAGATACCAAACTGCAGGCATTCATCAGAAAGAAAGCAGTTCAAATGGAAAATGCTGAAAAAAGAGCATTTGACCTATATTTCGAATGGACAGGAGAAACACCATTCTTTGAAATAAGTTATAGCAGACAATACAACAGCAGAGCAATAGAGCACGAATTAAAAGAACTCAACATGCTGATGGATGTGTATGATAGAATGTATATGAACACTATCCCATTCACAGCAAAACATTTTGACTCTGCAGAACAAGCCCAAGCAGAAGCACGAAGATTGGGCGGAACAGGTTTCCACGCACATGAATTAGAGGATGGCAGAATAGTTTATATGCCATTCCAAACACACGACGAATATGAAGTTTATCTAGAGGCACAACAACCAGGCTTTGATTACGAAGAAAATCTCAGCATAGTTGAAGGTAGCCCACGAGAACAAATGCGTGACAGATTACGCGAAAGATTACAGCAATTATTGAGTCAATCAACAACAGCAAACGGTCTTTGAATATCTGGATTAACGAATACTTCTGTCGATAATTAGAAGGAGAAATAATGTCGGAAGACAATACAAATACAGCAGTTGACGCTGGTGAAAGTCAATCAGTTACAGAGACTGAAAACCATGAAACGGATACTATCTCTGTTGATAACGATGCAACACCAATTGTTGAGATTCGTGAGGGGAAAACATTTATTGATGGCAATCGTGTCTTTACCAAAGCGGAAAAAGACGCAATAGCAAAAGTGGCTAGCAGAGAAACAGAAGCACAAATTCTCAAAGAATTAGGTGTGGATAGTCTTCAAAGTGTAAAGCAGGTTGTAAGACAATTACAGACCGCAAATATAGACGGAGAAGGCGAAAGCAGTTTAGATGTAAATGCGTTAAAAAATGCTGTAGCCAAAAAAGAACAAACCGTAGCAGAACTCAAAGCAGAACTGGAAGCGGTGAAAAGTCAATATGTGTTGGACAATCACATCAGTCGATTGAAAAGCAATATGCCTACCAATTGGACTGAATCTCAAAAAGATAGTGTGGTGAAACTGATGAGAGCAGACAACATGTTTAGAGTAGAAGGTCAAAGTTTTCACATTGTGGATAACGAAGACTTCTTAACATTAGATGACGGCACTCCAGATTACAACAACGCCGTGAGAACGGTGGGTAATAGATTAGGATTACCATTCAGCAAAACAGGTGTAGCAACGGTAGATACACAAAGCAAACCAGTTGATAACAGAGATGCTTCAACTAAAGCAATCAACGAGGACAGGTTAAAATCTGATAATCGTTATAGAGATGCATATGTTGCTTTGCGTAGAACAAAAATGAATTTAGACAGATCTCAAATCACAAACAAAATGATTGAAGATCATATGGCTAAATCACAAGTAGGATCATTCGGTTCAAGACAACTGGGTGTTCCCAAAAGATAACAACATAGTATAGTTAAAAAAATAAGGAGAAAACTATGGCTACAACAAGTAGTGGAATTTCCGATCTTTACACAAATGTGGTTCAAGACCTCGTGCCGTTTTATGATGCGGCAGTATTGTTACCAAATCCAGCATTGATCGTAAATTCATTTAATATCAGTTCAAGCGCCGGTGATACTATCCAGGTGCCTTTAACTGACGCATGGACAGCGGCTAATAGTAGCATCGCTGAACAAGCAGACATCCTAGACGCTAATGTAAGTAATGCAGACAAGAGCTTTACAACAAGTTCAGTTACATTACAAGCAAAGAAAAGAGCGGCTGGAACATATGTCACAGAAGAATCACTAGAAGATGGACAATTTTCTGTGGTTCAACAAGGCGTTACAACTAGATTATCTAGAAGTATTGCTCAAGCAACAGACCAAGCAGGTTTCAAAGTTATGCTTAATAACACAGAAACAGCACCAACTAACGGTAATGTGTTAGTAGGAACAGGTGCTAATGTTGAGTTGGTTAACCAATCAACTATTAACGGTGGTGCAAACGGTAACATTGATCTTAATGTTGTATTTTCAAACGAAGCGATGACATACATGGACAAAAGATTACCTACAGTTAAAGTTCAGGATGATGTTCAATATGACAGATATATCTTCACTGGTTCAGTTAGAAATGGCTTTGCTCAGTTAAGACCTGGCTTTATCAAAGCAGTTGCGTCATTGAATGGTATCGGTGCTAACGCAAGTTTAACATGTTCGCTAAATGACTTTGCAATCGCGGTGGCCAAACTTCGCGATGCGTCTGCTCCTGCAGATTCATCTGGGTTCTACTATGCGGCTGTGACACCTGGCTGTGAATTATCATTGGCTGGTGAATTAGCAGGATTTGGAACTTTAAATACAAGCACAATCGGTTCATTAAGTGACATCGGTAATAGAGTTTTACTAGAAAGCATCATATCAGAAGGCTTAGGAATTCGTTGGGTGCGAAGCAACAATCTAGTAGAGAATGTTACAAACACCATTTAATGGGAGTATAAACTGATGGCATTTCAAAGAGACGGCAGTAATAATGTGATAGCATTTGCAGAAGCAGAAGATATCAGAAACTTGGATCAAAGATACTTTGAATCAAATGAGATTAAATTCGCTGATGCTGGCACAGCGGCAACAACATTAAACGAATATTTAGATATTCTATGCGAAAGAGCAACAGACAGAATTGTGACCAAGATGCAGACTTCCCCAGAATGGAATCAATATGTTGGAGCACAAAATCTGCAAAATACCAGTATTTTACCACCAGTCAATAAGAATTTGATTATAGGTAATTTACAGGATTGGACAGATATGTGTGTTGCGTATGTGTTAAAAGAATATCTATATCCTAAGATAGCAGACTTCGGCAACCCAGAAAGTAGCGAAGTTCAAAAGATCAACTTCTATGAAAGAAAGTTTTCGGACTTACTATCAGAAAAGTTAGCAGTTATCATATGGTATGACAGCGATAATGATGGCAACATCACTAGCGATGACGAAAGTGTAATGTTTAGAAAAAACCGCAGAACCAGAGGCAAAAGGTTTGTCACAAGGGTTAGATAATGACTATAAGAAGTGATTTATTAACACAACTTACCACTAATCTAGCAGGCACAAATGTGACTGTTAGCAGTGAATTACCATTCACAAGCAGTGGTGAAACATTGTATGCTAAAAACATGAAAGTTCTTTATGTAGATGAAGAGCAGATTGAACAGGATACACTACATCCAGTGTTAGATCGCAACAACATAGAAATTAACTTATCCACTGTTAATGCGTTTCTTCAAGTAGATGCTAAAAATCAATTATCGGATATTCAGACCATTATCAGTAATGTGCTGAGTGCTAAAAATGTTATCACAAACACCATAACCAGTGAGAGTGATTACACAACGGTGTTCAGTTTAGATAGTATTGTGTATGAGTTTGAATTTCGATTTGAAAAAATTGCTATTTAAAGGAGAACAAATATGGCAAGTGCAATAAATGTAGCAAGCGGTTCTCAGGCAATATTGACCTTAGGGAACACATCAGTATTAGCAACACCAGGTGCGGCTAATGGTATGGTGGTTCCTTTAGTGACTGACATGACGGTGGGTGTTAACACAAACACCGTTAGATACAGCACATTAGATAGTCCAGCAAGTAATGCTTTTACTACTACTAACGAGAATACAATTTCATTGAATATTCTATTAGACAATGATACATTCTTCGGTGCTAGTAATATAGCAAATGAAGTAGCAAACACTGGTATTTTGTCCACAAGTGTAAACAAAACTGAAGTTTACTTCAGTGTGGCTTTCCAAGGTAATGCTTCACCAGGCTATTATGTGTCAGGCACAGGGTTCATTAGTGGTTTATCCCCAAGTGCTTCAATCGACCAAGCCGTATGGCAAAGTCCGATGGAAATAGTTGTAAATGGAGAACTAACTAAAACTCAATTGTAGAGAAACCAATTATGACTCCCTCATTATTGGGGGAGTCACTTTATTAGGTGTATAATATGGAACAACAAGTAAGATTTATAGCATCAAAAGTATATGATGCTGAAGGTAATTGGAAAGGCAGACCAGATCACAAAGTCACTATCAATGGTGAATTGCATGATTGGCACAAACTGGTTAAAAAGTATGATATTGAAGTGCCTTCTCAATCAAAAACAAAAAAACAGGTAAATACAAATGCAGATATGGGACAAACACTCCGTCCAAGCCATACTGAAGAGCATGGAACAGGAGATAGCGAAGAGTAAGAACGAACTAAAATGTTTGTTATCAGACGCTGACAAAATTAACAACAGAATAGCATTCACATTGACGGCTATTCATCATTTAAAGTCTAGATTAGACGAGGATTTATAGATATGCAATTAAGCGATTTAGCAACACAACCAAAACTTATCAAAGTCACAATCACAGAACAAAATGTCGTAGAAAAATACGGAGATGAATTAGATTTCTTCGTGTGGGATAGACAACCTTTAGACATTTTCGCAAAACTCAGCACAATAACTGATGATTCACCTTTACAATACACTGATATGTTGAAAGACCTCATATTGGATAGTGAAGGCAAACCAGTTATGCAAGATGGCAAAATTCTACCATTAGATGTGCTCACAGAAGCAATCAAGTTGATTGGCGATAAGTTGGGAAAGTAACAAGCCATATCGTTGATGCAGATAATGCAGAAACACAATGGCTATTAATGATAGATGCATTGGCAAGAACATATCACAAATTGCCAAGCGAAGTATTAAGAACAGCAGACACATTTGACCTTATGGTGTTGGATGTAAGCAACACACACATGGTCATAGAAGACTGCAAAAAGAACAACAAACCATTACCACCTGAATTAACAAAAATGAGTCAGGACGATATGGTTAAAAGAATGGAGGAGGCAAGAAATGGCTCGTTTTACGGTAAATGATAGCGAAGTAAGAGCAATGTTCAAACAATTAGAAGAAATGCAATTCGAAGTTATGACTGATGCGGGCAGATATTTCAAAAAAATAACTCCAGTAGATAAAGGATACGCTCGAAGTAGGACTGATACAAAACATTTAAAAATATCAGCGAAGTATCCATATGCAGGTAGATTGGATGATGGATGGAGCAGACAAGCACCACAAGGTATGAGTGCTCCTACTGAAAAATACATAGATAAAGCAATCACCGAAGAAATTCGTAGGATAAACAGATAATGGCTAAGAACATTGAAGTAACATTAACGCTGGATACCAGTAAATTCAATAAAGGTATGGCTCGTGCTAGAACTCAAATGCAAGGGTTCAGCAAACAAGGTAATGTTGCCAAAGGATCAATAATAGGCTTAGCCGCAAGATTTGCTCCTTTAGCGGCAGGTATAGCAACTGCAACAGCGGCATTTAAAGGACTTAGTGGCAGTATAGGAGCCGCAAGACAAATAGAAGACATCGGCGTGGTGTTAAGAAACATAGTAGGTGACGCTGAAGGTGGAGCAATGGCTCTACAACAAGTCAGAGACATAGCCACAGAATTACCATTTGCATTTGAAGAGATTGCCGGAGCAACTCCAGCATTAGCAACCGTGAGTGCAAACCTACAAGAATTAGAAGATAACACAAGATTAGCGGCTGACATAGCGGCTGTTACAGGACTAAGTTTCCAAGATGCGGCAAGTCAATTACAAAGAGCATTTAGTGGTGGCGCAGGTGCCGCAGACATGTTCAGAGAAAAAGGTGTGCTTGCTATGGCAGGTTTCGAAGCAGGCGCAAGTTATAGCATAGACGAAACTAGAAAAAAATTAAAAGAATTTGGTAAGAGTGTAGAAGGCGCCGCAAATGATTTAAACAAAACATTAACTGGTGCTCTAAGCCAAGCAGGCGATAGATTCTTTCAATTTCAAACTGCAATGGGTGAGGCCATTGTGCCAGAATTCAAAGCATTCATTGATGAAATGGTTAATTTATTCGATGAAAACAAACAAGTAATAAATGAATTTGCCAAAAGCATAGGTGAAGGGGTAGTAAATGCATTCTACACATTCTTAGAAGTGGGTGCGGTTGTAGTAGATTATGCTACAATGCTGTTCAATGCTTTAAAAGCAATAGCCATATATGTAAATGACAAATTTGGTGAAGTATTTTACACTGTATTCAACAGTGTTGCTAAAATTATAGGTGGTGTTGTAGAAGCAGTAGCATTCTTAGGTAAAGGCATAGGCAAACTTATTGAAATGGCAGGTGGCAGTAATGATGTCACACAATTCTTTGAAAATATTCAAAATGCCGCAAACAAAGTGAGAACAGGCGGACTGGACAAATTCGGCGAAGCATTAAATGATGCATTCACAGCAGTGCCAGTGACCACAGCTCAAGATTTCGTAGCCGGACTTATAGAAAATATGAGAAAGGCTGGAGAATTAGCAGATGAAGAAGCACAAAAAATAGTAGATAAATTAGCAGACACAGCAAATAAAGGCGCACAAAAAATTGCTAATGGTGGTAAAGTTATATCCAGCAGTCTAGCAGACTATAAATCAGCACAAGAAGAAATACTTAGTGTTGCCGCACAAAGTTTTGATCAATTAACAAACGATATGGCTACAGCCATTATGGATGGTGGCAGTGTTATGGATAGTTTCAAAAACATGTTCAGAAACATAGTGAAAGAAATCATAGCACAAGCACTCAAATTAGCAGTTATACAACCCATACTTAATTCTATACTATCACCATTCGGATTTACAGCAAGTCTAACTGGTGGTAATTTCAGCATAGGCAAAAAGGCAATGGGTGGTCCAGTGATGAAAAACAAACCATACATTGTGGGCGAAAGAGGACCTGAAATGTTTGTGCCAGGATCAAGTGGATCAATAGTGCCTAACAATCAATTAAGTGGTGGCGTCACAAATGTGTATTACAGAATAGAAGCCACTGACCCTCAATCTTTCCAGGCACAAATTGCGAGGGATCCCGGTTTTATATATCAAGTAACACAAGCCGGCGCTAGGAGACAACCAAGATAATGAGTATTCAGAAAATAATAGATAACGCAACATTTATAACCATAGACAAAAAGAAACTGGCAGGACAAAGTATTTCAAGAAGTGGTGTGCTGTTAACATCAACCGTAGCAAGTGCTGTGCCATATGTGTTCAAAGTGGGTATTCACGATGGATTAAAATACAGCACAAACAGAGATCTACTGGAAGAATTAGACAGAATAGATGTCACCATAGAAGAAAACATAGACATAGGATCAACAAATAGTGGAATGAGTTATATCACAGCATATCAAGGTGATATGGATGGCGGATCTCTCAGTATGGTAGGATCAGATAGTGCTAACTTATACATAGACGCCAGCAGTGCAACAGCAACATCAGGTAATGTGTTGTTCAAGAAAGGTGATTTTGTGCAGCCACAGGGCAACACAAGCACTTACAGATACCCTTATCAAGTGACATCAGATGTTAATGGTATAGGTGTAGGGCAATCAAATGTCACCGTGCCAGTTCATAGAGCAGTTATCAGTCAAACAGGTGTAGCACTCACAAGTGGTGGTGTGCTAAAAGGCAGTGATGTGACTTGGAATGTGAAAATGACCACAAAACCAAGTTATAGCATAGTGCCATATGACAGAATAGAATTTGACAACGAATTTGAATTAGTAGAGGTTATACAGAGTTAATGGCTACAACAATACCACAAGTAGATACACCAGACATCATACATTGTATATTGATAGATCTAACACTGGGCAGTAATGTGTATTATCTCAGCAGTGCATACACACCAGTCACATATAATTCTAACACATACACAGAATTAGGATCATTTATCAATGTGGGAGAATTTCAAGAAAACATCAAAACCACAAATGGTGATTTACAAATATCTTTAAGTGGTATACCCAGTGAAGCAGACTATATGACACAGGTTATAAATTCACCTATTAAAGGTGGTGAAGTCAAAATATACAGAGCATTCTTTGATGACAATTATGCTTTCAATCCATCTAATGTGTATGGTAGATACAGAGGCATTATCACAAATTATGCTATAAGTGAAAATTATGATCCAATAGAGGGAGTATTAATAAGTTCTATAACGGTGAGTTGTGCCAGTATCAACACACTATTAGAAAACAGATTAGGTGGTCAAAGAACAAATCCCAGTGATAGAAACAAATTCTATCCAGGTGATCAAACATTCGATAGAGTTCCAGATCTACAACATGTTCAATTTGACTTTGGTAGAGAATACACTGGCGGCGGTGGTAGTAGAGGCGGTGGTGCTGGAGGCGGCGGCAGACCAGGCGATTATGCTCCAGGTAGAAACTTTCAATTGAGATAATATGATAAGAAGAGCAAACATAAAGGATTATGATGCAATAATGGCAATGATGATTAACTTTGCCAATTCATCACCATATGCACCACTCAAAAATCCTCAATATCACGATATGTATGTGAGAAAACTATTAGATCACATACAAAAAAACGGCATAATACTATTAGGTATTAAAAATGATGAGCCAGTTGGCATGTTAATAGCAGTTATACAACAAGATTCTTGGTTGCCACATGTTAAAACAATGAAAGAAATAGCATGGTGGGTAGAACCAGAACACAGAATGAGCAGTTTAGGATATAGATTGCTCAAAGAATATATCAAATGTGGTGAAAAACTAGTAGAATCAGACATAATAGAAGGTTTTACACTTACGAACATGATGCAATCACCGGATTTCGACTTAGAAAAACGCGGATGGCGTCCAGTAGAAACAAATTATGTATATGAGGGTGTGTAGATGGCAGTCTTTACATTTATAGCAACAAAAATAGTATATGCTTTAGGAACAATAGCAGGTGTTGCTCTCACAACTACAACGGCGGCTGGAGCACTGGCACTTACAACAGCAGGAACTATCGCAACCAGCATAATTGCAGGTGGTATAGGATATGTCACAGCAAAAGTAACAGGTGTATTCAAACCACCCAGTATTCAACAGGCAAAAGATCCAGGCGTTAAAGTTCAACTATCGCCCAGCACAGATCACAGAATTCCAGTGTTTTATGGCAGTATTCAAACTGGTGGAATAATCACAGACGCTGGCATAACAAATCAAAACAACACCATGATATATGTTATGGTTATTGGTGAAAAAACAGACACTGGCAATTTTACCATAAACGAAATAAGACGACAAGATGCTGTGCTGAATTTCAGTGGTGCCACGGTGACATCAATCACAGACCCTAACGCCACAGCAAGTAATCTAGTTAATGGCAAAATGAGATGCAGAGTGTATGCTGGTAATGCTCAAAGCAATGTGAATCAAATATTTCCCACAACAAACAAAGTAGCGGCATCTACACTATTATCAACTATAAATGTTAACACAAATTATGAAGATTTAGTGTATGCTGTGTTTGAAATGGATTATGATCCAGAAAATGGTCTAACAGGGTTAGGCAGTATAACATTTGATATCACAAATAGTCTAAGTTCGCCTGCTAATGTCATCGGTGATTATATTTTGAATTCCAGATATGGTGCAGGATTAAGTTCAGATGAATTTGACACCACAAGTTTAGATGCAGTATGGGAGTATTCAAACATATTGGGCACATACGGCAATGTAGAATACACCACAAATGCTAATGTGAGTGCATATCACGATAGATGGAAAATAGATGGTGTATTAAGCACATATCAGCCAGTGTTGAACAACATAGATGAATTGTGTCAAAGTTGTGCCACATTCTTTGTGTTCGACAACAAATCAGGCAAATACAAATGTATTCCTAACAGAGCATTGACCACACCAGAAAAAGCAAATTGTTTCGTGTTCAATGATGACAATATCATATCAAAAATAGATATCACATCCACAGAATTATACAGTTTATACAATGGCATAGAAGCAGAATATCCCAGTTATGAACAAAAAGATCAAACAAAAGTTGCAATAGTATCAACACCAAGTGGTGATAGAAACACAAATGAACCAGACAATGTGTTAAACACCAGATACAATCTAGTAAATGATGCACCTAGAGTTTTAAACTTAGCAAACATAGACTTGCGTCAAAGTAGATTAAGCACAACATTGAGTTTTGAAGCAACACATCAAGCATTACAAGTGGATGTAGGTGATGTGGTCAAAGTCACAAACAGCCTATATGGATTCACTGACAAATTATTCCGTGTGATGCAAGTCACAGAAGTAGAGCGTGAAGATGGTGTGTTGAGAGCAAAACTGTTATTGTTAGAATATGATGACAGCATCTATACTCATAGTGTAGAAGTCAGTGATGGTGGTTTAGGATTGAGTTTGATACCAGGTTGGTATAGTGGTATAGTTGGTAATGCAAATATCACAATACCAGGTAATGTGATAGTGACTGATCCTGGCAACGCAAATGCTAATGTGGTTGATCCAGTGACAGGTAATGTAGTAGGTAATGTGGGTTATGGCAATATAGATTGGGCAAATACCAATTTAGATGGCATCAATACCAGACCAGATGTG
>Ga0208795_1000848_pt1 | contig 14528 bp, 33 predicted proteins | sample CB_VirMetaG_6_FD_184541 | JGI IMG/M metagenome (GOLD analysis project Ga0208795, IMG submission 184541) | Freshwater to marine saline gradient viral communities from Chesapeake Bay - CB_1508_2 Viral MetaG (SPAdes) (version 4) | ecosystem: Environmental > Aquatic > Marine > Coastal | place: USA... | reverse complement strand
CGTTTGGATGATTCGTGCCGCGCACTTAGATGCAAGCAAAGGTGTAAATAAAACACAATACAACACGCTAGTAGATTCTGTTCGCAAGGTTGCAAAAGAATTCGGATTGACACCGCGCACCGCGCAGGCACTTATCTGGATTGTAAAGCGAGGTAGTGCAGAATGAAAAAAGAAAATGACTATGGCGACACTTATCATGTCATGAACTTTCCACCTAATGATCTAACGCTTATTCATGATCTATGTTTGGCTGTCTATGATCCTGATAGGTTAGATGAGTTTGACTATGCCTTGCTAAATATTGCAGACCGTATTGAAAAAGAATTGGGGATACAATAATGTGGACTAGCATGATCACAAATGTTATTTTTATTTTTATTCTGTTGGCTCTAATGGGTGGATGCTTAAATATGTTTGAAGGCTAAAAGTTGTTTAGTACCAACGACTTTTCCAGGCCGGACATTTTTTGTCATTTGTCAAGTCTTTAAGAAGTGATATAAGACACACGTTTTTTTTCACTAAAATGTTGACATTATAAATAATATGTGATAGGTTTACACCATGATGAACAGCAAGAAAAACCAAGCACGCAATGGTCATAGGGGATGTTGGTGCTGCTATGATCGTATCACTACCTCCGCAATGAGGCAACGTGAAAAGAAGGAGTGGAGAAATGACTACTGAGCAAATGGAAGTATTCTCATTGGAAGAAGGGGATCAGATCATTCATTGTGGGGAGATGTATTTGATTACCTCTTTTGAAAATGATTCTGATACTGGTGGTATTCGTATAATCTGTTCAGATGAAGAAGGCTACCGCCGTGTGATCTGGGCTGCCTCACCTATGGACAAGATGAGTCTATTCTGTGACGTAGATCACTAGATAAAACCCTTGACTTTCGACTCCAAATAAACTATAATGTAGATATAACAACAACGGGTAAGGGTGGTAATAAAATGGGTGATCGTGCAACATTCGTATTTGAACAAAGTAATGGATTTGAAGAAAATAATGGAGATGCTATCTTTCTCTATGGACATTGGGCAGGGGAAGGAATGATGGCTAATCTGGCTACCGCCATTGAGAAGGCATCCCCTCGTTGGTCTGATGAGTCATATGCAACCAGAATTGCTATCTCACAAATCATTGGGAATCAGTGGGATCAAGAACTCTCATGGGGTATCTCTACATACTTTGGTGACTCTGAGCATTCTGTTCCTGTTGTCAATTGGACTAATCAAACCGTTCGCCTGCTTCCTCATTCATGGGCCACGAAATTTGACTTGAATGCTGATCCTAAGTTTGTAATGAGTTTTGAATCTTTCATAAAAAAGTTCTCAAAGTCCTTGACAACCGTCTAATTTTACTGTAAGATAAAACCACAATCGCAGATGCTTATCATGGCTCTGCATAACAGATAGGAAAACAATATGAAGATGTTCGTTGCTACTGAAATCTGGAACACCAAGTCGGGCAAGGTTGCTAAGGCAGTTGTTCGTGATGAAAAGGGTACATTCATTGGTGTTACCAATCAGACTAAGGCTCTACCCGCCAAGGTCGTGCGTCCTCGCGTAACTCTCATTGGTCGCTAACTTTCCTTTTTGTGGAGAAGGAAAAATCCTGAGCATGATCCAAAACTGCTCACCTAATCCAAAACAAACAAAGGAAATAAAAAATGGCAACTCTCACAATCGGAGAAACATTCACCACTCGCAAGTCAGGATATGTTGGTGTCATCACTGATATCATTGACCCTGCTGAGAATGGTCATACCGTTCTGGAACTTGACAACGGAATGCGTTACACCACACTTGTCAAGGCGTAAATAATCTGGTAGAATCAGATTCATAACTAAATAGTGGCTTGGGGATATGCGACCCGTAGTTAATTCTACACCGACTCGCTTCCCCACTATCCTAGGCAAGATGTAAAACTGCCTTCATGCCTTGGGTACTGGGTACGGACGAGCCTCCAAAACTTGTCTTGCTAGGTTCGACTCCTAGACGAGGTGCGACAGCGGGAAAACTAAAAGAGTGCATTCTTATTGGTTGAAATACCAGCCCGTATCATCTTGGTTCTGTAGAGCAGCGGAGTGCTCGCCACCCTGTCACGGTGGAGGTCGTGGGTTCGAATCCCATCAGAATCGCTAGGGGTAGGACATTGGTGAATACCGAGAATGCATTCTAGATAAGTCATTCGGACTTGAAATCAATCCGCCTACCCCGCACTCGTCCCTCTAGGTTGAGCATACCCACCCACCTTGCTCCCTAGGGGGACTTTTTTGTACATCGAAAAACCGTTGGTACTAAAGGGTTTTTGAGGTCCGGCACGCGGATTCATCCTTGTCAAGCCTTTAAGATGTGACTTAAGACACACGAATATTTTACCAAATTACTTGACATTGTGACTCACAAGATATATAGTTATCACATAGTCAAACACTAGAGATTGGAAAATATATGTCACACCTTCTTGAGCAGTACGGCGATATGGCTTCTTTCGCTTCCTTGCGCCAACCCGCATGGCATGGTTTGGGTACCATCCTTGAGGAAGAAGTTACCACATCAGAGATGCTAAAGGCTGCACATCTTGATAATTGGAATGTGCGTTGCGAAGAGATTGATCTTCCAGGCCGTTCTAGCACCAACTACTTTGCTACCGTTCGCACCAATCCTTTTGATGGTGAGAATGATGTATTGGGTATCGTTGGTCAGCGTTACCGCACTTTGCAGAATGAAGAACTGTTTGCATTTGGTGATAACATTCTTGACGGTGCGCGTTGGGAAACTGCTGGCTCTATCAAAGATGGTAAGGTTGTCTTTGGCTCCCTTGCACTTGAGCGCGAATCTATCATTGACCCCAATGGTGTAAGCGACAAGGTGAACACCTACCTTTTGGTTCACACATCACATGATGGTAGCCTTGCTATTCAGGCAAGCATCACACCTGTGCGCGTTGTCTGCCAGAATACATTGAACATGGCTGTTGGTGCTAAGGGTAAGTCTGCAAAGCAATCATTCCGAATTCGTCACACTCAAACTGTTGAAGGTAAGATCATGGCTGCGCGTGAGGCACTTGGCCTTGCCAATAAGTACATGGATGAATTCGATAAGCAGGCGCAGGACTTGTTTGCGCGTGAGATCAACGCTGACAAGTTTTTTGATATCATCAAGGCTGCATACCCAGAGCCAGAGGCAGACGTAAAAGGTTCTGCTACTAAATGGACTAACAAGGTAGATACTTTGTTTGACATTTGGAATGGACCAACGAATGTTGGAATCAACAAAACTGCATGGGGCGCGTACAACACTTTGACTGAGCGCCTTGACTGGTATCGCAATCCTCGCAATGGCAACGCAGAGTCTGTGCTTGCTGCTGCATCAGGTTTCGATGCTGCTACCAATGCAGAAAAGAATCGTCTGCTGTCTGTTGTTAAGGAACTGACGGCTGCATAAACCGTTGGTACTAAACAACTTCCTGGGCATGAAGTAAAACTGCCCACCCTCTATGCCTAAAAGTTGTTGGTACTAAAGGGTTTTTCAGCGTCCGGCACATTTTTTCATATAAGTCAAGATAAGAACTCTATTAAGATCGATTAAGAAGAAAGAAAAAATCCACCAATTTGCTTGACATTTAGATATATATGTTATAGGATTGCATCAACCTACCAATGAGGAGATCGCAATGGATATCAACTATAATCCAGTCAATGCAACCGTTACCCCCTATGAGCCTACCCGCGATGAGTTGTCTATTCAGATAAACACTCTTCAGCGTGACAATGAACGACTAACTACTCTTAGCAATAACTATCTTAACTACCATCAGAGTCTTGAGACAAAGATCAAGAACGTCAAGGGTTACATTGACGACCTTATTTCTATGGAAGGCCAAGTTAGTGATGAAGTAAAAGAAATTGCTTCCTACCTTGACATTGCTCTCAACAAGACCTATGATGTAACAATTACCGTTACTTATAGTGGAAGTGTTGAGATTCCAATGGATGCAGACATTGACGACTTTGAGCAGCACATTGACTTTGAGTTCTCTGCACCGTTCTCAGATGAATGGGAATTTGATATTAGTCAAGAAGACGTAGAACTTGAATCCGAGGAGGCATGATGACCAAAGATGAGATGATGAAAGACTATATAGTTAAGGCGTTTGCAATGGGTTTGTGTATCGTGCAGCGTAGATCAGATGGTCTTACTGGAACTCTTGAGTTTGATTCATTTGAGGAAAATGGAAGTCCTGTTCGTAGATACTACAACTTTCAGGAGGGATAATGAGTAATATAGTTTACTATAACATGACAGGCAGCATCTTCATTGAGGGTACACATGATGAGGCTTCCTATGATTTTGATATGGAATGGCCTGAACTAGAAGCATCACCTAATGATGCAGATGCCTTGCGTTATATGTTGGATACTGGTATTATTCAGATTCTGCACGAAGATACCGTGCTTGTTGAGGAGGCGTAATGCAATATCACTATGTAGTTCTATATGATACCAAGACAAAGAAGTGGTCTGTTGAATATGACACTACCGCTTATTTTCTTAATGGTAGTATCTGGGATGAGGAGAAGTCTAACTCTTCTGATTTTGCATACATGGGTTGGGGCATACCTGAAGACAATAGTCCAGAAGCAATACTTGACATGGAGTTACTCCGTACACTAGAATCCGTTGTAGATACATTTCCAATACATGATTAGGAGGTATAGTGCCAGACGAGTTGGGAGGATACACAGTAATGCGAGGGTATAATCTAGAACAACTAGAACTATTTGACTTTGACTATTCCGAGGACAAGTGGAGGTACTACAATGAGTCTGCCTGAACATATTAACGCGATTAGAACCTTTACCTATTCGACTGATAACTTCATTGACGATGTTGCTATGTCTAATGAAATTAGTAAAGATGAGGTAACTACCGATATGCTCACTGATTGGATCAAAGATTGGGTAGCAGAAGATATGTCATCACCTCTATCCCGCCACGACATTGTATTCCAAGATGAGAATGGGGGAGAATTGTGATTCATATCTATGAGTGTAATGATGGATCATCTGATAATTACTTTGAGGTCTATAAGACTGTAATTGGTGCAGGGTGGGGAGAAGAGTTCCAACTGGTACTAGAAGATCAAAATGAATTTGATTTATACCTTGACATTATCCGTACTAATGGTGTAGACTTTGTAATCCACACACTAAAGGAGTATGATGAATACCACCTCGCTCTATCCCAGCAAACGTCCTAGCGTAAAGTCTGTCAAGTATTGGGACAATATCTATTGGGACTCCATCGAACGTCATTGGAGGGGAGATGCTTTTAATGGTGAGATTCATGTCTACCGTGGCGAACCGTTCCCTGACTTTTACAAGGTAATCTACACACCTGCGGAAGGTAAGAAAGTATCTAAGTTGTTCTATGGTGAAATGGCATGGAATGACACAGAACGATTTGTCTATGACCTTGGCTTTACCAATGTATTGGGGAGGATCTAATGACTGCAAATATCTATATTGAGTTTGATGACGGCTCTGGGTTATCGTATTTTGATATTCCAGATCATGTTGTTGATTCAATTACCCTCAGTACCCTCAACGACTATCAGTTTTCACTAAAGGTTTAGGAGGATTTAATGACTAAGTATCTTATATCATGGACAGAGGAAGTATGGCAAAATGTTGTCATTGAGGCAGAGTCCAAGGAGCAGGTAAGAGAACTATTCTATTCTGGAGAGTTTGACATGGAAACTGTGAAGGTGACTGGTGGAGAAATTCAAGACGGAATTGACATAGAAGAGGTATAATAGAGTTCTATCCAAGGAGGGACACACGTTCCTTAGGATGGGAACCACCGCTAACAACTGGTGTAAAACGTTACTCCGTGGTGATGCGGGTCGGAAAGTGGGGGAGGGGATAGTGTCGCTACCGTCCTCTCCCCCTTGACAATTGTCAGTCCCCTATGATAAGGTGTACCCATGGATGTAAAACGAATAGAGCGCTCTGCTGATAGAATCATTGACGCATTTGCTGACATGCGTATTGAGGACAGAGAAATGATGTATGTTGCTATGTATGTAGTAATGAAGGCTGGCAATAGACAACTGCTAGATCGTGTGGTAGAATTTGGGGAACAAGTCAAGTGGGAAATAAACAATCGCAGGGAGAATAAAGAATATGTCCAAGACAACCTTTTCTAACAAGTGTGAGATTCTGGGTGACCTTTACTTTTGGCACAAGGATACTGACAACGATACTTGGTCTGACTTTTTTGAGTGGGGTGACATTGGGCTTCCTTTAGCATACATGGTCAAGCAGGGATACGCTACTGCAAAAGATCAGGGCAAAGAAAATATCGAAGAGGTTTGGAAGATGTTTTGCGAGATCATTGACATTGAACCAGAGTTGCGATATACCTCACTAGCAGATGCGTTTGATGCATCTGAAAATTCTACATTGTAATAATTAAATTTGCATTGCCACCCTTGACAAACAGGGGCAGGCGTGCCGGAAATGTTTTGTAAAACAGGAATTCATATAAAGTATTACGAAGAGGTATCCGAAAAAAAAATAAGGTCATGAAATTCCGGCAATGTGATGAGCGTCACACAAGGGTATTAAGAAAGCCTTTACGAAAAGGTATTAAGAAACAATAAAAAATCCACCAATATAAGACATTACGAAGGAGTATTTTTTTCACCATCATGAGGTATAATTGATTGGAGGATTTTATGACTGTTATAGCAGGAATAGCCAAAGATAATATTGTTTATATAGGTGCAGATAGAGGTGCATCAGATGAAGATTCAATAGTTAGTTTATTATCACCCAAGGTATATATAAGAGGTGATTGGATCTTTGGTTATAGTGGATCATTGGGTACAGGACAACTAATGCAATGTATTACTATGCCAGATCTATTAGAAGGTGAAGATCCTTTTATAGTATTACGAATGGATATAGTAGAAGCCCTTAAGGTTGCTATAGATAGTTATGGTAATGATTCTTCTGACCATGCCGCCGATTTTATTATAGGATGTAAAGGTAGATTATTTGAGTTCTCTACAGAAGACTGGGGGGTAGCAGAAGTAAAGGAAGTAGCCATTGGATCTGGCGGGGCATTTGCATTGGGAAGCATATACTCCACTTCTCATATAGATAACCCTATAGTAAGATTAAGAACTGCTATTGAATCCGCTATCACATATAGCCCTTCATGTCAAGGCCCAATAGATATACTACAAGCATAGGTATATATATCTATATGTATGTTTATATATAGTTATCCACAGGTTATCCCCATGTTGTGGAAAAGGTATTACGAAATTGTTATAAATTTGCCAATATATGATAGTTATCCACAAGTTTTCCACAGTTTATGCACATTTTTGTTATAAAAAATAGATTAAGAAGACTTTTTATTCGGCCCAATACCCATATTGTTGATATCTTGTTAATAACTTGTGTATGTAAAAACTACAGTAACATCTTTATCACTATCTCTATTATCTGAATAGGTCTTTATATCCTCTATAACGCTATCTGGGACACTATAATAACCTTCTGAATATAGTATTCCTTTAAGGAAGTCAGGGTCTATATCTTTGGCATAATATGAGTTTATATATAACCCATTATGCTTTATTTGTATATAAAGGGGTATGTTCTTACTATAGGTTATTGAGACTTCATCCATCTGTACCCCGCTCAAATTCACGATCTATATCTACTACAGCAATACCATTATCATATGTGATAACTAATCCCAATGAAGATAAGAACATAGGACAATCTAACATATGTTCATCATCGTTACAATTACAGTTCATATCACTCCCTACCCCGTTCTATCCATCTATCTTCATGATTAATAAGATGATGTTGTATCTCAAAGTCATCTCTAGGAATCTTGTCTCCACATATAGGACAATCTATCATTACTCTCCCATCCAACGAGGATTCTCTTCTTTACATGTTATACATAGCCAAGAGACTGTTCCTCCTATACCGCAAAGAGTACATAGGTTTGTATAATGCTTTTCTGCATCTGAATATCCTTCTAGATACCCCCTTGCAAATTCGGCTTCACGTTCACGATTATGAGCACCGCTAGGTGCAGGGGATTCGTGTTCCTCGCCGCAACATTTAATCATTAGGGCTTCTCCTTTTTCGCGCCGAACTAAAAGACATAGTTATAGTTCTTCCGAAATCTTATAATTCTTGTACCTTAATTCTCTCTCTGCTATATGCTTATCTGCACAAGGCTGACAGTATCCAAAGTACCAATACTTATGTAACCTAACTTCTACCTTATCGCTAGACTTATTTGCTCCACAGAGTTCACAGGTGCGAGAGGCTTCATATTCCGCTGCGCGAACAATGTCATCCATAATCTCATGAGCAATAGATCCATACTCTAATGAGGAGTCAAAGTAATACCTCAGACCACCAAACTTTTCTTTGATTTGGGCAATAGTGTAATCAGGATCTATGTACTTTAGTTTCTCATCGGTATTACGAATGATCTCTTTCCATCCGTCACCACACGAGTCAAATAAGTATTCATTTTCCACACTAAACTCCGTTCAGTTCCTGCAACTTTTCAATAGCAGCATTCCATCCATCTGAATAACCTTCTTCATAAGTTTTATCTTTACCGTGGCTCTTCTTGTCCTTGTAATGTTCTCTTACCTTTTCGATCAAATTGCAGTATGCACAATTCTTACGATCAACGAGGTGTGGATTTGGTGTAGGACACTGCCCATCATGACCTTTCATCTTGTACCTCTCTATCGCCTATCGTTACAAAATACATTACCTTAGATGACTCTAACATTGCCGTGGCGTTTCGCCCTACGAATGTATGAGGTATAGACCACCAACCCTCGTATCTCGCAGGATTGCTGCACACATCCTTAATTACAATAGGCTTGTTGCCCTCAAGATATATCCAAAGATCAGTGGTTTGATCTTCTTCTAAATAAAGATTAAGTTCTGTATAGTCAGTCACCATTCATCCTGTCCCAAAGAATGTCAATAAAGTCTTCTTCCTCTGGAGTCATACCCTCAGGATTTTCAAGGCATTTTGAAATGAGTTTCCAAATACCCTCATCCCTGCCAAAGTTTTTGACAACTCCATCTCCCTCGTCATGCCTATCGCTAGAATAAGCAAACCCATAGTTTCCAATATCACCAAGTGCCGTGCCATCATTGGCAATAATCATTTGAGCAATTTCTCTTGCCCCGTCTTCATTACCAAAGGGTACCAACTCAACCTTTACGCGAATCATTATTCCTCAATCCCATAGTTCTTGAAAGTGTTGTGATAGCCATTGTAGTGCTTCTTGCATGTCTTTGTCAAGTACCCCGCCAAAACTATCTTTCCATTCTTGATCCATTGCTGGGCCATGCTTGGAATACTCACGGAACAAGGCAATATATTTATTCCATTCCGCATCACGACGTTCTACCATTATGTTTACATCAGTATCGAATGGCTTATCCTCGTCTGCATATGAGTTAGCAACCCCATGACCCTCATTAACAATCTTTTCCATAATGCCAGCAATGACACCAGAAAGATACCAGTCACCATTCCACCAATCACGATCTGAGAAACCATAACGCGCTCTCTGATACCACCAGTAGGGTTTATCAAAAAATCTTTTAAACCTTTTCATTGTTGACTCCAATGTATTCATGGCTAAATGTCCATCTATCGGGATTTATTTCCCACCGTGTATTTCCTGCACCATCTTTACGCTTCATGTGATTCTTGCTAGTAGGCTTCCAAAGAGGGCTGCTATCCCTGTACCCCCCAAGCCTAGGATGTGCAGTCTTGGCAAAATAACGTTTCCCATTGTCAACATAGTGCTGTGCTACCGCCTCTGATATTTTGGGTCCAAAGCCAAATCCCTGATAGTCAGGATGCACGACAAGGCGATGACCACGATAAGCATTCTTATAATTACCGTTCGGTGCTGTGATTGCTGAATTGAATGCAACTAATTGTCCTTCCCAGATCCCAACATAACAATGTGCTGATCTGTTGATTTTTCCTGTGAGGTAGTGATATGGAGCGAAGTAGTCCCAAAGGGAGTAGTCGCACGAATGAATTGTGAGATCCAGTTGAGGTCGTTGAAGCCACCTCCCGTTAGTCCAAGTGCCCTTATCAGTATCTATGATCCAGTCTGGTTCAAGAAATGGAAGAATGTCACGATGAACAGTAGCCACCACAACATTATGTATATTGTTCTTGCGTACATAACGGGCCATTGCCGTCGAAGCAGCACAGGCAACATTCCTATCCACAACACTAGTAAACTCATCAATAACGGAGTTATCATTTAGGCTCCTTGCCAAATCTGCACGAAACTTCTGTCCCGTGGAAAGAACATTATAAGGCTTTATCCATTCTGGAACACTCATAAGCCCTGCTGCCGAAAGAAGTTCGCTGGCCTCTTCTGCACTATTAAAATGAGAGGCAATGGATGAAAAGTCTTTCCACACAGGCTGCTCTGGAGAGCCAAATTCATTTAAGAGGGTAGACTTACCAGTACCACTAGCACCAACAATAACTCCAATACCAAAATTAACGGGAAGATCAACGGGTATCTCGTAGGGATAGAACTTCTCTGTTCCATCAGACTCATAATCAAAAGGTCTAATTAGGTTGGAGGTAAGTTCATCCATAACCACATGGCTAACCTTTGGAATGGTTTTTCTTTTTAGTGGAATCCAGTCTGATAAAACGTCAATGCTCATTTATCTCTCCGTTTATCGTGATCTTAAACTTACGATGCAAGTATAACCTTATTAAGCCTCTGTGTCAATAGGGCTATACACTTTATCTCCATAAAATTCTGGTGCATTCTCCAATTTCTTTTCAGGCTCAAGACTCTTGAGAATTACTGTATGCCCCAAATCAGAATAGTAATCTATCCAATAGTCGTACATAAGAGTTCCTATGTATTGAATAAATTCTAGTTTACGATTCTCTACAGAGTAATTCCAGATCTGATATCCATGCTTGTTTCCTGAATCTGTTTTCTCTACCTCTTCAAATAAAATAAAGTCTTCCATATTAAACTCCGCCGAAATGCTTGTAAAGATTATAGGACGCTTGGGCCTCTTGCATTGTCATAGTAGGAATACGCTCCATGATGTACTTATTTAGTTCTACTAGGGAAATATCTCCAGTGCTTTTGTTCTGATCAATTGCATCTGCGAATCCCTTTTCATATGCAATCTCTTTAATTTGCTCAGAATCAAGTTCCCCGTCACCCTCTATCTGATCTCGCTCATCTCTACGAACCCTCTGAACCAGTTCACAGAGAACACACTGATCTACTGATGGGTCTGGGGTAATACAAAAGTCATCATGCTTCATCTTTTATCCATTCTAGGTTATATGTTCCGTCTTGTTCACCAATAATAGTAAACACTTCATCCAATGTCCTTGCGTAAAATATTTTATGATCAAATTCTAATTTATACATTTAGAGAGCAACCTCCGCACACCAACAAGCACCAAAGTATCCATCTTCATGTCCGTTTTGTTCACAGTACCACTGAATCATCTCTCTCTGAGTCCTATCATAAGCCTTTTCAGCCTCTAAGAAGCGTTTAAGCATGTCACTTGGTGGTTGATGTATCCCACGCTTGGTTGTAGGCTTACGGAGCGTAATAACAGGATATCTTTCGTCTATCTCAATAGAATATTTCATCATAATCCTTAATAGAATAGTAATTTATTTGGTGTGCCTTTGGTCTCAGCATACCTAGCAACACATTCCCAACAGCAAAATGAATAATTAATTCCTTTCCATTTTACGTTAATAAATGCTGCAATTCCGCTTCTTAAATCGTTTTCCTGCGAGGAACATTGAAGTTCATCACAACTTAGTGATGGGGGCATTAAATTGAAAACTCCTTTGATCCAAAGTATTTCATCTAACTACTATTTACCTCTAGAGTCTGTAGAATAAAAGCCTTTTCCCTTAAACTGAATGCCAGCGACTCCTATTTTTTTGACAAAATGTTTTGAGTTACATGATGGGCATCTAGTTAAAGCGCCTTCGTGAATACTTTGATGAATGTCCATAATTCCACAGGAATTGCATTGGTAGGAATATGTTGGCATTTACTCATCGTCCTCGTCAATATTCTCAATGCCATGAATTAAGTATAAATCTTTCATCTTCCCCATTATAGGTAACCGTCCTTCTTCCACTCCGAATACCCCAAAGAATCTTCTTCTGTTATGAGGGGCTGACCCTTTTCAAGAAAGTCTGGAGCAATTTCATCGTCAATAGATGGAACATGCTCTGATGAATAAGATGCAGTTGCCCAAGATCCAGAAATGTTTTTGGATAGATTTCCAGTGTTCATAATTGCTTGCTTTAACTTTTTATTAACATTACTCTCTCTCTTAATTGCCCACTCCATAACGGTTCCGATTGTTTCAGCAGTAGTTGTGAACGCAGCAACAATATCTCCTGGATGATTCTTGCTACCCTTTTTAAAATAATTTTGCTCATCAAGGGTGTCCACAATCATTGCAGCAAACTCTTCTGTGGTCATATATAGATTGCTCATTTTTTTTACCTCAATTCCATAACTAGTAAAATTTTCTTTAAACTATTATAATGCATTAGTTGTTTGATTGTCAAGTTTTTGTTGTTATTAGTCATCAATTAAGGCTAAAATCCTGTCAACAGTATGAGACACCAAGTGATTATTGACGACATGAAGATATCCATCATCTACTTTAGATGAATCTATCTCTCCCCTCAGTATTTCTATAAGTTGTTCTTGAGAAGAGTATGTGGTTCCAAAATCTGATAGAAGTCTAGCCCCAGCAATATTTTGCCCTATCCAAGGTACTTTATTTATCATTGCTTCTAGGATTACCATTCCAAATCCCTCAATTATTGAGTTCATAATGTAGCAGTCTGCATCAGCCATTGCATTTTTAACATCTGCTACATCTTCAAGATACATATTCATCACATTGTTTGAATTTTTAGGAATATTCTCAAACCTACAATATCCCGTTGTGACAAGAACGGAGTCTGGAACATTTGCAATTAAAAATGCACCAACCAGTTGCTTCATTCTCTTGTTCTCCCAGTATCCGCCACAAGATAAAAACATTTTTGTATTTTCGTCTATGCCTAACTTTTTCTTAAATAAACCTTTTGTGCCAATGTTAGTTTCTTTATTGATGCTGTGTGGAATATAGTGAACATTTTTGTTCAGTCCAATAGACTCTGCCCACTCCCAATCCTCAATAGTACTGCATCCAACCGCATAAACATTTTGAGCAGCCTCTAAGAGTTCACTACTACTAGATGGCTCAATCAGTAGAAGAAGCATCCTTGAATTTATTTTTTTGTAATTTGCAACTACATATCTTTGGGGTGATGGTCCAGATCCATGAACAACAACTAAATCATTGTCGTTTAGAAAACTTGGTTTGCATTCAACCTTTACACCGTTTATTTCATCAGTTTGACCTTCTGTTACAACAGTAACATCGATTCCCCTGCTGACGCACTCTTCCGCTAATTGCTGCACATAATATGTTCCACCACCAACATTTGGAAGATATTTATCTATGACAAAGCAAATCTTCATTTCTTTACCCAAGGTCTAGGGTCATCGCTATCCGCAACAAACGCAACTTCTTCTTTTATGGTTTGTGTTTTTTGTGTTTTGGAAAGTGTGTGACATGTGCATCCACATTTACCATGATTAAACTGATATCTACATCCTTCATGATCGGCATCTATACACCAACCAGAGGGATGCGTTAATTGTCTTTCTGGTGTAGGTAATGGTACAAAGGATTCATCTTTCTTCCTGCGTGCCATGACTTCTCCGTAACTCTAGTGCGCCAGTTTCCGTTTCATAAGTATAACGTAAACATTATGTCTTGTCAAGTTTTTTTGTTAAGTTTATGTTTATGGCTAATCTTTCATCACTGTTCATAGGTGAAGATGATGAATGATAAATTAGTCCATTAAAGATAATAACCCTACCTCGCTTGGGGGACACTCTATCCATTAAGGTAAATTTATCTGGATGAACTGGTATACCATCTGACAAAGTAAGGTATTCATTAAATATGTGGGTGTCTCCATCAGAATCATTAGCATAATACAAAACTGTGTAATGATCAAAGAAATAATCTACATGAGGAGTGTGTAGCCCAGAACCCTTAAGGAACATGCCAGCCCTAATCCTATCAAGTCTAACTGGATCTGGAACAATGCTTGCTGCCTTGGCAATTATGGGAAGGCATAAACCAAGAAGAACATCATTGTTCTTGGTTGTGTCTATTGAGAATATGTTTCCTGCAAATCCTGACTGAGACTCAGACATAACCAAATCATTATCAAGCGTAGGACTATATCCTGTACCGCTGATGTTTTTATTATACGTCCAACTTATTGAGGAAAGTTCCCTCTCAATGCAATCTTGGTGATACGAAGGGATAAAATCATCT
>Ga0208795_1000847_pt1 | contig 14530 bp, 12 predicted proteins | sample CB_VirMetaG_6_FD_184541 | JGI IMG/M metagenome (GOLD analysis project Ga0208795, IMG submission 184541) | Freshwater to marine saline gradient viral communities from Chesapeake Bay - CB_1508_2 Viral MetaG (SPAdes) (version 4) | ecosystem: Environmental > Aquatic > Marine > Coastal | place: USA... | reverse complement strand
ATAACAGAAATCAAACTGATACAAATAGATAAAAAAGACGAAGAATAAAAACTTGGCAACATTAAATATAAGACATACAAACGTACTAACAAGGAACCTAACCGAATTACAAAATGAAGATATACGATTTATAGTAAATCAGGGAGGAACCCGTTCGAGTAAAACGTATTCCTTAATGCAACTGATGGTGATATACGCGATGCAACACAACAACAAAGTTATATCGATAGTTAGAAAGTCTCTACCAGCATTAAAGAAATCCGTTATGAGAGAGTTCTTCCAACTATTACAAACTATGAAGATATATGAACCAAATCGACATAGAAAAGTAGACAACACATACGAGTTTGATAATGGAACAATAATAGAGTTCTTCTCAATCGATGACGCACAAAAACTACGTGGTACTGCCAGAGATATATTATGGGCAAACGAGGCAAACGAACTAACATTCGAAGAGTTTAACCAATTAAACTTCCGTACAACAGATAAATTATTATTCGATTTCAACCCATCGGATAGTACCCACTGGTTATACGATATACTTGAAAGACCAAACTCTACACTCATACATTCAACATATAAGGATAACCCATTTCTACCAAAACAGATGGTTCAACAGATAGAGGAGAGTATACTCGTGGACCAGAACTACTACAACATATACGCACTTGGACTACCATCCAAATCAACACACACGATATATACACACCAAAAACCATACATAGAGGAACTACTAAAATATGATGAGGTGATACTTGGACTTGACTTTGGTTTCAAACACCCAACAGCATTAGTAAAGTGTTCTTTTAGAGAAGATATAGTATACACCAAAGAGATGTTATACGAAAGTGGTTTAACAACAGAGGAACTAATACAAGAGATGAAGACTGCCTTTAAGAAAGAGGGACTACCAATGTCAACAACAATAGTGGCCGACTACGCAAGACCAGAGATAATAGAGGAACTAAACAGAAACGGTTTCAACGTGGTGAACGCAATAAAAAACGTGATAGAGGGTATAGATGCAGTTAAATCATACCAACTATATTACCACCAAGATAGTATGAACTTAAATAGAGAGTTCAAAAACTATAAATGGAAAGAAGTAAATGAAAGACTTATAGACGAACCAGTAAAACTATTCGATGACGCACTCGATGCATTACGATACGCAGTTTTATACCATAAAAAGAATAGAAGAGCAACAGGCGGATGGGACTTCACTTCATAAGAAGGGACTATAATTTAATATATAGTAAAACACAAACATTAGAATGACAAAGAGAGAATACAAACAAATCATCGACACCTTCATCACAAACAGATATGAATACTTATTCGATTGCGCCACAAACATATTAAAGGGTAAAAGAGAGGACCCCGGAGACCTCGTGGCAGAATTGACGATATATCTTTATGATAACCAAGAAAAGTTAGACCCATATATTGGAATAAAGATGTTGGAGGGATTTAGTGTTAGTTGGTTAAAACTTCAAGCACAATATGACAATACAACATTTATGAGAAAGTATAAAAAGATGGCACGAGGCGAAGAGATTTCAACAAACATAAAGAGCAACGAATTAGTAGGAGATGATGAGACACCAGAAGACGAGTATATAAAAGATTTAAGACGAATATATACAGACGAACAGGTAGAAAACATATTAAAGATACACGACATATACCCAGACCTATCAAAGGCACACCAAATACTTTTTAGAGCATACTTTCTTGAAGGACTATCATACGATAAGATTAAAGACAGATACACATTCTTCGAAAACAAAAACGGAAAGAGAGTATATTACAAAAGTAAAGTATCCATATTTAATCTTATGACGGAACTAAAAAATGAAATAAAAAGAAAGTTATGATTTATACAATACTACTATGGACCTCGATTGGAGTACTATTACAAGACGCAGAACCAATCATAATGATAAAGAGATATATTGGCTTCAAAGAGGAGGATTACGACACTTACACGAAAGAAAAAAGATATATCCACCGACTTATTTATTGTGCCACTTGTTTAACATTCTGGATAACTTTAATCGGCACCTTTAACCCGACACTGGCAGCCATATCATCCGTGATGGCAGGACTTATACAAAAAATAATGAGAAACTAATGGAGAAGGAATTACATAACCTTATGATTGAACTTGAAGGAAAGGACAAAATAACGGCAGAACAAACCACAATTTTATTCAACCTAAACAACTTAATCTTTCCAGACCTAAAAGAGTTCACAAAGAGTTGCCCGGCATGTAGAGAACGAGTATATAAACGATTAAAGACACACTGGAAAAACAACATAAAAGAAAAATATATTTAAGATATGAAAAAGAAGGAAAAGAGTTGGAAAGACATAACACTCGAACAAGGGATTGAATTGGCACAACTTGACATTGAAGATAGTTGGGAATTGGTGACAAACCAAATGGCAATCATATTAGATACAACAATGGATGTTATAGAGAGCCAACCAATGGCACTTGTATATGAGTTTATAAACGATTACGCATTTATTAAAGAGATGCCACCAATGAAAAAGTTGGAGCACTTCAAGAGAGACGGACAATGGTATAAACTTATTGACTTAACTAAAATGAGCCTGGCACAAATGGTTGACATAGAGGAATACTATAAGGCAGGTTTAATGAATAATATACATAAGATACTATCAGTTTTATATTTACCAGCAACAAAGAACATATTTGGAAAGTGGAAAATTGAAGAATATATTCCAGACGAAAATAGAGAGAATATATTTTTAGGAATGGATATGGAGGCAATATGGGGCACCACTCTTTTTTTTTGGAATGGCGTTCGGGTCTATACAAACGGTTTGAAGGACTATTTGAAGGCGGAGGAGAAGATGACGAGTATGAAGTTGAAGGAAGACTTACAGTAAATGACGCAAAGGCAATAGAAGCAGAAAAACAAAGAGGTGAATGGTCGTGGATAGGATTGGTATGGAGGTTATGTAAAGGAGACATTACAAAAACAGAAACAGTTTTAGCAAAACCATTTATGGAAGTATTGATATGGCTATCATATGAAAAAATAAAAAACGAAAATGAGTAAAACACTAAATCAAATTATAGCAAGATTTGACACAATAGCAAACGACCATTACTTTATCAACAGATTTGGATTTGGAGAATTAAGTGATGTAGACGTAGAGGGACCAGAAAGTGCCGACTATCCACTTATGTTTGTTGTTCCACAAGGGGCAAACTTTGACGAAAACACACTAACATACGTTTTAAGAGTTATTATTATGGATATAGACGATATGGATGATAGTAAGAGAGATGAGATAATGAGTGACACTTTAAGAACACTTATAGATGTTGTTAAGATATTTAAGAACGATGATGACTATGAATGGAATATAGACGAGACAACAAACGCAATCCCATTTAGCCAGAGATTTGTTGATTACACAACGGGATGGTATGCCGACATATCTATAATAACAGATTTAGACAATAATCCATGTTCTATTCCATCAAATTAAAAGATAATATATGTTCGACGAAAAAGAGATAAGAAAAGATTTGGAGTACCTTACAGGCTCTATAACAAAAGAGATGAAGGAACTTATCAAACTGAATGGTTCGTTCGCCAGTGGTGAGTTATATAATAGTATAAGAGTATTAGTAGAAAAGAAGGGAGCCGATTGGAAGATTAAGTTTAATATGATATATTATGGACTATTCGTTGATAAAGGAACAAGACCAGGACATTATCCAAATATAAATGATTTAAGAGAGTGGGCCAGATACAAAGGTATATCACAGGCGGCAGTATATCCAATAGCAAAGAATATATTTAAGTATGGAACAAAGGCGAGACCATTTACAACACCACTCGAAGAAGGCTCGCCACTATTAAAAGATTTATTAAACGGAATAGGAGAAAGTTTTATAGACAACGCAGTAGAACAAATAATGCAAGACGCAAAATACTTTGGTGCAAGATTAAGATAATTTGGAGAGGCTTTGGCCCTTGGAGGCCACGCCTACTTTTAGATTTATATAAAAAAGTTCCTACATAAGGAGAGAGTTAAGATAGTGGTGGGAAATGAATAATTATATTATTATATATATATATATCATTGTTCTGTTTAGAACTTCGGACTAAAACATACAACATACTAAATAAAACTTTATATAATATATATAAATATAATAACATGACAAATAGTTGCCAAATTGGTTATATATATTGTTTATATGTAGACAATATAATAGTATATATCGGACAAACAAAGAGATTACCAAAAGAAAGATTTAGATTACATAAATATACTTGTTTTGATAGTAAAAGACAAGATAAAAGAATATATGAGTATATAAAGTCGATAGGAATAACGAAGGACGACTTTTCATCAAGAGTTATTTATAAAACACTAATGGTCTCACCGATAAATAATTTAGACATAAATGAAATGAAATATATTAAACATTGTATAAATAAAGATAAAATAATATACAACAATTGTGTAAAAACAAACTCGTATCGCCTTTTGAAAAACAAAGAACTCATATTCTAAAAACGAAATAGACATTTAATATATTTTAATAAAAAGATTTCATAATGAGTATAACAATAAAAAACTTACCATATGACGGTTTAACAGCCAAGATAAATCCAGTATACAACGGATTAGGATTTGTTGTTGATAGTAACTATAAAACACTAAACAGTTTTAAGTATATCGCAGAAGTTTTTGTAGACAATAACAAAGTGGGTGAGTTAAGACATAACCCAGATATATCAAACAATAACTATGGTATATTCGAGGTGGGAAGAATTGTAGAGAGTTATTTATCATATGACTTAAACTGGAATAAAAACATATCATTGGCAACAAACTCATTAAAAAACTATTACGTTAGATTTGGAGAAGAGTTCGGTAGAGTTTTATCAATCAAATCATATTCAAATAGTGGAGGAAAAATACGACTTACACTAAACTCAACACACCCACTAAACAACGGAGATGTTATATTAGTTCAAGGAATAAGTGGTGGAATATATGGTGGTAAGCTTATCAATCAATATACAACCGTAACAAAAATAGGTTCAACAGGTTTAATATGTAATGATATAGATTACCAAGCAGGATTAGACATATCGGGAGGTTATATCTTATCAGGAGAATACGTAAATCAATGGTTAGATTGGACCGACACAAACGGAACAAAGAAAGTTAGATTAAAAGTAAAACCATATTCTTCATTTAGTGTAGGAGACAAGATTTATATAGAACAACCAATATATAATAACTCATACAGAAACGTAGAATGGACGATAGAAAAAAAGACAAACACACCAACATATACATATTTAGATATATCTTGCCCTTTTGGAATATCAGTGCCTTCTTTCCTTAAAGGATATGTTGTAAGTAGAGACAACTATGTTTATTACAACCAGATTTCAACACAAAACCACAAATCAAAAGCATTTAATGGAGTAGAACAATATGAGACATGGTTAGATTGGAACCCAGCACCATACTTAATGAACTCAAACGGTAAGTTCTTAACAAAGAGACCAGATAGAGCATTAGATATATGTTTAGACGAATGGATGACACTTTCTATGTTTGGTCGTAGAGAAATGACAGATTTCATTTTAGAAGCACCAGAACGAGTTATTGTTGAAACTTGGCAAGAGCCAGCAACTACTATATCAGAACCAATAACAGAATATATTTCGGCAACTGTTCCTGGTAAACTAAACAGACTATCAATAAAGGTGACACCAGATATAACTTCTGATATATCCGCAGGTGACTATGTTGATATAACAACTGACACTGCAGGAACAATAAGAGCAAGAGTTATAAAATATTCTTATTCGGCTCTATTCCCAGCAGGAACAACTGTTATATTAGACTATGACTTTGACCCACTGGTAGATTACCAAACATTCACACTTGCCATTCATGCAATAAATAATACATATACAGCACAGAATACAAGATTTGATATGGGTGCTGGACCAAAGAACTTAAACTTACCAGAAATAAATGACGGGTCGGCATATAAATATTTTATCTATACTGTATCAGTTATAAGTGGTGTATCACAGGCACACTTTTGGAGATGGGATATAGTTAGTGAGACTTGGACCTTCAATATAAAATGTTCTTGTAGTAAGTTTAAGAAGTGGACCGTTGTTTGGTTAAATGAGTTAGGTGGATTTGACTTCTACAACTTTGACAAAAGAAACGACAAAGTTAGAACAATAGAGAGAGACCAATTTAGAAGACACCTTAAATCATATACAACGAGTGGTGGATATAAATATACTTTAGGTGATAGAGGCAGAACTACATACAATACTCAATCAAAAGACCAAATCGTTTTAAGAACAAACTTCCTTAACCAAGAGTATATAGATTGGATACAATATGTTTTCGAAAGTCCAGAAGTTTATATCATCGACAACGAGACAGAAAAAATATATCCAACAAACTGCCTGAACGAAGACGTGCAACTTTACAACAAAACAAACATTGGTGACACAGGAACTCTATACATATACGAACTTACATTAGAGATGGCAAACAACAGAGTTATACAAAGAGGTGGAAACTTGGCAAAACCACAGACAACTGGAACAACGAACCCAACAGCACCAGGAGTAAACACAGGAACAAATGGAGTATGGCAGAGATTTAATGATACAACCATGAAAGATGTCAAGGAAAGGGCCAACGGATAAAAAATAAAAAGTAATATGAATAACATAGAGATAAATGTATCAAACTTTGACGGAAAGATACTTGGGAAACTTGATTTAGGTGATGCGGAGATAAATATGGTTTTTAGTTTAGTTGACATTAGAGAACCAGAAAAGAGGAAAATAAACCATACAAAGACATTTAACATACCAGGTTCAAAAAAGAACCACCAAATCTTCTCACACATACAAAGTGAGGGTTTTGAAGCATGGTTATATGACCCAAACTTTAAGTTAGAAGCACAAATACTCGTAAATGGGAACCAATACTTTAACGGTTATTTACAATTAAATGATATGATTAAAGATGATAGCGACAACATAGTTGAATATAGCATCACAATATATCAAAAGTTCACAGACTTCTATAAAAATATAAAAGAAAAACTTGTAGATTTAATAGACCTATCAGAATACGACCACGAATACTCATACAAAAATATAGTAAACTCGTGGGAAACTTCTATCATTAAAAATAACAAAACTTCGGCATTTAACCTTGGAGACGGATATGTATATCCATACGATTGGAAAGGCCAAAGCGATTTCAGATACTATCAAATAAACGATTTCAGACCAGCAATATACTTAAAGACACTCGTTGATAAAGTTTTCAAATCACAAGGAATAACATATCAATCAAATTTCTTTAATAGTGATTACTTCAAAAAACTTATAGTTCCGAACCCAGGAGATAGAGATATAGCACTAACAAAGGAACAAATAGACCAAACATCAACAAGAGTTGGTTTAGTGGACCAGCCGGCAATACCAGGACAACCAGGAGAGACATCAAACGACCTTTATATAAATAATTTTGATAGTAGGTCGGGAATGGCTTATGGTGGAACAGTTTTCTTTAACGATAAGAGTGATACACTAAATAACTATTACGACACGAACAACAATTTCCAATTAAATAAAATGATAGTTCCAAAAAACGGAAAATATATTATCAATTTACGATTACCATTAAGGATTTTCTTTACAGGACTTCAATTAAACGGAACACCAATAGGAGATGTTAGAACGGCAGGAGGACCATACGAGATAACACTATTCTTAAAAAAGAATGGAATTGTTATAGATAGTTGGAAAGAAACTATGACAGACCCAAACTATGATAAGACAGATATTGGAGCATATGTAACGGATACAGTTTTCGTTGGAGATGAATATACTGGGTTTTTCCAGGCGGGTGATACTATTACGATGGATTACAGATTGGATGCCACGAAATCAAACTTTACATATAAGACAAGAAAGAGAGTATCACCATTGGTTTGGGTAGAAGTTAGAACAACAGTTCGACTATGTTTAACAAACATATCTTCATCATTTGTAGGAGACCAACGACCAATCTTTTCTATGACATTAGCAGAAGAAAAAGTAGAAGAGGGAGATTACTTATCAATGAACTTTTTTATACCAGACGTGAAGGCAGACGATTTAATAAAAGACGTAAATAAGATGTTTAATCTTCATTGGTTACAAATAGCACCAGATAAGTTTTTAATAGAGCCAAGAGACAACTTTTATATTGGAGGAAAAATTAAAGATTGGACTTACGCAGTTGACGAAGAGAGTGAGATTAAGATAGAACCACTATATGAACTTACAGCAAATAGATATACCTATTCATATTCAGAAGATGCGGATTACTACAATGAGGATTACATGGCCGACTATGAAGAAGTTTATAGCACGAGAGAGATTAAAGTAGAAAATGACTTTATAGACCAAACTTTGGAACTTAAAACAGGGTTCGCAGCATCACCAATTATTAGAATGGGTGCAACAGATAGAAAAGGAGTTGGGTATGTTGATTTAGACAACAACTATAAAAGACCAAAGTTAAGAGTTTTATTTTATGGCGGATTAGTAAAAACAACAAGTGCTTGGTTCATCAAGTCGTCATTAAATAATTATATCTTTCCTGGATTTGGAACATATCCATACGCAGGACATTTAGATAACCCAGATAATCCAACATACGATTTAAGTTGGGGAGTTCCGAAAAAGTTATATTATGATTGGGATACACTTGTAAATAGCAATTTATTTAACCTATTCCACCGTTCACACATAGAAGAGATTACAGATAAAAACGGACACCTTCTTACAGGAACATTTATATTAGACGATTTAGATATGATTGGTTTTGACATAAGAGACACAATACAATTTAGAAACGTATATTATAGAGTAAATAAAATAACACATAACCCACTTTTAGGAGTAGCAGAAGTAGAATTATTAAAGTTAAAAAACTATACAGCATTTAAGACATCAACAATAACTTCGGGAGTAAATGGAAACGTAGCGGGAACAACATGGGGATGGGGTTATACAAAATATAGAACAACGACCATATCAAACGGTTCGACAGGGATTACTCTTCCGACAATATGGCAGACACCACAAACTTGGAATAACACAAATCCAACATTCTTACCAACATTATCTTATTATGACCCAGAGACAACATCAGTTGGATTTAAGAACCCGAATTATATTAAAAACGGAACATCATTCGCAGACGTAGTTCCAGTTAAAAGCTATTATCCAACAAAGATAAGTTTAGATGAAAACTTTTATTCGAGACAAGGGGCAATTAGTGTTTTAGGAAAAAGAAACTATGTAGCACCAACTGCACTAAACGTAGATATAAATGGAGACGACAATAAAGTTGGAAACGTAGTTAAGAATGTAAAGATTACAGGAAATAACAATTTAGTAGAAAGTGGAGTTGAAAACGTAACAATTGTTGGAGACAACCAACACGTAAGGAGAAGCAACGTAAGTTATATATATGGAAACATATTCGACGAAGCAGGATTTAGAAAAAACATATCTATATTAAGAGGGAGTATAAATGGATGTGTTATAAAAGGAGGAAAGAATAGCGTTTTAGCAAACACAATATATTCCGGCGGACAAGACAGAGTATAAAAACAAAAGTATATAAATATATATTTTAATAAAAAAAGGATAATAAATGAGTTGCAACACAGAACAAGATGTTAGAATAATAATGAAATACTCTACCATAAGTGGAGTAGAACCAACAATTCCATTATCAGCAGACCATAACGATGGCACTTGGTTGCCAACAGACATATATATCGGTGAAATCTTTACAAACACGGCCGACGACTTAACATGGATTAGAACAGACAACGGAATAGCACCATTAGCGGGAAGTTTTAGTGCCACATATAGTTTTACGGGCGACTTCGTTCCAACAGGAGGAGGAACTTTTAGTGGATGCGTTTATATTCCTTGTTTAACAGTTGGTTCGGCATCGATAAGCGAACTTACAGTTGAAAACGTAACAGGAGGATATATATATGGAACATTTAGCGGTGACGGTTCAGGCTTAACTGGCATAACAACAACTTGGGATGGTGGAACAGTATCAAATCCAGTATATTTTACAAACACGGTTGACTTTACAAACACAATAAATATAAATGGACCAATTGTTGGAGATATAGATTTGACAGGTTCAGTTGAAGTTAGTGGCGGAGTATCAGCATCTATATTTTATGGCGACGGTTCAGGATTGACAAACCTTCCAACAGGAACATATTCCGACATATACACAACAGCGGCATCTTTAAGTGGCAATAGTATAGTTTTCGACAGAAACGATTTAATACAATATAGCGTTGATTTGACACCAATCTTAGCAACACAAGGAGTTGCAACTATCGGTTGGAACTCTGGAACAAATCAGTTAGACTTGACTTTATTAAATGGAGATGTTGTTTCAACAACTATTGATGGATTTGATAATTTAACTGCCTTAACATCTGTAACGGCACCCGAGTTTTATGGCGGGACTTATTATGGTTCATTCGTGGGTACATTTAGTGGAGTAATTGAAAATGATGTATTCTCAACAACAGCATCATTAGTTGGAACAGAACTTATCATACAAAGAAATGATGGTGGAACTTTCTCAACAGATTTATCAAGTTTAGCAGGTGGTGGGGCAACATTAGAAGAAGTTTTAATAAATGGAAATTATGCAGGTACAAACTGGATAGAGTTCCCTAAACCATATGGTATTAAATCAAACTCTACATCATATAACGATACTATTACCTTCAATGGTGGTGGGATAAGAATAACATCAGAGACCGCAACCGCATCCTCATCATCATTCTTAGCCATTGGTTATAATAGTGTCAATCTATCATCAAATGGGTCAATCTATGTCAATGCTAACACGACAATGACGATTGATGGTGATGCTAATCCAACATTTACAGGTATAGAATATAAGTCGGACTATTCAGCAAACTTCGTAACATATTCTTTAATAACAAAACAATATGTTGATAGTTCTATAAGTGGAGTTACAACGAGTAATGTATTTCAACCTGGAATAGGAGTGAACGCAATAACAAATAAAGGTGATGGAACAAACTTAGCAAAAGGTATTTACTCATTTGCAATGGGTCAACAAAATAATACAGATGGCTCATTTTCAAGTACAATAGGATTTGGAAATCTAACGAGTAGAAGTCATGCTATTGCTATTGGTAGAAATAACGTAAATACTGGAGACTATTCATTTAGTTACGGTGAAGCAAATACAATAACCGGGAGTTATTCAGGTGCTCTCGGATTCACAAATGATGTTACTGGAATATATGCCTTTTCAATGGGTAGAAATAATGAAGTTGGAGGATTAAATAGTTTAGGTTTTGGTAGACAAAATGTTATAACAGATAACTATGGAGTTGCATTAGGTAGAAGTAATACAATTAGTGCCGAAGGTGGTATAACAATAGGTATTGGTAATGACGTAAGTGGTGTTTATTCAAGTGCTATTGGTAATGGTAATACTGTTAGTGGTAATGGTTCGCACGTAATATCAAATGATAGTGAAGTTTATTCAACACAGTCGGGTATATTCGGTGGTTCAACCAATACGATAAACTTAACATCAGAAAAAAGTGTTATACTTGGTGGTGCAGGAAACGTAGTTTACTCTACAAATAGTGGTATACTTGGTGGTTTCTTAAATCAAGTTGGTACAACAACTGGTGGATTGGGAACCAATGGTGCAATTGTTGGTGGAGCAAGTAATATAGTAACAGTAAATGCACAAAACTCGGTAATTATAGGTGGTTCATCAAATCAAGTTGGTGGTAATCGTTCTGCTGTTATTGGAGGTCAATTAAACGATGTTAGTGGTAATTACTCTGCTGCTATTGGTGGTGGTGAAAATGTTGTAACTGGTGCAAGGTCAGTAACTATTGGTGGTGCTGGATTACCTACAAATAGTGAAGATGATACGGTAATGGTTCCAGACTTAACTGTTATAGGTTCATTATATGTAAATACACAAATAAGTACAAAGGTTTCAACTTTAACTTTAGTTGCCAACTCTGCTTCATATGACTGTGATCAGGGAATGACACAAATTTTAGACCTTGAAGGCGCCACATCAAACACAACAATAGGAATAGTTCAACCAAAAGATGGTTCAACTTACACATTCTATATAATTCAAGGTAGTGGTGGTTATGATGTTAGTTTTGGTAGTGGAAAATATTGGTTAAATGATGGAGGAGCATTTGACTTTACGACACTTTCAGATAATGATGTTGTCCTTGTAACTATGCAATATACAACAATGATTGGATGGGTATTAGCAGCTAAAAAAATAGTTTTTACATAATGATACACAATATATTACTAGGAATGGTCGGACAATTGCAATCAACACCTTGGTGTTCGCCAATAGTTGGAACAACATGGGATAGTGCTGTTGGAACCACAAATAATAGCTTTGTTCCAGCATATGGACTATATGACTATTCGCAATCTATGATGATTTATAGACAAAGTGATATAGGTAGTGGTGAGAAACAAATAAACTCTATATCATTTGAAGTTGGTGGTTATTCTTCTTCTGGTTATACACTTAATAACCAAACAATAAAGTTGGCACATATAACAGATAGTCAGTTCGGAACATCAGTTCAATGTGATTTAAGTGGAATTGGGGGATTAAGTGATTTGACAACCGTTAAAAACTTAAATTGGACCGTTGTAAATGGATGGGTGACCTTCACATTTGATGACAATTTCTGCTATAATGGTGTTGATAATTTAATGATAGTATGGGAAAACAGAGATGGAACTTGGGTATCTGGATATGGATGGAGTGAAACTCATACCGTAAGTGGTTCACCATTCTTAATATGGTATAAGTATCAAGATACAACTTATCCAACTGGTTATGGAACAAGAAGTTCAGTAGGTAGACCAAACATAAGAATAGGTTATTAAAAAATAAATAAATAAAATGATAGATATAGTAGGTTTAATAAATGATTTATCGACACATGGAGTTGTTGATTTAATAGGTGAAAATAACACACTTTCTTATATTTTAGTAATGAGTGGTGTTACAGACATAACTGTTGTAGAAAATATATTAGAAAGTTATATAATAACAGAATATCCAAATAGAGTGACATCGACATTGGTGGATGGTATCTATAAGGCACAATATAATAAATAAAAGATATGTGGATATGAGTATAAAGATTAAAGACATAGGGACAAAATATATTCTTGATTGGAATGTTGATAAATCATTTTTAAGTTTATCAACATTCAATCTATCAACATGGAATCAAACGACCGAAGAATATGATACAACATTAGATTCAATTACAAAGATTGGAAGTCCCGACTATGGCAATATGTTTGACTTTTCATCAGCATCCGTAACGACTATATCTTCAAGTGGAACTTATTACTTATTAAATTGTTCCACAACATCATTATATACGAGAGGATTTACACATTCAAACGCGAGATTGACAAAAGTTGGTGACGCATTTGGACCAATAAAAATGGAAGGAAATTTGGCAGTATCAGCCAACAACAATGACGAGATACATGTAAAGTTCTTCAAGAATGGTATAGAAGTACCTTGTTCTTTGGGTTCTATGGTTATGAGTTCGGGTGGAAAAGGGAGTACACTACCATTCCATTGTATAACAGATATGATTGATGGTGATTACGTTGAAGTTTGGGTTAGTAATGAAACTTCAACACAAGATATAACACTTGAAAATATGAATATAATACTATCCGAATTAGTATAAACGAAAGTGGATATAATTATATTTTAATAAAATAAACAAAGTAATGGCAAAAAAAACTATATCAATAGATTTACTTATATCAACGGCAAAGAGCGTCCAATCAACAGAGGCACAAAGAGCAATTTTATTAGACATATATGAGGCATTAAAAGACGTAGAAAAAGGTTCAACAGCATTTGACACCTTAACGGAAGCGGCAAATGGATTAAAAGATAGTTTAGGAGGAGTAAATGCCTCTTTTGAAGACATATATGGAGAGATACAGCCACTTACAAGCAGACTTGGTGAGATGGAAGACCGTATGTATGAATTGGCATTAGCGGGACAACAAAACACACAAGAGTTTAAGGACCTACAAGCAGAGGCCATAAAAATGAGAAAAACTATCATAGATGTAGATGATAGCGTTGACGCCTTCGCACAAAAGGGAGCAAAGATAAAAGCATTTAGTGGTATAGTAAGTGGATTAGCAGGAGCATTTGGAACAGCACAAGCAGCAGTAGGATTATTTGGAGGAGATACAGAAGGATTTGAAAAGTCGTTATTAAAACTTCAACAAGTTATGGTGATAATGCAAGGAGTTCAAGAAGTATCCAATTTATTGACCGAAAAGAACATCATACT
>Ga0208795_1000846_pt1 | contig 14539 bp, 17 predicted proteins | sample CB_VirMetaG_6_FD_184541 | JGI IMG/M metagenome (GOLD analysis project Ga0208795, IMG submission 184541) | Freshwater to marine saline gradient viral communities from Chesapeake Bay - CB_1508_2 Viral MetaG (SPAdes) (version 4) | ecosystem: Environmental > Aquatic > Marine > Coastal | place: USA... | reverse complement strand
TTAAGAACGAAGAACTTGAGATTCTCGAAGAATCTATGCACGAGATTCATATAGAATTCGAGCAATATTATTCTGACTTTTTGAAAAGAAATCAATTATCCAAAGAAGAATTAGAACAATCAAAGACTCCACAATTTCAACAATTCAAGAAAGAAATGGCTGCTCCAATGCCTGAAACCGATGAAACCGGTATAGTTGTTGTTGAGCAAATGTCCGAGGAAGATAAAGAAGCAAAGGTTGTCTTTGCGAAGTTATATAAAGATATTGTTAAGAAATGTCATCCTGATCGTTTATCAACTGACGACATGGATTATTTTAATAAAATGAATACGCACTTCAAGGCCGCAACATGGGGTTATAACAATGCGAAATGGTCTATTGTTATTAAAGTTGCCGAAGAACTTGGAATAAAGCCTGCGAATTACAAAAAGATGAATGGCCATCTAAAGCGCGAGGTCAAAGAATTAGATAATAAATTGAATCATTACAAGAAATCCTTTGGCTATATGCTTTACGAAGCCGAGGATGAAAGTTCCAAGGACAATATTATCAAAAACTTTATTTTTGCTTTATTCAGGAGAAGGTTATGAGCACAAGAAAAACCATATCAATAAACAATAACATGCATTTATTTGAGGACATATGTGATGGATCTATTTATCTTGAACTTGAAAATATTGGCGACTGTACATTTGAATTGTGGACCAACGAAGAAGGAACAACATCGAGAGCGCTTGTTCGAATTAGCAAAGAAGATCTTGAGAAGATTGTAAATGATTATCGATCACGAGAAAATTGAAATTGGAACCTTGGTTCGTCTTGAGGAAGGCTCTTACTATTGCGAGGTTGCTCAAAGATATGTTCCAATTTCATATTGCCAAATCGGCTTGGTGATTCATATCTTTAGATATGATGTATCATCTTATCCTTGGACCACATTAGGATATAAGTTTCTTGCCGATGTCGTTGTTGGTCCACACAGATTAAGAGATGTCCCAGATTTCAAAATGTATGAGGTGAAGAGTGACGGCTAGATATCCAAGAAAGTATTCGAGAGAAGAAGAATACGAACAACTTTATAATAATTTCGAGTATCTATTCTGTACATCATTTTGGGGTTTCGAGATCGGCCCTGGATGGTTTGAGTTCATTGCTGACTTTCTTCTTAAAATGGATCGGTATATGATAGAGAAGGATCTACCAAGAGAAGATTACAGAATCATGCAAATTAAGAACAAATTCGGAACTCTTCGTATTTATCTCGCAGGCTCCGATTTCTATCTTAATACACTAATCGCAGAGACCGAAGCCCGAGCAAATGATTGTTGTATTATCTGCGGCAAGAAAGCCCTTGGCTCCATCGGCATATACACTCAAATGTGCGAGGAACACGTAAAAGAATTTTAAAATAATACTTGACAACAATGGCTCTACACGTTATATTATATATATAATTCAAAAGGAGACACAATGATCGACAAATTATTGAGAAATATCATAAAACTACCACATATTAGCAATGCCGGAGCAAATGCTCATGAAGCGGCCATCGAGAAAGAGTTGATTTCTCTTGGCTTTAACAAAGCCTCTAAAGAAGAACTTGGATTATCTGCCAAAGAAATCAAGACTTGTACAGTGGACAAGAAAATAACTCCAAACACATATGTGTGGCAACCATGTGGAAGCCAAAGCTTTCCTGATTTTATTATATCTGATATCAATGGCAATGTACATTATATTGAGTGTAAAAGCTCTAAAGAAGATAAAATAACATGGAACTCTGGCTTTCCTAAAGACAAGGCTATCTATATTCATTCTTCTGGAAAGCACAATAAGCAATCCATTGTTATGGGAAAAGATTTGTGGGATAAAGATGATGCCAAGATTTTGTTTGAAGGCTTTGCTCAAATGAAAAAGATAGAAAAGATGCTTAAAACCAAACTAAAGAACTCTAATTTAAGCGCATATTGTAGAGAAATGTATAACGATAATGGCAAGATAGCTGGACATCCGGATCGAGGCCAAAGAATTAAAAGAGTCTTCGATTTCTTGGCGGAGGTCCGAGATGCAGAGTAAAATTTTAAAAATATCACAACAATATTACGACAATACAAATCTCGAATACAGAAAGAAACACGGACAGTATTTCACACCAATTGATATAAAGTCGGAAGCTCTTTCTTTGATTGAGATATCTGATGGTGACTCCATATTAGAAAACTCATGTGGCACAGGCGAGTTTATCCATTCAATCCTAGAAATCAACGAAAATGTTAATATTGATGCCTTTGATATTGACCAGCGATTGATTGATATTGTTTCTGAAAATTTTAATGTCAATGCTCAATGTCAAGATTTTCTTTTGCTGGACGAAACCAAAATGTACGATAAGATTATCGGCAACCCTCCGTATTTTCAGATGAAAAAAGAAGATGCCATTAAAGATGGCTATAAAAAATATTTAGATGTTTGTGCCGGTAAGCCTAATATATACGCTATGTTTATAAAAGCTTCAATTGATGCTCTCAAAGTGGGCGGAGAATTGGTTTATGTTGTTCCGACTTCGATGAATAACGGTAACGATTTCCGCCTGCTTCGAAAATATATCATAGAAAAAACAAATATAAAAAATATTAAATTATTTAATGATGATTGTTTTGATTCGGCCCAACAGAATGTGATGATCTTACATCTAGAGAAATTAGCACCAGAAGCCACTAACGATGGCAATTACGTTTTCACTAAATCAGATATAACCATTTTCTCAACCGATACGGACTTTCTACACAGCAAGTTCGAGAGTGGCCATACTCTTGAAGAACTTGGATTTGATGTTTTTACAGGAAATCTGGTTTGGAATCAGAACAAGCCACTCATGTCTTGCGATAATAGTGATTTAAAACTTGTTTGGGCCTGTAATCTGATTGATAATCAAATCACATTAGATATTCCTAAATTAAATGCTGATCAGTCGCTTGATAAAAAAAGAGCGACAAAGAATGAGAAAGGACAATATGTTAAAAAGAAGGCTATAACCAAACAGATGGATGACAACGGCGTTATGATTGATGTTGAAGCTGTACTTAATTGTAAGCCTTTAACTGGTAAATGTATTGTTGTCAATCGTATTACTGGTGCGTCAGCAAGTGCTAAAATAAGAGCGGCTATTGTTGATTTCGGAGAAGAAGAATACTTTGTCGAGAATCATTTAAATTACATAATACAAAAGAAATCTTGCAAATATAAGCTAGAAGATCTATTGGCCGAACTTATAAAGCCCGAGGTTACAAACTTTGTTAAAAAAATAACTGGTAATACACAAATATCTAAAAATGAATTGTTAAAATTAATTCCAATTAAGCTTGACAACCATTGAGGGCAATGTTATATTATATACATAATCACGGAGGTCACAATGCATCATTTGATGAATTGTCACGGGGGAGTTAACCTTATTGCTTAACTTCCTGTATGCTTTACCAGTGCTTGGAATCTGGCTCAAACTTAAAACACACAAACACACGGAGGAAGAATAATGAAAAGAATACCATTTGTAGGATTGCACGCTCACAGCGGTGTGGGCTCACCATTCGACGGTTTCGGATATCCAGAAGACCATATGGACTTCGCTCATAGCAACGGAGCACAGGCTCTTGCTTTAACGGATCACGGCAATATGAATGGCTTGGCTTATCAAATTATGCACGCCAAGAAGATGCAAGCCGAAGGTAAAGACTTCAAGCCAATCTTCGGTGTTGAGGCTTATTTCATTCCGTCTGTCGAAGAATGGAAAGTTCAACTCGAGGAATACAAGAAAGATAAGAAATTGTCCAAAGAGATTGATGATGATCAATCCGGAACCACAATTGAGAACGAAGGTGACTCGAAAGGTATCACAAAGCACGATATCAATCGTCGTCGTCACTTGGTTCTTTTGGCTCAAAATCAAACAGGATTGAACAATATTTTTAAAATGGTCTCGCAAAGTTATACGGGAGACAACTTCTATCGTTATCCTCGCATTGACTTTGATCTTCTCTCGAAGCATAGCGAAGGTGTTATTGCTGCCTCGGCTTGTCTTGGCGGTGTCTATGCTGGTTGTTATTGGGAGAACCGAGAAGAAGGTGACGAGGCTGTGCTCCAAGCAATGCGCGAGGTTACAAAGCAATTCCAAGATATTCTTGGCGATCGTTGGTATGGCGAGTTACAATGGAACAATATCCCAGAGCAGCATGCGCTAAATCAATATATCATTCAAATTTCAAAAGAAACTGGCTTAAAGTTGATCTCGACCTGTGATAGTCATTATCCAAATCCGGATGCTTGGCAATCTAGAGAACTATATAAACGACTCGGTTGGCTTGGTAAAAAGCCAGAGTGGGCTGAAATGGAATTGCCTCTCTCAACAGAAGAGATCGGATATGAGTTATATCCAAAGAACGGCAACCAAATGTGGAGGTCCTATAAAAAGTATTCAGAAGAATGTGGAATTACATATGACGACGAAATTATCCTTAACTCGATTACAGAAACTCACACTATCGCTTTCGACAGAATTGAATCGTTCACTCCCGATAACACTGTTCGTTTGCCTAACTTTGTCGTTCCTGCTGGGACAGATGCTACGACCTATCTTGGACAACTTTCTTTTGAAGGTCTTGTAAAGTTATTTGATTCGAGACAAATTGAAAGCAAAGTAATCTTTGAGAAATATAACAAGCGATTAAACGAAGAACTTGATGTTATTAACTCTCGTGGTTTCGCCAAGTATTTCTTGACGATGAAAGCTATTGTAGACAAGACAGCAGAGGTTCAACTCGCAGGTCCCGGTCGTGGTTCAGCAGCAGGTTCTCTTGTTGCTTATGCTCTAGGCATTACACAAGTCGATCCAATCAAGTATGGTCTTCTGTTTTCTCGTTTCCTTCGTTCAGATGCGAAGGATTATCCGGACATTGACTATGATGTATCTGACCCAATGGTTCTCAAAGATAAGCTTATCGATGCTTGGGGCGACAATGTTGTGGTTCCAATCTCAAACTGGAACACTCTGCAATTGAAGTCGCTTATCAAAGATGTTGCTCGTCTTTATGAAATTCCGTTTACAGAAGTAAACACCGTGACCTCGAAGATGCTGTCTGAAGCCACGCCTCTTGCCAAAGCAAGACATGGCATCAAGGCTGGTGTTTATACTCCAACTCTCACAGAAGTTATGGAGTTCTCCGAGTCTCTTCAAAAGTTCTTCAGATCTTATCCTCAAATTGAAAAGCATTGTCGTGATCTCGCAGGTCAGGTTAAGTCTTGCTCACGTCACGCCGGTGGTGTTGTGATTGGTGAGTCTCTGAATGAGTATATGCCGCTTATCTCTTCAAAAGGTGTTCGCCAAACTCCTTGGTCCGAAGGACAGAATGTCCGTCAATTAGAACCAATGGGCTTCATCAAGTTTGATATTCTTGGTCTTTCAACTCTGCGAATGATTGAGGATTGCATTGAGAAGATTCTTCGTCGGCATCACGGCATCGCCAACCCAACATTCGAGGACATAAAGAAATTTTATGACGCCAATCTTCATCCGGACCAAATCGATCTCAACGACCAAGCGGTCTATGAGAATATCTTCCACGAAGGCAAGTGGGTCGGTATCTTCCAATTCACAGAGAACGGAGCACAAACCTTTGCTCAACAAGTAAAGCCTCGCTCTATCATTGATATCTCTGCTATTACTTCTATCTATCGACCCGGTCCCTTATCTGCCGGTGTTGATCGTCAGTATGTCGAGGCTCACAATAGTCCAGAGAATGTAAAGTATATCAATGATTATGTCCAAGATGTAACAGAAGAGACACACGGCTTTCTTATTTTCCAAGAACAGATTGCTATGTTGGCTCACAAGTTGGGCCGCAATCTTACATTGGATGAAGGTAATCTTCTTCGCAAGGTTCTTACAAAGAAAGGGACAGGCAAAGGTCACGAGGTCAAAGATGCTATTCATGAGAAGTTTGTTCTTGGTTGTCAAGATAAAGGCATGACTCTGTGGCAAGCAGAAGATCTTTGGCAGACCTTTGAATATTTCTCTGGATATGGTTTCAATAAGTCTCATGCCGTCAGTTATTCAATAATTTCTTATCAATGTGCTTGGTTGTGTCATTACTACTCAACAGAGTGGACAGCATCCTTCTTGGATAAAGAACCAGAGGCTCGCAAAGAAAAAGCAATTAACTTGGCAAAGCAGCACGGCTTTGAGATTAAACCTTTGAATGTTAATAAATCTGGCCGCACTTGGGAAATCCTTGACGATACAACTTTAGTTGCTCCTTTAACTACAATCAAAGGTCTTGGTGATGTAGCCATTGATCAGATACTTGCTCACCGACCTTTCGAGAACATAGAAGAATTTTTATTTCACGATAAGATTGTATATTCCAAACTTAACAAAAAGTGTCTGGATGCTCTTACAAGATCTGGTGCATTGAGAGAATTACAAGATGATCGCTTCACAGGCGATAAGCATTTCTGGACTGCGACTTGTGTTGATCGCCCAAGGAAACTAAAGAACCTTGAAGAAAACATTGAGAAGTATCGTCCTGAAGGAAACTTCACAGACGACGAGCGTATTGATTTCCTTGCCAATCTCACAGGCATCTTTCCAATCAATCTTGTGATTGACGAAGGGATTCAGCGAAAGCTCGATCAATACTGTATTCCACCAATCTCGGAGTACGACCCAGAACTAGGAATGTGTTGGTGCATTGTTCGAGAGGTCACTAAAAAGAAAACCAAAGGCGGTAAAGTGTTTTATCTAGCCAAGGTTATCGACAACAATTCTGTCGAGACAACAATTCGTTGTTGGTCTGTAAATCCAGAACGGGACATTCTGTATGTCAATAAGACTTATATGATCAAACCACAATACAACGAAACATGGGGCTTTTCAACCCGAGGGTCCCTTAATAATGCTTGGGTTATGTTAGGATAAATGGAGGACTAATGAAAGTTAAAATTAAAAAACTACACGAAGATGCGGTAATCCCATCTTATGCCAAATCCGGTGATGCGGGTGTTGATCTTGTATCCATTAGAATGGAGAAAGATAAAAACAAGAATGATATTCATTACACCGGACTTGCTATTGAAATACCAGAAGGCCACGTCGGTCTTTTGTTTCCTCGCTCGTCAATCTCAAAGACGAGTTGTGCTTTGCGAAATGCTGTTGGGGTTATTGACTCTGGCTATCGTGGAGAGATTATGCTGAAGTTCTCTTGTATATCAAACCTTGATTGTTATAAGGTTGGAGATCGTGTTGGGCAACTAATTATTATGCCTTATCCTCAAGTTCAATTTGAAGAAGTCGAAGAACTTTCAGATTCAGACCGAGGCGAAGGTGGCTTTGGATCAACGGGGGCATAATGAATAGGGCACAACGACGAGCCGCTGCGAAACATAACAAACAGAATGAGAATTCTGAAGTCGAAGAAAAGATGGCTCTATTCGGTAAGCTGCCTGACGAATGTCAGGCATGCCTTTCCCCGTTCGATAAAAAGGACAGAAATCAAGTTATGACTTGGTCGGTTGTTGTTCGGTCAGACACCGAACAAGTTAGGCTATATTGCCCAGACTGCTGGTCAAAAGCCAAAGCAGTTGTAGAAGCATACGAGAAAGAAAATGGACGAGATCAAGAATAAAGAAAAAAGAGTTGTTTTTACAGAAACAGATGTTCGACACGCTCAGTTGAGGATAAGACTTCAGCATGACAACCTTTCACAAGCAGACTTCTTTCGTGCATTAATTACAGGATATCTTGAAAATGATGGGCGAATTGTCAAATATCTTGCTAATTATAAGGAGAAGCATGGCATCCAAAACAAGAAAAAGCGAGGCCGTGTTGTTGAGGAGATAGAGCAAGGAGAACATCTTTTGGAAAAATTCGGAATCAAAGACGACGAATTAGAAAGCATCTTTGATTTAATAGCACAAGAATTTCCCGACCTTTAATTCCTTTTCTTGTTTTGAATAATAATTAATAACAAACCTAGGAGATATTAATATCATGGCTAAAAAACTTTTATCAGAAGCGCAAGTACGTAAATTTATGGGACTTGCCAAAATGGATGCTAATCTTTCTTCAAACTTTCTTAAAGAAATGTATCACAAGCGTGAAGATGAAGAAATGATGAAGGAAGAAGAAGAAATGGAAATGGGTGCCGAGGTGGAAGCCGAAGAAGCACCTGAGGGGGATGCGGACACCGAAGGGGGTGATTTGGGTGCAACCGACAAACCTGATGTAGAACTCGATGAAGAAGAAGTTGCCGAAGCACAAGCAGCAATGGAAAAAGTTCAAGCAGTTCTCAGCAAACTTATGGGTGGCGCAGGTCCAGAAATGGACGACATGCCAGCCGAAGAGCCTATGGGCGATATGGAAATGGATGCAGAGATAGACGCTGATGTAGAAGTTGAACCTACCGAAGATGAAATCGTTGCTGAAGTTGCCCGTCGTGTTGCTCGCCGCATCAACGAAGCCGCTCGAGCTCAAAAGAAAGCCGATCGTCTTCTTGGTCGCAAAAAATAACTTGACAAATCGTTCATAAACGGTTACAATATAAGGAGAGGGAAACCTCTCCTTTTTTTATGGAGGCAAAATGGAAATCATTTTATATGGTCTCTTCTTTATAACAGGATATCTGGCCCACAGCACGATTGTTTATGTGTTGTCTCTCGGAATCTCTGTTACGATATACAAGAGAGCCATTGAAGATTGTCTGTTATTGTTCGCAGACAATTATGAAAAACAAATTCATATGAACGAAGCACTTTATCTTTCTTTTAAACAAAGTGGGGCACCCGATGAGGTGATTGATGATCTTAAGAAGCGAGACAAGATAAAACTGAAAGAGCATATGAATTCTGTTATTTCAAATATGTTGAAGATTATCCCAACAAGATTCAAGAACCTTATTGAATTTAACAATTGGGAAACAGCCGAGAAAGAAATAACAAAAATAATAAAATCAAGAAAATAACTTGACAACCTATTCAGAACATGTTATATTATATAAGTCATTAGGAGGTAATTATGACATTTGGAAAACGTAGAAAAAAGACCGAAGAAGAAATCGACGAGTCTTCAGAAGAAACAGTTGAACCAACGGAACCAACAAAACTCAAGATCAATCTTGGGCAATTGCTTGGCAACGGAAGTGATAAGGATCCTCGTATCATTGGTTTGTTTGGTGGTGTTGAGGAAGAGAAAGCAGGAGAGCTTTGTTACCATCTTATAACAATGTCGGAACCAGAACCGCCTGTATTAGATGAACAAGGGGAAGAGATTCCGCCTGAACTTGTCGAGGACATTACATTTTACATTTCAACATACGGCGGCTCTGCTGATGATATGTTCTCGATTTATGATGTAATGAACTTTGCGAAGACTCGTTGCGATGTTGTAACCGTTGGTCTTGGAAAGGTTATGTCTGCTGGTGTTCTTCTTCTTGCTGCTGGAACGAAAGGAAAGCGCAAGATTGGACGCAACTGTCGTGTGATGATCCATGCTGTCTCTGCTGGTAATGTTGGAACTATCCATAACCTTGCAAATGAGCTGGAAGAGATTCAACATCTTCAGGAGGCTTATATTGATGCAATTGTTGAGAACTCGAATTTTACGAAGAGATCTCTTAAGAAACTTATGGATCGAAAGGTGAATGTATATTTATCTGCTGAAGAAGCCATAGAACATGGAATTGCTGATATTTTGATCTAATTATAGTAAAAAGGATTCAATAATGGATAAAATTTTCTATAACGAGTCCTCCGCCGTTAAACTTGGGTGGTCCCCCGATTGGTTTGGGGCCTCCCATTTTGACGAGGAGTTGCTCAAAAAGGTCAAGAAGTTTCAACAAGAGCACGGATTAACTGCTGACGGCTTGGTGGGACCAACGACCTATCGTCGCATCTGGACCGAGAGAGAAGCATCGCTTGCCGACTATCGACCAAAGACTATTGCCAACCGAGGTCAATCTTATATTATCTGCAACAATGACTATGTTGAGATTAATTGGCCTCGTGTTGTGCTTCCAATTGAAGCGGATGGCTTGAGATTAACATCAGGCTATAAAACAGTCCAAGAGAAAAGAAAAGTAACAAACTTTGTTTGCCATTGGGATGTCTGTCTTTCATCAGAGTCTTGCTTCAAGGTTCTAAAGAACAGAGGAATCTCCGTTCATTTTGCTATTGATAATGATGGAACAATCTATCAGTTCTTGGATTGCAATCATATCGCCTATCATGCTGGTTCAACCAAATGGAACTCAAACTCTGTTGGTGTTGAAATAGCCAATGCTTATTATCCAAAGCATCAAGGTTGGTATAAGTCTAAAGGCTTTGGTGAGAGACCTTTGTGGGAAAACAAAAAGGTTCACGGCTCAACCCTTGATCCTTTCTTGGGCTTTTATGATGTTCAACTTGAGGCTCTTCAGGCTCTTATGAAAGCAATGAACAAAGCCTATGATATTCCGTTCGTTTGCCCAATCGCTCCAAATGGAGAAACATCAACAGGTGTTTCAAGTGTTGCTGCTGCTGGAAGGTTCAACGGCTTTATATCACATTATCATTTAAAGAAGACCAAAATTGATTGTGCCGGTCTTGATCTTAAACAACTGCTCGAGGAAATAAAATAATGTCAAATAAACTTACAAAAGAAATGCTTGATGCTTTGATTAAAGAAGCAATGTTGCAGGAGAGAGAACTTGATATTAAGTACCCTGCTACTCTTAAAAATTTTGATATCAACCGCTCCAAAAAACACATCGGTCTCGAACCTGCTGAATTAGACAATCTATCTGGCGAGGACGGAGATAAAAGCGACTTAACTTTTGATGACTACGCCCAGTCTTACTTAGATAAAGAACCAGAGTTTAATAAACTAAAGACAAGCGGAACACAAAAATACAAAAAGGCCGCCAATGATGTTGAGGACTTGGTGGCAAAAGGCTTCACGACATCACAAGCAGCTTCTGAACTCGACCCAAGCAAAAAATTAGGATTTGCACAATCTAAATCTCTGGCTTTCAAGACAATGAATACAATCTCAGCAGATCCAGACGATGCATCGGCAATGGGTTCTTTTCCTGAAGGTATCGCAACAGCAACTCAAACTTTTTTTGCCGGACAAAACTCTTTGTTCTCGAGAATAGAAAGAATAAATGATTTTTATAATAGAATTTATAAAACACCATCTGGCGGTACCCAAAAAGACAGAATAAACAACATCCTGAAGCAGTACAGTAATAATTACTCAGAATTATTATCTGGTGTTATTTTTGCTGACTATCTTTCAACACTTGTTCAAGAAACAGATGCAGGCGCCGCTGCTTATAATTTTGAAGCATTATTAGCTATGATGTCTGGTGGTCGTGTCAAAGGAAAAGAAACCACTTCTGCTGGTAAAATGGGTGTAACTGATTTTATAACCAATAAAAATATGCAAGGAAGTGCCAAGTATTACACAGATTATAGTGGCATCTCTCAATCCTCATCGGGCTTTAAAGAAAACGAACCAATTTTTTATATCATTGCTATAAAAATGACCGCTGGTGCTGGAAGCACAACTCCGTCTGGCAAAAAGGGTGCGAGTGGGGCCGGACCTACATCAGATCCCCAAAGCATTAAAGAGTTACATGTTTATAATATGATAATCATGAAAACAAGTCCAACTGATTTTCTATTGAAAGATGGCTCTGGTGAGATTCATGAGATCAGCGGTGTTGGAGCAAAGTTGAAGATAAATAAGGTAGAATATTATAAAAACCCAGCGGTTCTCAGAATCGGAAGAAAGAGCGATGATTTTCAGGATGCTCTTATTAAAAATATGAATGCCACCATCAAAGATGGAGCGAATGATGACGAGAAGAAGGCAGCAATTGTTATCCAACAAATGAAAGCTGCCCTTGAGAATTCTCAAGAAGCAACTCAAAAAATAACCGCATATGCCTCAAGTGGCGAACAAGCTACTGGAGATGAGGCGGTAAAAGCACTTAAGCAAGCAGAAGCCGCCTCTAGGGAATTGGCTTCAAAAGGCTATGGTCAAACATTAAGTGAAAACAAAATGAAAGAACTTGATCTAATGATCGAGAATATGGTTAAACAATTCCTAAAAGGATAGCATAATGATAAAACTTTATAACCCTTGTCCTTCGTGTGGGTGTGACCCCTGCGATTGCGATTGGGGCAGAAAATTAAGGATAATTAAATGATTTTTTTACTAATAACGATGGCTCTCGCTGAAGAGCCGTCACCTGTTATCGTCTATAAACAGGAAACAGAGATCGACTTCGAAGCGGTTGATATCGAAGGGCAACTTGTCAAGCCCGAAGGGACCTTGGTTCAAGAAAGACAAGAAGCATTGTTCAACCCGCTCATTCGCTTGAGAATGGATTGGGATGAAGAAATTTCACAAAGCGTTAATGAAATCAAATAATGGAGGAATAGTGAAGCATTATAATAACGGTCAAGAATTATCAACAAAAGTATTAAACGGAGTTAACAAACTCGCAAACAATGTAGGATCAACATTAGGCCCTCGGGGAAGAACCGTCGGCATTATGTATCAGGGAGAGAACATCCCAATGGTAACAAAAGACGGCGTAACCGTCGCAGAGCACATAACCTTTGAGGATCCATTTGAGAACATGGGAGCACAGATTGTAAAGCAAGCAGCTAAGCAGTCAGCTTCAAATGCCGGAGACGGAACGACAACGGCAACTATTCTCACTCGTGGTATTCTGAACCGAGCACAAAAGTATATTGTGGCTGGTGCTTCACCAACCGAAATCAAGCGAGGAATGGATAAGGCTTGCGAGGCAATTGTAGCAAACCTCAAGGAAATCGCAAGACCTGTTCAATCCAAGCAAGACATTGAACATGTCGCAACCATCTCGGCAAACAACGACAAAGGCATCGGAACTCTTATCGCCAATGCTGTTGACTCTGCCGGAAAAGACGGTTCGGTTCTCGTTGAAGAAGCGAGGTCAATCAATACATCTTTGGATTTAATCGAAGGTTTCAGAATCGATCAAGGTTGGTTGTCATCAAAGTTTATCACAAACGAGAGACAGAACACAGCCGAGTACCACGATCCTCTTATCCTTATCACAGATGAGCAAATTGATACAGTTGAGCAAATCTATCCTGCTTTAGAGTTGGCCGCAAAAGACCAGCGACCTCTTCTTATTGTTGCCAATGAAGTTGAAGGTCAAGCACTTGCAGCTTTAATTGCAAATGCTGTCCGAGGAACAATGAAGGTGTGCGCTGTCAAATCGCCACGCTATGGTGAAGAACGACGCTCTATTTTAAGAGATTTGGCCGCAACTGTCGGAGGGGTATTCATTACCCGTGAAGATGGTTTGCTTTTAAAAAATGTACAATTAAAGCAATTTGGAAGATCAAAGTCGGCAACCGTTTCCAAGTTCGCAACGACAATCGTTGGAGGCCAAGGTGATGAGGAAACTATTGAGACACGAATTGAAGCAATTAAAAACGAGATTCAGGAAACAGAAGACATGGCAACATGCGAAAGACTGCAAGAACGAATTACAAGATTGGCTTCTGGTGTTGCTGTTATCCGTGTGGGTGCTGCGACCGAAGTCGAAATGATTGAGAAGAAGCACAGAATTGATGATGCTCTTGAGGCTGTTCGTTCTGCTTTGGAAGAAGGTATTCTTCCCGGCGGTGGTGTTGGTTTAATCAGAGCATCCACAGGATTATATGTCGAGACAGACAATGAAGAGCAAGCACTTGGAGCCAAGATTATCCTTGATGCTGTACAAGAGCCTTTACGACAACTTTGCATTAATTCAGGTGAATCACAAGATTTGATTGTTGATGGTGTCATACATAAATCTAGAAACGAGGGATACAATTTCCTCACACGAAACTATGTAGATATGCTCAACGAAGGCATCATTGACCCTTGTAAAGTTACTCGCTGTGCTCTACAAAATGCCGTATCAGCCGCATCAACTTTGTTAACAATGAACTATGCGATTGTGAGCACGAAGGACTAATTACAGCATGGATAATAGAATGGACACCAATGCTCACTTAATATCATTAATTCAAGAACTTCGCAGCGATCTCCAGCGAATGGCTGAGAAGCAAGATGAAATGAATCAAGATGTTAAGAAGATAAAAGAAGCAGTTTATAACCCAGACTCTGGTCTTTATGCGAGAATAAGAGATCTGGAACAATGGAAAGAAACTTATTCAAAAGTTACTTGGGGTGTCCTTACGACTGTGTTGGGTCTAGTTACTGCGACAATATATAAAATGATAATTGGGGCTTGACAAGAGCCCCAAAACATGTTATAATATATTATAAACTCTGGAGGTATTATGAGAGTTAGATTAACATATTCTGTGGAACTGGAAGATGTTCCTGATTCTGTAGCAGAACTAATTGAAGGCGAGTTATTTCGTATTGATACAGTAAAAGAAAACATTGGCCAAGCCTATAATGCTTTGAGCCAAGATGAACCACATTTAGATCTTGTTG
>Ga0208795_1000845_pt1 | contig 14541 bp, 10 predicted proteins | sample CB_VirMetaG_6_FD_184541 | JGI IMG/M metagenome (GOLD analysis project Ga0208795, IMG submission 184541) | Freshwater to marine saline gradient viral communities from Chesapeake Bay - CB_1508_2 Viral MetaG (SPAdes) (version 4) | ecosystem: Environmental > Aquatic > Marine > Coastal | place: USA... | reverse complement strand
CTATTAAGGTTACCTTAGTAAGGGGCTGTTGTCACACTATCGTATTAGGTTTGTAAGATTAGTAAAAGATATGTAAAACGTGTAAGTATATAGAGTATACAAACATATAAAATTAATATACGTAACCATGCAAACGCCATCAGACAAAAGATACAATAGAAAATTAGATAGAATTGAAAGAAGACTCGAAAAAGGTATGAAGTCTAAACGTCAAGCTGAAAGAAACTTAAACAAAGCAGAAAGAATCGAAAGAAAAGCTGGTGAGTTTGAAACGTATAACAGAGCTGCAGGTACTGCCGACGCTGTACTAGACCAGTATGCTAACTTAAGCGACTACGGTACGGATGCTTTTAACAACCCAATTAAAAAGAATGGTCCTTTCTATAAAACTGGAAACATAAACTACAATAAATAATGCCAATAAAAGTAGGTAACACAACAATAACTGCTGTTCACGTCGGTTCTGAGCCGATTACAAGTATGTATGTAGGCGAAACACTGGTATACACAACATAATACATAACACATGTCAATAATTTATTCTTACCCTACGGTACAACCCGCTGCAGATGACCTATTAATAGGTACAGACGTTGGATCAGATAACATAACAAAGAGCTTTACAATAAGTAGCATAGCTTCACTAGTAGGTGAAATTGCTTCTGCAGGTACAGTAAACTCAGTTCAAATAGCAACTGATGCCTTTTTATCAGCTGTTGGTGGTCCAATAACTACTTCAGGTACTATTACTATAGGACTAACAGCTCTTGGAACTCCCTCTGCCAATACTTTCTTAAGAGGTGACAACAGGTGGGTAACACCTACAGTGTCTGCTGGTATATACGCTTTTAACCAGAACACTCAAATTACTGACGACATATCAAGTATTAACTTCAGAGGAAACGGTGTAGTAGCTAGTTCAGCTCCCGATGGCTCTGTTACTGTGCAAATCGATGGAGATTCTGGCGGAGTAAATAGTATAAACCAAGGAACTGGTATATCTGTGAATCAATCAACTGGTGATGTAGAGATTACAAACACAGGGGTAACAAGATTAACAGCTGGTAGCAATATAACATTAAGCGCTCAAACAGGTAACGTAACTATTTCATCATCTGGCGGAACAGGCGGCGTAACAATTGTAAATGCAGGAACTGGTTTAACAATTGAATCTGGAACCGCGCAGTCAAACCCAACTATAGGTGTTGACTACACTGGTATTAACAACTTTATAAGATTAGGTGAAAATCCAGAAGTTGCAACAGCAAGTGACTTTATGTTATTTGAAGATGTAAGCACTGGTAATGTAAAGTCTACTACTTTAGGTACAATACCAACATCAGCATTGTCATTAGTGGAAACATCGATAAATACTGTTGATAGCAATGCTGTAAAACACAATACAGATATATATCCAAGTATTCCAACTGTATTTCAAGTTATAACATTGACTCAACTTGAATACAATGAATTATCTACAACATACAACCCACCAGGACCTGGATATAATGGTAACACATTATATTTAATAGGAACTGGCGTAACTCAGGTTACAAAAACTTTAGCAATAACTAATACAATATCTGGAACAGAATATACATTAGGTGGAGATCAAGTTGGACTTCAAAAAACAGGAGCAGTAGGATCAGCTTATGCTTTTAATACAACAGTGACACCTAATGCTGGATTTACTTTTGGCAATACATTAGTTATAAACAACGCTCAAGGAGAATACGATACAACTGGTCCAGTTACAACAACAATATCTGGTACTGTATCAGCTGTTGATCCTGGAACATGTACAGCTAACTTAACTATAGTAAATGGACTAACCATAGAAGATGGGGCTGTTGAGAACACCGTTTATGAATTTACATCGACAACCAACACAATATCTGGAACCTGCGGAACTACTCAATTTACATCTTCTGAATTTGGTGTAGCAGTTTCTTTAGTTGCAGATCAAAATACAGATCAGTGGGAAATTATAAACCCAGTTTATACCTACTCGCCAGCATCTGGAACATTAAATGGCTCAACTCCGGTTACTTGTACTATAACGGGTACCGTTAGAGAAAGATCATATACATTACAATATAACATAACTGATTCCAACACAAATGGAGTTTACGGAACAGATTATACTATAGTAAATTCAAACCCAAGCGACGTGAGCTTCAACGGCGGAACAGCTCCGCTTAGGCAAACTATACTTGGTAAGTTTAGCGATAGATACAACATAGCAACGACTTACTCAAATGTAGCTGGCTCAAATAACAATACGGTGATTAGTTCAGCTTCATTAGGTACAGTCAATGGAAATATTATTTCTGGAATAACAGGCACTTTAGGAGACTCTGCACCATCTGGTGTTGTATTAAATCAAACTATAGTAAGCACAACATCAGCAACAGCAGGTCCTGCTCAGTTTAGATTAACAGCTTTAAACCAAAACGTGCAAGCTGTTGACGATGGTGATAGCGTTCAAAACAAAGGATTCACGTATGCAGACTATGTGCAGTATAGAATAAACAGTGGGCCTTTAAATAATATAACAACATTAAACCAATATATACTTGTTTCAGAAGGCGATGTTGTTACGTTATCTTATGCAGAACCTACCATAACGCCAGATAGCGGCTTCTTTGTAAAAACACCTTTTGGCACCAGTATAAACATAACAGATGGTACTAATAACTTTGTAAATGAATTTACGGCGGTAGCTGATGCAAGTTACAATATAACAGTAACTCAAACAGGTGGTGTAACAAACAGAAGAAGCATCCAAGGTAGAAGTATTTCTTTTGTAGCTAACGAAAGCGAAGCTTGCGATCTTACAATGGATACATTTGATCATTTCTTATCTAAACCAAGTACTCCAACAGCACCTGCAACTCCATGGGTTCCAGAAGTAAATGATTATACTTGGATTAATGATTATACGTATAACTTGTTTACAGATGGATGGTATAGAGCTAACTTAACAGTAACATATCCTGGAACTCTTCCAACCAATCCAGGTAAATACCAGTTATTAAGTAACAGAGTTAATGCAGCTTCAGCTTGTCCAGCTGATGGAACTGCTATACTTTCTGTAGACGATCAAGTAAATGGAAATAGTTCTTGGTATACTATATCAAGTACATATACTGTAACACCTCCTGGAGGTTCACCAGGAAGTTCTATTCCATATACTAACACGCCAGTAACAGCAACAGCAGGTAGTACAGTTACCTTTGTAACTACAGTAGTTGCTAATTCAGGTTTCTACTGGTCTAGCGGTCCAACTATAACTCCAGCGGGTAATAACTCAGTAACTATAACAGCTGATTCTCAAGTACAAGCTAATGTTACAGTACAAGGAACTGCTGCTGCTTTAATTCAAGTTGGAACAACAGCCCCATGGTTTGACCCTTCAGGCGCCTGTAGTGATCTTCCTGATCAGCAAGACGCTTGGAAAACTGGTGGTTCTACACTTCCAATAGCAGGTGAAATTCTATACGCAAATAACACAGGAACTGTTTTTGCGGATCCAGGTTATTACGTAATATTTGGAACAAATAGATCATTTGAAGTAAATATTAACGGTGTAATAAGTAATGTTCAAAATTGCTCATAACCACAATTAAAAAGAAAATAAAAATAAACATAAAAATATGTCAATAATATACAGTTATCCAGAGGAAACGTCGTTGCAAGGTTCTGATATGCTTATCGGAACCTCAACTGCTCTTGTTGGTGGTAAACAAAAAAATATAACTAAGAATTTTACCTTAGCCCAACTTACCTCTTTTATTCAAGGAGGTGAAGGTGTAATTAATCCAGCTGCAACTGATTTTCAAATAGCTGTATTTAACCAATCTGGATCTAAGATAACTGGATCTATAATGTCTCAAGACGTTTATCCAAATGGTACAGGCATAACAATAACTGGAAATCTTTCTGCCACTGGAAACCTTACAGCGCCAGGAACAGTGACATTAGGTGGTGGCAGTAATTTAATAGACTTAAGATCAACAACTAAATTTAGCGGTCCAATACAAGATTCAAATGGTTTATCTGGAAGTGTAAATCAAATATTACTATCAAATATTAGTGGTGAACTAGTTTGGGGTAATTACACGGCTGGATTAACATATCAAGGACTTTGGAACGCAGCCACGAATAGTCCTGGTCTTAGTTCAAGCGTTGGGGTTAATAGTACTTTTTATATAGTAGGCACAGCTGGTAATACAGTTTTAAATGGTAATACAAACTGGGAAGTTGGTGATTGGGCTATATTCGTTGGTACAACAGGAGCCGGTGGTATTTGGCAAAAAATTGATAATACATCTTCTATAACAGGTAATGGTACTTTAAATAGAATGGTAATGTGGTCTAGTAACTTTACAGTCACAGACGGACCTTTACTTGACAATTCTGCAACAAACGTATTATCTATATTAAATAGATCTATTTTACCAAGTGTTTCAAACACAAGAGATCTTGGTAGTGCCGCTTTAAGGTGGAACATGCTTTACTCTAATGATATTGAAACAACTAACATAAATGTTTTAAATCATATAGATTTAGCTGGTTTACCTGGAACTCCAGGTCAAGTATTTACAAGTGGAGGAGTAGGCGCTCCAGCTACTTGGACAACACCAACAGTTGGAACAATAACAGGAACAGGGCAAGATACTAAAATTCCTGTATGGACTAATAGCACTGTTATAGGTACTTCTATATTAACACAACTCAATGCTGCTACTCCATTTACAGATACATATCTTTCAGTTGGATCTGGAGGTGTTTCTACAACAGGGTTAAAGGTCGATGGGTTTTTTGTAGACAGCACGGGATCAAAAGGTACAGCTGGTCAAATATTATCTTCAACTGGAACAGCTACTTTGTGGAAAACAGGTGAAGATAGTAGCGTTACCTATAGCTTGGCCGCTGGTGCTCAAGACGGAAGCAGTGTACCGATTAATTTAACTGATTCATTGTCAGTAACAACACCCGTGAAATTAACAGGTGGAACAAATGTAGATGTAGTTAGGACTAGCGCAACTGAAATAACATTAAGTAGTACAGATACAAATACAACTTATGATTTTGGATCATCAACAGATGGTTTAAATGTATTATTAAATTTAGTTGGCACTCCAACAGATGATTCTTCTGTAAAGTTAATAGGTTCTGGAGTTACCATAACTCAAGCAGCCGATGAAGTTACTTTTACAGTGCCAGCTGGTGATACTTATGAATTAAACGCCGGAGTTAAATCAGGAACTAGTGTTCCTTTGAATTTAACGTCTGGATCAGGCAATGATAACTCTGTTGTTAACTTAACAGAAGGAACTGGTATAACACTAACGCAGACTTCAGCTACTGAAATAACAATAGCAGGCGTAGCTCAAGGAGTAACGGGCTCTGGAACAGTTAATAAACTACCTAAATTTAGTACTACAACTTCTTTAACTGATTCTTTAGTTTCAGAAGTGCCAGCTGGTTCGCCTTCTAGTTATACCGCTGATAACGCTTTCTTTGTAGAGCCAATTCCCCAGTTTCTTATAATGGGTGTTCCTAGAAGGATAAGATGGTTAAGAAACCAAGATATTAATGCTTTTCCAACGCTGACATTTCCGCCAAACTCAGTTGCAGGTACAGCTGTGTTTACTTTAACTGGAGATATAATTTTAGACGCCGACAGTACTAATGTGATTACAGCTGGAACATATAATGTTGATTTTATTGCTGGAGTTAGTGGGGGAGTTTGGAACTCAGTTGAATTAACATTTTCTGAATCTGATTGGTTGCAAGCTCCTGGAGTAGCAGGTAACGTATCTTACGCTAATAGTGGAGCTGTAACTTCTTTAGTTGCTACTATTGGAGCTGTTACTGACGCTGAAATAGAAATAGCAGCGAAATTAGATGTGACCAATCATAAAATAATCAACGTCACAAATCCAACAGATGCGCAAGACGCGGCTACAAAGTCTTATGTAGATACAGTGGTCACTGGTCAATTAGTTTTTGAAGGTGATTATGATGCAACTACAGCTCCACCGTTTGGACTTAGTGTATTACAAGGATATACTTATGTTGTTACTGTAGCTGGTGACTACGGTGGACTATGGCCAATACCTTTAGCTGTAGGTGATTTAATTATAGCAAATCAAGACAATCCAGTAGATGTAGGAGATTATACAGAAGTAAATAAACAAGTTGATATAGCTAGTGAAACTACTTTAGGTATAGCTAACTTTCCAACTGGAAACTCTGGATTAAATGTAACTAATGGTGCTGTTACAGCTAAGTTGTTTTCAGGAACTTTACCAGGTTATGTGCCAGACGCTACATCAGCGCCAACAGGAACGTTTTTAAAAGAAGATGGAACTTGGGCAGTCGCTGGAACTGGTACTGTTACGGGCACTGGTGTTGAAAACTATGTAACTAAATGGAGTGCTGGTGGTGTTGGTATAGAAAATTCTACTATATTTGATAGCGGAACAAATGTTGGTATCGGGACTGCTAGTCCTAGTGCTAAACTCCACCAACACGTTACAGATTCTAGCATAAACTATCATAGATTTACTAATTCTGATACAGGTGTTGCTAACACGGATGGCTTTATCGTCGGTATTGGAGAGACGGAGCACGCTGTGATATGGAATTATGAAGCCAAAGATTTAATTTTTGGCACTAACGGCGTAGAGCGCCTACGTATAAAATCTAACGGTAACGTTGGTATTGGAACTGATAGTCCTGGTGCTAAATTAGATGTTAATGGCATATCTAGAATTACAGGAAGTTTAGCTGGAACTGGACAAAGCCCATTGTTACAGTTTTATAACACTGATGGAGCTGTTGGAGTTGATCAGATTTTAGGAACTATCGACTTTTATCAGTCTGACCCAGGCGGTGGAGGAGTAGGAGTTGTTTCTAGTATAAGAAGTTTAAACGAAAATCCGTTTGAAGGTCAAGCAGGGTTATTATTTTATACAGGTACAGCAAGCACTCTAACTGAAAAAATGCGCATTAACTCGAGTGGCAATGTTGGAATAGGGACGACTAGTCCTAGTAGAAGTATAACCGTAAATTCTGGCGATCAACAAATTAGTGCTTTAATTGAAAGTACATCAAGCATATCATCTCAGATCAACATTAAAAACAGCTCAAGTACTAATGGAGGTTTCATAAAAACAACAGGAGACAACATTATACTTACTGCAAACAACCCTGGGCTAAGCCATCTTGTTGTTGCTGATGGTGGAAACGTTGGTATAGGGACTTCTAGTCCAGTAGTATCATTAGATATTTCAGCAACTGATGCTGTTAAAATACCAGTTGGAACTACAACACAAAGAGACGCTATAACTCCAGCGGCTGGTATGTTTAGATACAACTCAACTCTTGGGGAGTTTGAAGGATATACAACTGAATGGGGATCTATCGGAGGTGGTGGTGCTAGCGCAACTATAACAACAGCAAGTCACTCTGGTGATGGTTCTACTTTAACTTTTGCTTTAGGAGCAACTCCAAATGGAAGTTCTGTTAACTTTGTCGATGCTTATATTGATGGGGTTTATCAAGAAACTAGTACTTATACAGTATCTGGAACTAATATAGTATTTAACGCTGGCAACGCTCCTGCTGTAGGAACTAATTTACAAACTAAAACAACTTCAGACTACAATGTTGGAGCTGCTGTTCAAACAGTTAGTCTAGGACAATCAAATGAAACTGGAAACGTAAACTTAAGAATAGCACCAGTAGAAGTTTTAAGTGCAACCACGCCAACTGCAGCTGCTAATCATTTGTATATATTTACGGCAACAAGTGGAACTCCGTCTACTTTAACACTTCCATCTAATCCAGTTTCTGGAGATTCTATAAAAATATCTAACATAGGAGGATTAGCTAATGTAATTACTCCTAGTGGAACTGATAAAATAATGGGTGTAGCAGGTTCTATGACAATAGATAATCCAACTGCTGCATTTGAAATGATATGGTCTGGTATAACTGCTCAAGGCTGGATAATAATTGGTAATGTATAAAACAAAAACAAAAATAATATGAGTAATTTAACAGATTTTTTTCCAGTGCCATCGACTGGCGTTTCTAAAGACCCCCAAGATCTTAGTAGGTCTCAAGTTGATCATACTAAATTGTATCTTAAAACCGCGAGTTCCACTTGGTATGCAACATATCAATCTGAGTTTTGGTCAATGTATACTGGACTTAATCCCCTAACCGGTGCTTCGCCTGCTATTGGTAAAAACAAGTTAGGGCATTATATATTGGTGCCAACTACTGGTGACACATATCAAGAAGTTGTTAACATTGCAAATCCAAACGGAGGATATTTGTGTAATGTAATATCTCCTATATACCGCAACACCATGACTAATTTGTTTTTTAGAATAACAATAGATGATGTGATTACTGAAATAGAGGTTGGTCAACTAGACGTAGCTGCTCAATACAATAGTACTAGATTTTTACTAGGAGGTTTTATATTAGGCGGGGGTAATGCTACCAACGGATCCGCAACTGTAGCCACACAAGAGTCGTTTTATAGTTACACCAGAAACATCGCCGGATTTTGGAATAGCTCAACATACCAAGCAGTTTCACTACCTGGTAATTTTTTAAATTCAAACCATATAAAATTTGATTCTAACTGTAAAGTAGAAGTAAAATGTGTAGGAACCGTAGGAAGTGCGAACTTAGGTCTCTACACGGGAGCTTTAATAATTCAAAAATAATATGAGTAATTTAACAGATTTTTTTCCAGATACAAAACCAACGTTATAAAAAATGGCATTAACTAAAGTTTCAACAGGTGTTGTAGATATGAGTCAGGATACTGGAGGCTTAGCTATAGCTAAAGGTACTACAGCTCAACAACCAACCTGTGATGCATCTACCCTTGGTTCTATTAGAGAGAATACAACTGAAAATAAAGTTGAAGTTTGTACTTCTACTGGTTGGCAGTTTTTAGAAGAAGCTGGACCGTCTTTCACACCCTTAACGGTTAGTTATTTAATCATAGCGGGTGGAGGCGGTGGAGCAGTTATGATAGGTGGAGGAGGCGCTGGTGGTTACAGAAACTCATATAACAACGAAATTTCTGGAGGAAACTCACCATCTGAAACTCCTTTAACAATGTCTCAAGGAACTGCTTACACCTTACAGGTTGGAAAAGGCGGCACCGCTATACAGATAACTGGAATTGCAGACGCAAGCACAGACGCAATGGGAACTAAAGGAAGCAATTCCGCGTTAAGTGGAGGTGATATTGCAACTATTGAATCTATTGGCGGTGGTGGTGGCGCGTATTATACACCTGGCTACGGAACTACGAATACTAAATATTATGGCGGATCAGGGGGTTCAATGATAAATTTTGGTGGTGGGGAATACGCTGGACAGGGAACTGCAGGCCAAGGATTCAATGGTGGTTTGTCAGCTGCATCAATGCCATATTATGGCGGTGGGGGCGGTGGCGCTGGTGGAGCTGGAAGTAGTTCTGGAGGCGGCGTTGGTTTAGAGTCTTCAATAACTGGAACACCTATCTTTAGAGGCGGTGGTGGTGGTGGTGGATCTTATTCATATGAATTTCTTCCAGGTGGAAATGGAGGAGGAGCAGATGGTACAAAATATAATATTTTTCCATATCAAGGCGTAGCAACTCCTGGTACTGGTGGCGGAGGAGGTGGTGGTACTGCTGCAGCTTCTCAAACTAACGGCATAAAATGGGGTTCTAACGGCGCTTCTGGAATTATTATATTGAGATTTCCAGCAAGCTACAACGCACCAATTATAACAAATTCTTCAAATTTATCTGTAACAAATAGCATAGATGGGCAAGACCGCATTATGACCTATTCTTGCTTACAAGAAACTAGTAACGCAACCGCAACGATAACATTTTAATATGGCAAATACTAGAGTAACAACACCTGTAACGGATTTTGATAAAACAAATACAACGCAAGGATTAAAATTGCCAAGTGGTACGAATAGTGATCAACCCACTGGAGTTGATGCTATACAAGGTATGCTTAGAAATGATACTGGTGAAACTACAGGAGGTTCGATAAGTGCTCTAGAGCATTACAACGGAACCGAGTGGCGGTATTTTGCAGCTAGCGTATCATCATTATCTTATTCTATTGAATATTTAGTTGTTGCCGGTGGAGGTGGCGGTGGAAACACAGCATCATATGGATTTTATTCCGGCGCCGGAGGAGCTGGAGGCTATCTTACAGGAACAATAACAACAGACCCTGGACTTATTTTAGATGCTGATATTGGTACTGCTGGAACAAACACAAGCATTGGAAACCCTGGTACAGACGGAGGAGATTCAATTCTAACACTAGGCTCTATAATCCAAGCACAAGCAACCGGTGGCGGCGGTGGTGGGGGAAATGATGATCCCGGAAGAAATGGAGGTTCCGGCGGTGGATCTGGAGGAAACGACACTACCAACAATGGAGGTTCTACTGTAGCAGGAACAGGCGCAACTATCGACACTACTGTTCAAGGCTATGCAGGCGGTAACCATATTGGCGGATATTCAATTGGCGCTGGTGGTGGCGGTGGAGCTGGAGGCCCCGGAGAAAGCCCAAGCGACGTAAATGGAGGCGACGGTGGGGCTGCTCAAAATAATTCTATTACAGGAACAAGTACTCCTTATGCTGGAGGTGGAGGTGGTGGACATGGATGGGCGCCTAGCGGAACATTTTATGATGGTAATGCACCGGCTGGAGCTGGGCCAAACACAGGGTTTGGCGGTAGTGTTTTTGAAACCTCTGGAGATACCGGCGTAATAATTTTAAAAATTCCAAGTAGTAATTACAGCGGAACGGTATCAGGAAGCCCAAATGTTGATTCTTCTTCTGTTACGGGTTATCATATTGTAAAATTTGCCGGTGACGGAACTTATACGACTTAATTATGGCATATTTTGCAAAAATAAATTCAAACGGAATAGTAATACAAGTAAAGTCTATAGCTAATGAAGTTTTAGAAGACTCTAATGGAAATGAAATAGAGCAAAAAGGAATAGACTTTTTAAATAATCTTAGAGGACAAGCTAATTGGGTTCAATGCAGCTATAATAAAACATTTCGAAAAAATTATCCAGGCGTTGGCTTTACATACGATAGTACAAGAGATGCTTTTATACCACCCAAACCTTATAATAGTTGGGTGCTTAACGAAACAACTTGTACTTGGGAATCGCCTGTGCCTATGCCTACCGATAGCGTTTATAACTGGGATGATACTAATCAACAGTGGGTATTAGCCAAAGCTTTTGTAACACCTAGTAATGCTTAATTAAAGTAATATGGCAAACACAAAAATAACTAACCCTAAATTATTTAATCTAGGAGATTCAACTTCAGCTACGCAACTACCTGTTATGACAACTGCGGAAAGAATCGCTATGAATGCAGCTCCAACTTTCAATATAGATTACTTAGTGGTAGCTGGTGGCGGAGGTGGTCATCTGGGTGGTGGAGGAGCTGGAGGTTATTCGACTGGTACTAACACTTCTTTGTCATCTAACACTTCATATACTGTAACTGTTGGTGGAGGTGGTGCTGGTGCCTCGGCTTATACTAACCCTGCAGCGAATGGGTCTAACTCTATATTTAATTCTATTACTTCAATTGGAGGTGGAGCTGGTGGGCAAAATTTTGGTCCTGCAGGAGCTGACGGAGGCTCTGGAGGTGGAGGAGCAGCTTTTGCTGATTTAGGAAATGGAGGTTTGGGTACTTCCGGTCAAGGAAACAACGGTGGACTAGGTGTATATACTTCTAGTTCAGGCGGTTTTTATGGTTCTGGAGGTGGTGGTGGTGCTGAAGCTGTTGGAGGAGATGGTAATACAGGAACACTTACCGCCGGAAATGGAGGCAATGGATTGCTAAACAATATAACAGGAACTTTTACTTATTACGCAGGCGGTGGTGGTGGTGGTGTACACGGAGATAATACTGGATACACTTCCGGAACAGGTGGTTCTGGAGGAGGAGGAAATGCCGCCGCACAACCATCTTCTTCTGGAGGAGCTGCTGGTAGCAATGGTACTCCAAACACTGGAGGCGGTGGCGGTGGTGGCTCATCTTTAGCTACAACAGCTGGCTTTGCGGGAGGAAGCGGTGGATCTGGAGTTGTCATACTTAGGTATGCTACAGCTGATATAGCTAGTTACACAGCTACAGGCTTAACACCAACAGAAACGATAGACGGTACAGATACTATACTTAGTTTTATAACAGTAGGCACAGGTACAATATCTTTTACATCATCAACACCTACAGATACAATATCTACAGGCGAAACTATATTCAACTCTACTACAGATAAAGTAGAATACTGGGATGGAACTGCTTGGTATGGTATTACTTATGAACCTATTGCTTACGCTTTTGACTATTTAGTAGTAGGTGGCGGTGGAGGCGGCGGCGCATTAGATGCAAATGATAGAGGAGGCGGAGGTGGCGCTGGAGGGTTTTTAAATTCAACTACAGATTTATTTACAGCTGGAACACTGCTAACTATAAATGTAGCGGGCAGAGTAAATATAAACAGCCAAGGTCAAGATTCTAGTATAACTGGATCAAATTCATTTCCCGATATTATAGCTTATGGCGGTGGCCGAGGCGGGGGAACGGCTGGTATATCTGGTACATCTGGAGGGTCTGGAGCCGGCGGCGGTGGCGGTGGTGCAGGCGGAGCAGGTACCTTAGGTCAAGGAACTGCTGGAGCAAGTGGAACTTCTATTGGAGCTGGCGGTGGTGGAGCCGGTGTTGGTGGTTCTGGTTCTGGTCCTGGAGGTAATGGACTTTCTACAACTATCATTTCAGCAGCAAATGCTACTGCTCAAACAATAGGAGAAGTTGTTAGTGGTGTAGTTTATTTTGCTGGAGGTGGACCGGGAGCACAAAACCCCGGTGGATCATATAGTTACGGATCTCTTGGAGGCGGATCTGGAGGATGGCAAAGAGTTTCAGATGGAAACGCTGTAAAATCGATGCCACACTCGGGTGGTGGAGGTGGAGCTGCTCCCACCGCTGATCCAACCAAAGCCACTACTGGTCAAGGAGCTGAAGGAGTAGTTATACTAAAAATACTAACAGCTAACTATTCAGGAACTCAAACGAATGCAATAGTAATAGAAGAAGGTAATTATACTATTTTGCTTTTTAAACAAAATGGAACTTATACTATGTAAAAACAATATATGTTATAAAGTTACATTTAAATAGCATGGAAATACAACAAAAAACAAGTGATAATATAAAACATACAAACATATAAACCAAATCATAGTTAACGGTTTACTAACTATGATAAAAATAAATGTGTAAACCAAACAAAAACCAATACCAAATGACACTTTTTTACCAGACTCATTCGTGGACTAGTCAACCACAAGTAACCGAAAAAACCATTAAACTATGGAAAAAACTATCTAAAAAATCTAATTGGAGGATAGTACAACTAGCAAATGGATTTTATCAAACCGAATACCAAGATATCGAAGATATCGATGGTAAACTAAACTGGGTGGACGTAACCAGAAGAGAAACAATTGAAGGCGCGGAAAAAGCAATAGATTCTTCAGTTGAGCACTTTAAAAAGAAAGTTGCTTTCTTAGATGGACCCAAAGTAGTTAAAACCTTTGAATAAAAATTAAATAAATTAAATTAAATTAAATTAAATATGTCAGACTTAATAGTCAAAAACCTTAATTTTGGGCAAGAAGCTCAAGATAAGGTATTCGAAGGAATAAATAAACTCACAAAAGCCGTTAGCTCTACACTAGGAGCTAGCGGTAAATGTGTGCTACTAGAAGATGGTAATGGAAAACCCGTTATTACAAAAGATGGAGTTACAGTAGCAGATTCAATTGTTTTATTAGATCCTGTTGAAAATATGGGAGCTACATTGTTAAAAGAAGCTGCTAGAAAAACAGTTAGAGAAGCTGGAGATGGAACTACAACGGCAACAGTTTTAGCACATTCTATACTAAAAGAAGCTGCTAAAGTTCAAAACACTCTTAGTTCAAGAGATTTAAAAAGTGGTATTGAAAAAGCTGTAGACAATGTTGTTAAGTATTTAGAAAAGCATAGCACTCAAGTTAAAGGTGATATGATTGACCAAATTGCTACTATATCTACAAACAATGATCCTCATTTAGGTTCTATTATTGGAGATGCTTTTAGAGCAGTTGGTGATACTGGTGTAGTTATGATGGAGCAATCTGCAGAAGCTGATACAGTTATAGAAATAGTTGATGGAATACAATACGACAAGGGTATGACTAATCAGCATTTTATGACAGATCACGCTGCTAAAACCGCTGAATTAAAAGATGCTGCCGTTTTATTAATCGAATCACCAGTTGAAAGTATTAGACAGATTCAATCTGTTTTAGAATACGTTATTAAAAATGATAAGCCTTTACTTATTATTGCAGATATGGAACCAGCAGTAGCTGCTACATTAGCAATGAACAAAACAAAAGGTAACATAAAA
>Ga0208795_1000842_pt1 | contig 14591 bp, 16 predicted proteins | sample CB_VirMetaG_6_FD_184541 | JGI IMG/M metagenome (GOLD analysis project Ga0208795, IMG submission 184541) | Freshwater to marine saline gradient viral communities from Chesapeake Bay - CB_1508_2 Viral MetaG (SPAdes) (version 4) | ecosystem: Environmental > Aquatic > Marine > Coastal | place: USA... | reverse complement strand
AGGCCCCTTAGGGGGCGTTTCTTTTTTAAAAATCTCTATCCGGTCCCAAAATTATCCCAAAATACATTCTAAAAAAATCTAAAAAAAGATATTTTTAGAATTTATGCTCTCCCCCAAGTTAAGGTTCTCAAAATGAGAACCGCTCAAATTCCCAAAACGAATTAGCGTTTTACATAATGAACGAAATCGCAGATTTCTTTTTTTATGCTCTCGTCAGTCTTAATCTTCATCTTCATCATCATCTTTTATATAAATGACTTTAAGTTCACAACAATAATATTTTTCCATACCTTTAATCCAACTCTTTATTGTATCCATACCCAAATTATCAAGTATATCATTAATAACTTGTCCTTCTTCTATTGCTTCTTGATAATAATCAGTATCCCAAGTCCAAGTTAATATTTTATTAATAGACATCATTTTAGTCTTCCATTCTTCAAGACTTTTTTTAATTAATTCCTCATCTTCCACAATACCTTCAATCTTGCTAATAATGTCTTGTGGGAGGTCATAGTAATAATTCATTTTTGCTTTATTGTTTTGTTGGTGCTATACATTTTATACATTAAATCTACTTCAATTTTTTTTTTATTATACATTTTTTGTAACTTATAAAAAAAAATTGAAATACATTTAAAAAAATAATATATTTAGTATATATAAAAAAATGGAAGCGAATAATCACGAAACTGAAGATGAATTTACTATTAATGAAAAAGGAGAATTTTGTGACGAACAAGGTAATCTACTTACTATAGAAGCAAATGATATTACAGAACTCACAGAATACTACGAAAAAATGATATCTAAAGTTGCTGAACTTAAATTAGAACAAGGAATATCAAATCCTCCACCATTTAAGTTCCGTAAAGGAATACTAATAGTAGATGATAAAGGAACTAATATTGGTATTCACGCTACAGATATAAATGAAATGAAAAAGGTAATAAAAGTATTAGAAAAATATTATTCCTGTTCTCTCCAAAAATTACAATTTGAATATATGAAAAGAAAAGAAGTAAAGAAAGGAGAAGGTTATTATCTTCAAGGTTTAGAATATAACGAGGAATATCTCAAATCTCCAAGTTTCTTACTCAAGTGTTCTAATCAAGATAAAGATAAAATACACGAACTATTAAATATTAAAAAACGAAGTGATAAATGGTTATGGTATCCTAAAAGAATAGAACAAACAAAATTTTATGTAGAAGGTAATACAACTAATGAATATCCTATCTTTATTATTAGTAAAGGTAGATATTACAGAAATAAAAAATATCAACCACCAAAAACTGCTGTTTATCTTGAAAGTATTGGTGTAGATTATAAAATTGTAGTTGAACCACAAGAAGCAGATGATTATGCTAAAAGTATTTCAAGAAGTAAAATTATAATTTTACCTGATGAATATCTTAATAAAAATCAAGGTTCTATTCCAGTAAGAAATTTCGTTCATCATTACAACATAGATAAAGAAAATATTGCTTACTGGATTTTAGATGATAATATTAATGATTATTATTGGGTAGACAACAACGAAAGATATAAAGTTAGAGATGCTTTTGCTTTTAAATTTGTTGAAGACCTTATGAATAATTATGATAATGTTTATTTAGCAGGACATCAATATAAAATGTTTTGTCCTCCAACTGATTACAGAAATATAGTTCAACATAACGCAAGAGTATTTAGTTCAATTTTAATTAGAACTGATATTCCTACTTTGAATGATGAAGGGGACATTTGGAGAGGTAAATACAACGAAGATGTTGACCTTTCTTTAAGAATTCTTAAACAAGGATTACCAACTATCTTATCTATTGTTCTATCTGCTGATAAAGAACGAACAGGAGGTAGCGGTGGAAATGAAGAAATATATATTGAAGATGATAATCATTCAGGAGTAACAAAATCTAATTCTTTGTTAGAACATCACGCAGATTGTATTGATATAGTTGAAAGATATGGAAGAACTCATCATAAAATTAAAACAGAAATGTTTGAAAACAATAAATACATTCGCTCAAGTCATTTTACAGAAAATAAATATAATATTATATATAAATGAAAGTAGAAGTTTCAAAAAGTGATAATCCAAAAAAGAAATATAAAATAGTTTTAACTTACGATACAGGTAAAACTAAAACTATTCATATAGGTCAAGCAGGAGCAGAAGATATGACTTCACACGGAGATGAAGAGAGAAAAAAGAGATACATTACACGACATAAAAAAAATGAGAATTGGAATAAATCAGGAATTACAACAGCAGGGTTCTGGTCCAGATGGTTATTATGGAATAAATCTTCTTTAAGTGCTTCAAAGAAAGATATTGAAAACAAATTTAAAGTAAATATTAATTAATCTTTTTCTATTTCTTCAAATAAGTTTTCAAATTCTTTTACTAATTGATTATCAACAGAATTTGAAATCACACACATTTCACTTGTAATGACTTTCATATTATTAATACATCTATTTAGTATATCAATTGCTCTCTCTAATTCTTCAATTTTATTCGTCAATTGTTTATTCTTCACACGAAGTTCGTTGTTTTCAATAACACGCATTTTGTATGAAGACATCTTCTTTGACATTTTTATGATATTCTCTCAAAAACATTTTATAAATTCATTTCAATTTTTTTTTTATTATACATATATTGTAAAAGATGCCGAGAAATAGAAACAGAAATGGTAGTTTAATAGTATTAGATGAATATTCTATTGAACCACCAAAAGAACCAATACGATTAACAAAAGACTTTTTAAAAAACAATTATTACAATCTTTTAAAAGAAAAAGGAGAGAAAATAGAATGTAGTGTATGTATGGAGGAAATAGATTGTAAAAATTGTTTTTGTCTTCTAACCTGTGGACATTACTTTCATCTACACGAAGTTTTAAAATGTAGTAGTTGCCCCGTTTGTAGAAGTTAAAAGGTATATTTGTTCCCATCTTCTTGCTCTGCTTAAAGCAGTATAAATCATTTTATCATCATACATATCATTAATACAAATGTATAAATTATGTTCTGCTGTTTCACCTTGAATAGAATGAGTAGTAAATGCGTGTCTTAATTCACACCGAGTATTAACAGGTTTTGTATAACTAATTTCACCATTACAATAATTTTGTGTATTTTCAGTAATATAATATTTTTCAAGATGTTTAAATTTTTCTGTAAATGTGTCTTTTGTTTTATGTGTTCTTGCTAATATCATATCTTCTACTTTATAATCTTTTATTTCATCTATCTTTTGAAAATTATTTAATACATATTGTTTAACAAATTTTCTTCTTTCTTCTCCTTGTAATTTTCTTATGTAATTTAATTTAGTTAATAATTTATCACATTTAACTCTGTAATTAGTTGTGTGTTCTTCAATATAATCAAATCCTTCTTCATTAAAATTAACATAAGGAACTTTATAATTCGGGTCATCAATACCATCTAACTGATGTCCAACATCACCACACATAATAATTTTACATTCTTTAAATCTTTCAAAGAATAATTCTTTGAATTTATTATTTAACATACTAACTTCATCAATAACTAAAACATTATAGTTTTTAATTATTGGTCTCCAACAAGCAGGGTCTTTACTAATTAAGTTATAAAATACATTACATTTAATATTATGTTCTTTTTGTTTTTGTCTTGCTAATTTCCAAGAAGGAGCAAAATAACAAATTTTTTGAAAACCAGAGTCCACTACTACTTTTGTAGTTTTACCTGTTCCACCTGCTCCTTTATGAAACTCTCGTTTATGATGTGGACGATATCCACAATCTAATTTCCAAGTTTTTTCTACCCAACGATTAGATATAAATGTTCCTCCGCAAAATTGTTTATAACAAATCGTTTTTTCTTCTTCACGAAAATTATTTAATAATTCATAATCTCCAAAATGATAAATACCATCACATACAACTCTAATTATATCATCATAATTCATAGACATTAATTGTTCTAATGTATTAATAAGACAATATGATTTAATAAATGCTGTAATATGAGATAAATGTTTATTACTATCTTTATTCATCATAAATTTAACTTCATCTTCCCAAGTTTTATAAGTTCCTTCTTGTAAATAACTGGTTAAATTACTAATGTAATCTTTATCAGCATTCATATAAAAGTTATCTGTTAAAACTTCCATTTCCATTACTCCTACAAATTTGGAATACCAAGAAGTTTTTTTCTTTCTTCCATCATCACTTTTATTTAACCAACGAGGGTCATCAAAATTAAAATCAATATTTATTCCCCAACAACCTTCGGTTATATCAAACTCACAACCTTTATCTTTTAAAAATTTTAATACAGGAGATGGAAATACCATTCCGTCGCCGAATATTAACATTTTATTATTTAACTTTTCTAATACAGGACTTAATTTAAGATTAGTAATTGTATATAATCCTACATCAACAATTTTATCAGTTGGTCTAAAATCACAAATTTTACCTACATATCCTTCATAATATTTACATTTATTAACATTCTTGTATGCTTTTGCTTGGTCTATATGTTTATATCCCGTATAAGGAACACAATATCTACCACTTTCCATTTCAAGACCATCTGTATTAATGTGATTTTCAGGGTCATCTACAATATGAATAGGTTTGAAATCTATACACTGGTTGGAATGATTACCTGCTCTAACATATTGACTTAAATTATAATCTTGAATGTCACATATTCTACAATTAATTAAATTACTTTCAACTAAAAATTCATTAATAAATTCACTAAAATCTTGAGAAATAGTATATGTTTTGTTAATTGTTGAAATTTTACAAACTCCAGTATGATTTTTTTTAAATATAAAATAATCACCATCATTTACTAATTTATTATACATATCAGTCATCGCTTTATGAGTAATTTGTTCTGTTTTTTTATTAACTATTTCATTATGATTAAATCCGTCAATATGATTTAATTTAGTATTAATGTATTCAAAATTAGTTAATGCTTTTTTGTTTGGTTTAACTTCAACAAGATTAATATTAAATGGTAAATGTATTTTTAAACCTACTTGTAATTTATCTGCTATTACTTGTAAATCTTTTTCAGGAACACCACTATCGTGATATTCTGCTTCTAACTTTTTTGATACAGACACTTTTGATTTATATTTTAATCTTGTTCCTTCTGTTTGTGCTGTTTCTTCTTTCATTTGAAAGTAATCAATAATAGGTTTAAAAAGACAATTAGTAATTCCTTGTTTAAATGCTTGTGCTATTCTTTGAGGTCTAATATTTGCGTCTTTTGTAATTATAACATCTGCGTCAGGGTATTCTTCAAATAAATTATTATATTCGGTATCATAATAAAGTCCAAAATACGCATCTCCTGATTTTCTGTCTAAATCAATAGTAAAACTACGAATAACATTTCCATCATCAACAATAGAAACTCTTACTTCTCCATTCATAGTTTTTAATCTATTCCAAATAGTTCCAGTTCCTTGACCTACATATTCACTTTGTCGTTTAACATATCTTAAATTTAAATTTCTTGCTAAACCTTGTAGTTGTTTTGCTCTTTTAGATTTGATTTCTTCTCCTACTCGTTTAATTTCTTTTTTGGTTATTCCTGTTTTTGTAGATGTTCTAATGTCTTTTAATTCATTATTAATTCGCCTTACAGCATCTATTCTTTTGTCTTCAATTTTATTTTTTAATGAAAGATAAGTTAAGTTGTTTAGTTTAGACTTCTGTGTTTCTAATAATTTTAGGGTGTCTGCTCTTAACTTTTTCTTTTGTTTTTTATTCATTTTAATATTTGTAAACATTTTATTTTTCTATAATATTATAATATATTTTTTTCTTTTTAAATCAATTTTTATTTTAATAGAAAAAAATATATTATTAAATAATAAATAGATTTCTAAATTACCTACGACTTTTATTACAAGACATACAAATTATATTTCTTACTAATCCTGTTTCGTGGTCGTGGTCTAAACATTTATAACTATTAGACATTTTAATATTACTAAAATCTATTCCACATTCTTCGCAATTTGTAGAACAAATATATCTTGTATATAATTCATCAAAATCTTCACATTTAACTCCCATATACTTCCATTGTCCTATTCTATTACTTTTAATTCCTTTTTCACTTTGTCTATATTGTTTTTTATATTCTTTTATATTTTCTGTTAATTTAGTATCAGGTCTTCCTACTGGTTTTTTTTCTTCAATTTCATTAGAAATTTTTTCAAAAATTTTTTCAATTTTAATATGTCCCCATCTTGATAAAAATGAGTTTTCACCATTTCTCTTTGTTGTATCTGCTCTGTAATGTGTCATAATTCTTTTAACATAATCACTATTTAATTGAAGGTTCATACTTTTATTTAAAGCAGATATTGTGGTAAATTTACCCTCTCTAAATGTGTTTGTATCTTTATCAAAAATGGTTATTTTCCATTTTAAAGTTTTATTATTAGTAGTTCCTTTTGGTTTTCCTTTATAATTTTTTGTAGAAAGTTCCATAATTTATTTTATATTATAGAAATATATTTTTTTATTTTTAAATCAATTTCAATTTTATTTTTTATCAATTTATTTTAAAATGCCTATAAATTATTATCAAATGAAAAAACACGAATATCGTGAAAGATACGAAAGAACTAAAGAAAGAAAAAATAATGAAGAAATTTTATTTAAGGACTTTGGAGGTGAGAGAAACTATTATAAAATGAAATATAAAGAATTTGGTTTTTATGGTGGTCCACGAGAATTAGAAACTGCTCCAGAAGTTGCTGGTGTAGGTTTAGCAGGAACTGCTGGTGTAACAGGATTAACTGCTACTGATGTTCGTGCTGGTAAAGAACGAGAAGATGGTGCTGACCCAGTTGTTGGTTGATTTATACCTGATAATACATTAGTAGTTCTTGAAGACACAGCACTTGAGAGTATTTGAGGAACACCGCCTACAAATTCTATTCCTGATGGAACTGGATTTGCTTTTGGTGCTGTTATACCTGTTCCTTGAATAGCATTCATATCATACATCGTTTTTGGATTAATTAAACCAGCAGGATTAAATGCCGTATTTGTTTCTAATGAAGTTTGGAGGTCGTGAATATATTGTTGCGAATACTGATTTGTTAATGTATTTGCTAAATTAGTATCGTATGATTTTGCGGCCGCCATTGCCTGTTGTTCTTTTTGTTGTGCTGTTGTTAAAGCATTTTGAGCGTCTGTTAAACTTCTTCTTGTTTTTGCTTGATTTGCTTGTGCTTGTGTTAATTGTGCTTGTTGTCTTGATAATTGAGCGTTCATAGTTGCTATTGCTGTATTTAAGGCATTTTCTCTTGTTTGTAATTTCGCCATTTCTTCTTTACCTGCTTGTGTCATAGGTGGAGGAACTGGAGTTGGTTTAATATTTGAGTATCCATTTTGATATTTAAATAATGCTAATTTATATTGTAAGTAATTATAAGTTCCATCATTATATCCTGTAAAGAAACTTCCAATTTTATACATTTCAATTTGACCTTCTAATTGTTGTATATATACACCATCTGCTATTGCCTTCTTTTCTGCTGGTGTATTTCCAGAGTCCTGAATATCACCTAATGAACCAAATGTGTTAACACTATTATTATAACCACCTTGTTCTATTGTTTTTTGATATGCTTCACTTAAATAAAAGTTAGACCAGTTGCCTCCACCAGCACCTGAAGTCCATTTTGCTTGACCTCCTTGTGCGGCATCATATGCCATAGTTGGCACGTATGTTCCGTTAGGTGTTTTTGTTGCCCCTGAAGCACCATCACTCATATTAGGATTTAAACCCATAACTTTCAATTTATTTTTGTCCCAACCCTTATAAACATCAGGGTTTACTTGATATGCTTGAATAGCATTTGCTAATTCTGTTTTAGACAACTGAACGGCAATTGCTTTATTACCTTGAGAATTAGTGTAACTTACAATTGCTCTACCTTCATTTTGAGCGGTTTGTAGTGTAGATTTATATTGATTTAATGCTTTAATTTTGTTCTGGTCTGTTGTATTTGAAATTTCTTTATTAATATTATTAATCATATTTGTATAACTACTACCAGTTAAAGCAGTAGCATTACTTATTCCATTCCAAGAAGGATTATGGTGGAATAAACCTGAAAACCACTGACCTAATGCTACTGCCGCACCAGCAATAGCAAGAGTTCCTGCGACGATGTCACCAACAGGGTCTTCTGGTCCTCCACCTAATAATTCACTTTCACCTGCCGCTTCTTCTAATGTTAGTGCTGTGGTGTCTTCGGCGGCCTCTCCTCCTACATCAGCAAGGTCACCAATATCTTCTTCAGGGTCTTCAAGTTCTTCTTCTTCTTCTAAATTTGCTCTAATATCACCAGAGTCCTCCAAACCTTCTGCTTCTTCACCTGCTACATTTCCTTCTGCTTGTGCGTCTAACGCATCTTCATCATAAGTATCATCAGGTAAATCAGTTGGTCTTGCTTCTTCAGGTTCTTCTGTTAATTGTGTTCTCGTTTGTCGTAATTCATTTTGTTGCCTTTCTAATTGAGTTCTGCTTTGTTCTACAGCATCATCTACATTTTGTAATGTAGTATCTGCTTCTGTTGCTTCTGCTTGTGCTGATACCTCTGCTGTTCTTGCTTCTGTTAATTCAGTTTCTGCTGCCTCAGGGTCTGCGTCCGGTGGTTTTCTAAAAAGTTGCTGAAGTCTACTTCTAAAACTTCTCTGCCATTGCTGTTGAACTGCTGGATTTTCAGGGTCATCTAAACTAACTGGTCTAAATTCTTCTGCTGGTTCTGGTGGTTCTGCTGGTTCTGCTGGTTCTTCAGGTTCTTCAGGTTCTTCTTCAACATTTGTAAATCTAATTTGGTCTAATGGACGAAGTTCTATCTCTTCTGGTGCTGGTTCATCTAAACTTGTTGTTTGTAATCTACTTGGAACTCTTGGTCCTCTTGGTCCTTGTTCGTCAGAAACACTTCTGGCAGATAGTCTTCTTGGTCTTGGTCTTGGTCTTTCTTCAGGTTCATCATCTAAAATTGAACTTCTATTTGGTCTACTTCTTGCTACATTTCTTGCTTGTCTTAATTCTCTTCCTCGTGTTTCTGTTGAACCTGCTCGTTCTTCAATATCTTCATCTTCTACATTTTGTGGTCTTAATGGTCTCATTTCTATATCTGTTCCACTTCCACGAACTGGTCTACCACGCCAATCAAAACCTTTTGCTCTATTTCTTTGTATTTTTCCTAATGCTCTTCTTGCTCTATATGCTCCATATCCAGTTAATCCTCCTGCTACAATTGGTTCTATTATATCCATAGGTCTAACTCCAGACCCAGGTCCTGCTGGTATATCTGGGGGTTTAGGGGGTTTTGGTTTATCTCCACCTCCTCCTCCGTGTGGTTTTGGTTTATCTCCACCTCCTCCTCCGTGTGGTTTATCTCCACCTCCTCCTCCGTGTGGGGGTTTAGGTTTATCTCCACCTCCTCCGTGATGTGGTGGTTTTGGTCCGGGTGGTATTGGGCCATATCCAGATTTTCCTTGTCCAGATACATTTAATTCTTTTCTACATAAAGGATTTCTTAATTGTCCTTCTAAATCAGGGGGACACTTTTTCCTTTCGCCCGGGGCGGTAAAGTGTGTTCGGTGTCTAACAGGCATTTATTATAATTATATATAATATTTTATTTTATTTAATATTTTCTATAATTCAAATTATGAAATGGATTATTAGGCCTGTAAGGTATTCTTGGTAGTTCTGGTTCAGGCACTTGTTGTGGTTCTGGTGGTGGTGGTAACTGAACTTTTTTATATTTACTTGATTTTTTTTTTACATATACTACTTGCTGTTCGTCTTCACTTGAACTACTTTCACTTTGTTCTACAATTACGATTGGTTTCTTGGATTTCTTTTTTGTTTTTTCTTTTTTAATAATTTTAATATTTTGTTCTTCAGGTTCTTCTTCAGGTTCTTCTTCTTCTGGTTCTGGTTCGTCCTTCTTCGCTAAAATAGAAGGTTTATCATTTGGTTTATTTGGAATTTTTTTTAATGAAGATTTTATTTCTTTATTTTTTGCTATAATTGCTTCTTTTCTCTTCCGTTCTTCCTCTGCTTTATTTTCTTTTTCCATTTGTCTTATTTCTTTATTTCTTTGTTGAGTTTCTCTCGCTTTTTCTCTGGCCAGTTTTAATTTTTCAAGATGTTCTTCTGTAAATTGTCTTGGTTTTTGTCCTTTCTTTGTTAGTTTAACAGGCACTTCTTCTTCTTCTTCTGGTTCTGGTTCTGGTTCAACCTTTTTAGGCATATTTATACTAAATGTAAAGATTTTATTTTTAGATTTTTTTACACTTTTTTACAAAATTTTTAATATAATTGTATATTAATGAGTTATAAGGCCAGATTTAATCAGTTTTACAGGCAAGACCCCAAAAAATCAAATACATTTCAAGAAATTTCAGACCTAACTGGAATAGGCATAAAAAAAATAGAAAGAAGATATAACGACATTCTTAAGTATCCATATACCTATGGTTTTTATGATTTAGATAGACCACTAAAACTACAACAATTTGCTCGTATAGGTGTATATAAGTATGCTATGGAATGTAAATTAAAAGGACCAAAATAAATATATTATGTATATATAATAGAAATGGATATAAGTTCTCCACCTAATGAAGACCTCAAAGACCCAAATAAAGAATACAAGGAAATACCACAGATGCCTTATGAAACTCCACCTGACATTATAGATGTTGGTGATATTCGGGCAGAAGATAGAATAAAAGTAATGAGAAGATATGCTGTTTTAAGTAGTATTGCTTATGATATGTATAGTCACGGATATCAAAAAGCAGAAGAAAATATGAAAGAGCATTTACCCTATCATAATTTAGACCCAGAATTAAGTGATAATAATAGTATAGTAGCAGTTAAAGAACATCAAAATCGTCCTAATGATGTAATAATTTCATACAGGGGAACAGACCCAAAAAATTTAAGTGATTTAGGAGCAGACGCTCAAATAGCACTTGGATTACCAGTTTCAAGAAATATTAAATTACAAGGTAGATTTCAAGAAGCACAAGATAAATTTGATGCTGTAAAAAAGAAGTATCCTAACGCAAATATAACTACAACGGGCCATAGTTTGGGCGGAACACAAGCAAATTTAATAGGAAAAAATAATAATGTAAGAAATTACATCTTTAATGCTGGTTCATCTCCATTAGATAAATTATTTGAAAATGTAAAAGATACACCTGAAAATAAAACTATATCTTATTATGTGCCTGGCGATATTGTTAGTCAGTCAAGAGTAATATTTGAAAATGATGAAAAAGTAGCAATAGAACCTCATAAATGGGTAAAAGATTTAGCAGGCACAATAGGTGCTGGACTTGTTAATCCAATATTAGGTGTTGGTGCCGGCACAGCAAGTGTTTTTTATGATATACACGGATTACATAATTTTTTACCACCAGAAAGTTTTAAAGAAGAATTAGAACCAGATGACATTTTATACCGCTGGATAAGTCCAATACATTACGAAATGAAAGCAGAACAAAGATTACAGAAAAATAGAGGACAATTTGTTGATTTCTCTCAAAAAGAAAATATAAATCTTAAAGAATTTATTGAAAATTATAAAAGATGTTTAAATCCATTTGACCCAAGATGTCAACTTAAGCGGTGAAACCGCACCGCACTCGGTATTTAAGTGACGCTAATATTATTAAGTTCATTTGGTGGTATAACATCACGCTCACATTTTACACAAAAACAATTAATTACTCTACATCTACTTTTAAGACAAAATGTTAATAAATATACACCACCTCCTCCAATAATTCCTACTAATGCTAAAATAAAGGTATCATCTAACCATATTGGTAAAGTCATTTATATAATAATAAAATATATTTATTATATAATATAAACTATGAAAGTAAAACCCATAAACAAATTTAAAACTCAACTTCCAAAAGCAAGTGCTTTTACTATTGAAACTGATGAAGATTTCCCCAAACTTCACACCTTAACAATAGCATCAGGTAAACGGGGCGGTGGCAAGTCCGTAGCAATTGCTAATTTAGTTAAAACAGCAAAAGACCGAGGATATTATGACCGAGTGTATTTAATTACACCCACTTATGCGAGTAATAAATCTATATGGGAAATATGTGATATACAAGAAGAAGATGTATACGAACCAGATATTAATGTATTAAATCAAATTAAAAAAAATGTTGAAACAGAAAAACAAGAATGGGAAGACTTCCTCAAACGAAAAGAACTTTATAAAAAGTATAAAAAAGATATCAAAAATACACCATTTGATAAAATTAAATCAGGTGACATTTTAGCATATTTAGAACAAGGATTTTTTGATTTTGAATTTAATGATAAATGGAAATATGATGAAGAACGACCTCCAAGATTGGCGTGTATAATTGACGATTGTATGGGGACAGACCTTATGACGAAAAGAACTGCTGGTTTAACTAATCTTTGTATTCGTCATAGGCATATTGGAGATGGATTAGGCATAAGTCTTTTTATGTTGGTTCAAAGTTATTGTAGTAGGGACGGAATTCCACGACCAATTAGAGAGAATACCACACATCTTATGCTTTTTAAAATTAATGATGAAGGACAAATACAAAAAATTAAAGAAGAATGTGATTTACCTGTTACAGATGAAGAATGGGAAACTATGTGTAAATATACACACGAAAAACCATTTAATTATCTTTTTATTGATTTCTCTCCAAAATGTGAAACCAAAAGATTTAGAGATGGTTTTGATAATTATATAGTGCCTGATAGTTTGAAAGATAAGTGTAGTTGTAAAAAATAAATTATATAAAAAAATTGAAATGGATTTTATTTTTTATTTATAATATTATAAATGTTTAAAAGTCAAGAGAGAGAGTTATTAGATTTTGTAAAAAATGATGAAGAATGTGTTAAGCAATTAAAAAAATTTGATGATAGTGAGGCACTTGCGATATGGGAACATTCATTAACTTTAAATGAACCAGCATATTATTTATATGATGAAAAATTCTTTTTAGTAGCGTCTTTTATATGTTGGAAAAAATATAGTAAAAACTATATTAAACACTTATACGATAATGAAGAAACTAATAAATTAATTAGTGATTGCGAGAGTATTGTAGATTTAGGTAATGGTTTAGGTTATTCTACTCAATACTTAACTAATTTATTTGGTGATAAATTTAGTGCTATACAACTACCTAATACCGAACAATATAAATATAATCAAATGTTAAAAATTAAACTTGTAGATTTATCTAATTGTGATGCTGATGGTTTTATTGCTTTTGATTTTATGGAACACATTTTAGAACCGATTAAGTATTTAGATGAAATGTTATTAAAAAAACCAAAATTATTAATATTTGCTAATTCATTTAATACTCGTGCTGTGGGTCATTTTAGAGAGTATAAAGTAAATGATGTAATGATAAGTGAAAAAAAAATAGGTAGACATTTTAATAATCACTTACGGGCAAAAGGATATGAAAAATTAAAATTAAAATTTTGGAATGATAGACCTGCTGTTTGGAAATTGAAGTAAAAATAATTTTTAAAATAAAATATATATTATATATATAAAATGGCGACTAAAACAGGAATTTTAAGTGACAAAATGTATATGACTAATTGTGAAGAATATAAACCACTTCCTATTGGTTATGCTAACGCTCACTTTGTAGGCAACAGACCTAATCCTAACTTAATGGGAATAAAAACACCAAAATATCAACGTGCCGCTCCACGACCTGTTAGTGCTGATGTTATGGCCGTAAATATGGCGAGAATGAGTGGTGGTCCAGATAAATTTACTTCTGCGAGAAATATGTTAGATACTTACATTCAAGAAGGCAAAAAATTCAAACCACCACCAGTCAAACTTAAAACCCTTGAAGAAAATGTAGAAGAATTACACCGATTTATTTTTAGCGATAGATTTGAAGGTGATATTGGTGCGGCACAAGGATATACAAGTTTAAGTGAATTTTTAAAAGATTATTATGGTCTTGTTGCCGGGCCTGTTCCAAAAATTATACTTCAAAACAGAGGTGATGCTATCTTAAAACAAACTATTTCTACTGGTGTAAATACAGAAGACTTACCTGATAGATATTTTTACCTTGCCAGATTTAATTCATTTTTACGACCACAGAAAGAAGATGTTTACAGAAGATTATTAAGAAAATTACGAGAAGAAGGTGTAGATGCGAGTTTATATGTTTTAGGTTCTCAACCAAGCGTTTCTGACCTTGAAAGCAATATGAATAGACTTCTTGAAATTGTTTATTCTCGTGGTGTAGTTGTTGATTTAGATAATATTTTTGGAATGCCTACAACATCAGCGGTAGGACAACAACCAGAACCAGAAGGTATTGCTGGTTTAGTAAGTGGTATTGTTAAACAAGTATCAGGAACTTTTGGAGGAACTGCGGCAAGTGAAGCACCAACTCAACAGGGAGTAGCGATGCCAAGTTCTTCAACAACTCCTCAAGAAGTAGAAAAAAAGTAAGGAT
>Ga0208795_1000839_pt1 | contig 14614 bp, 22 predicted proteins | sample CB_VirMetaG_6_FD_184541 | JGI IMG/M metagenome (GOLD analysis project Ga0208795, IMG submission 184541) | Freshwater to marine saline gradient viral communities from Chesapeake Bay - CB_1508_2 Viral MetaG (SPAdes) (version 4) | ecosystem: Environmental > Aquatic > Marine > Coastal | place: USA... | reverse complement strand
TATTGTCCATTATAATTCCAATTTGCTTTAAATAAATGTTGTACGTGATTGTAACTAGGTGGGTTATGTTTTGAATACATTTCTAATTTACCTTTTGGGTTAATCTTATCAATAATAAAATTAAGAGATGTTTCTACTGTATGAATTTCTTTAGCATTTTCAATAACTTTACACCAATCAAATAAACTATAATCTTCTAAATAAGACATTTCAACATAGTTAGAAAATTTAGAAACATCAATATAAGAACAAGTTTGAGTATCTGGTGGGCTACCAAATTGCTTATTTACAAAAACATATTCGCTTTCATCAGTTAATCCTAAAACTTCATAATATAATTTATTCTCTTTTTCAATATTTCTTTCAAATTCAAAAAATTCTTGCCAATCATCTAAATCTAGATTAACAAATTTATATTTAGCATCCATTACTGATATCCCTGGGGATACCCAATCAGCATGTTGTAATGGGACTAAAATATATTGTTTGTCATTTTCTTCTAATTCTAAAACTCTAATGTCTGGGAGTAGACTTGTTTGTGGAAATAGAGTTTGGTTTATTTTATTTTTTAAAGGATAATCTTCTTCTTGGTTAATAAAATGTATAAAAGGGTAGTTAATATAATCTTTAATCCATTCATACTGGGGGATTACAGGCCATATTACATCACAGTTAAATCCTTTATGGAAGGTATAAGCTATTTTTAAACAAAAAAATATATCACCCAATCCAGCAGGTTGTTTTATGACTACCTTATCATACATTGTGTACTTGCTGATTAATCCATTCAAATGTTTTCTTCATACCTTCATAAAGTGGTTGAGTTGGTTCCCATCCTATTTTTTCTTTATAAAGTTTATTATCTGAATTTCTTCCTCTAACTCCTACGGGGCAGCTAAATCCATATTTATCTAAGAAATCTTGACCTCCTAAATTATTAATTTTAATCTCTTTACCTGAGATGTCAATAGCCATTTCTGCTAATTGGTTAATAGTAACCATTTCTTCAGAACCAATATTTACAGGACCTACAAATTCTTCTTGACGCATAAAACGTAGTACTGCTTCAACACAATCGTCGATATAAAGGAATGAACGAGTTTGTTGTCCATCACCCCATACTTCGATTTCACCACTAGATTCAGCTGCTTTTCTACACATAGCTGCTGGGGCTTTTTCTTTACCTCCTGTCCAAGTTCCCATTGGGCCAAAAATATTATGGAAACGAGCAACTCTAACATCTAAATTATAGTTTCTCATAAATGCTAAGAACAAACGCTCACTAAATAATTTTTCCCAACCATATTCTGAATCTGGGTTAGCAGGGTAAGCACTAGATTCCTCACAATTTGGGTTATCTGGATCTAACTGATTATGTTCTGGGTACATACATGCTGAGGATGAATAAAAAATTCGTCCTACTCCTGTTTTACTTGCTTCTAATACAGTATGAAGGTTAATTAATGCCGAGTTATGCATTACATTAGCATCATTATCACCTGTAAAAATATAACCAGCACCCCCCATATCTGCAGCAAGTTGATATACTTCATCAAATGCCCCTATTTTGGTAAAAGGTTGTTTATGATATGAATAATTGTAAATTATTTCTGGTTTATTTGGGTCAATTTCAAGACGAAATACATTTTCAACTATGTTTTGATTTCTTAAATCCCCTGAAACGTAATCATTACATATTTCATCGTGATTCCAAAATTCATGTTTGGGTTTGATATCTACTATTCTTACCCAATATCCTTCTTTTTTTAATCGTTTTGCTAAATGGCCTCCAATAAAACCACCACCGCCTAATACTAATGCTGTTTTCATAATGTATTATAATATTCGTTTTGTTTTTCTTGACGTTTAATATCTTTGTGATGATGAATACAAATTTCAGGAATATTTGGAAACATCCCAAAAAATGAATGCCCTGTAATTTGTTCATGAACTTTGTTTTGCCATTTTACAACCCCATCATTCTTGTAAACACGTTGTTGATAGTCTGGAAAATTAACCCATCCATTTTCGTTTACATTCCATCTCCATTTCTGGATATGTTCTTGAGTTAGTCCCTCAACAGTATTAATTCTAGGAATTAAAAATAAGTGCATTTCAGGGTTTAGTTCAATAGATTTTTTAACATATTCTAGAAATAATTTAGTTACCATTTCATCAGCATCTAATTGAACAATCCAATCTCCATCACATAATGAAGTTAAATGGTTTTTCATATTAGCAAAATGTCCATCAAATTCATAAGGGTACCATCTAAATAATGATTTTTCAACATTCATTTTACGAAGGTAGGTTTCAACTTGTTTATCTCCATTTTTAGAGTCCCATAAAACTACAATTTCATCTTCTCTATCTTTATTTTCTAAAAGAAAAGTAAGTAATCTTTGAATTTCTATAAATTCGTCTTTAACGGGGATTGCGTAACTTAATTTCATCTAATAACTTATTTACATCTATATTTTTTTCACAAAATGTTAATTTAAAAGTTTTTACTCCTAAATTTTTTAGATTTTCTAAACTTTCAATTAATTTATCTATTTCCATTACTGTTTAGCAAATACACCAATATATTCTAAAGCATCTATGTAATTTCTTTCATTAAAATGTTGGATAGTTTCCATATCCATTTTCCATTTATAGTCTTTACCTTGTTCTTTAAACTTTTCTGCTTCTTCTTCAGGCATAGGAACTGATTTTACAGCACTCCACCCCCAAGTATCTTTATTAGAACCATTAGCAAAAATCATACCCATAGTAGGGATATTTACTGTTGAAGGCATCCAAATATAACCATCTTTATCTTCAAAAAACAAATCTTTATACAATTCAGGTAAAACCTCAGATTGTTCATTAAGAAAATCTGAGTTGGGTTTCATAAGTGAATTTGAAACAAACCCACAACCCATACACTGGTAGTTAGTAATTGAATCGTTTACTTCTTGGGAGTAGCAAGCATCACTACCACATCTTTTACAAATAGTTAATTTATCCATTTTATTTCAATTTGGGTAATTCTAATTTATTAGTTAAGTCAGGAAGTTTTAATTGAACCTGCTGAGCAAATTTGGGAATGTTTTTATCCAGATGTGAATTTAATAACTCATCCATTTTTTCCCAACTAAAGTTTGTTTTACTTTGGTGTCCTTGACGTTTACCTAAACTTGAGTATTTTTTATAATTTTTCCAAACGTCTTTTAATTTAGTTCCAACTTCTTGAGGACTAGGACTAAACCATTGAGATTCTTTTAAAATCATATTAGGAACTATAGCACTAGGATGAACATTAGTTAAATTCCCTCCAACAAAAACATTATATTCAGGATTTAAAAAATCCATATGTCCACTCCAAGCACTTACAATAATTGGTTTTTTGCTTAAACTAAATTCAAGTAATGGACGACCAAACCCTTCACCTTTAGTTAAACTAACCATCGCCTTAATTTTTGGGTGGTTATAAAGTTCATTCATTTCAGTATCAGATAATTCACCGTGAATAATATAAACATTAGGCAATTTACCTTTTACTGTATTTTTGATTTGGTGATATTTTTTAAGGATTATTTCTCTATCAACTGCTGAGGCACCTGATGCTGATGTTTTTAAAACGAGAGCAGGAGCGTTAACCGTATTTTTAAAGGTTTCTAGGAATGCTTTAATTAAATAACCTACATTTTTTCTATCTTCACCTACATCACCTTGCATCCAATGTCCTACAAATAGATAAGCAAATGATTCAGGAATATCTAAATTAAAAGTAGAATTTACAGGTTTGTAAATATCTAAATTAGCACCCTCAAATAATACTTCGATAGGTTTTTGTACTTCAACATTTCCTGTAACTCTACCATTTTCTTGTTTTTGGTATTTAGAATCTAAAAATGCTCTTTTAGAATGTTCTGAAGATACAAAGTTAATATTCATTCGATTAATGCCTTCAACCCAACTAGCATCTACAATTGTAGTTTCCATACCAGCAGTAATACCAATATTGTATTTACCTAAAGGTTGAAATTCATTTGGTACTGTGATTTGACACCAAATATCAGGTTGTTGGTTTTGTTCTTGTGGGTTAAGTAGATGATTAGTTAAAAACCCCCACTCTTCAAGATGATCTTGAATAAAATTCCAAGGAGTAGAACCCCAACGCTGTGATAAAAGTTTTACATTATATTTATCACTTTTAATAATAGATTTAATAATATCTCTTGAACGTGCCCCATAACCTGAATAGGTGTCAAAAGGGGCACTGATTACAAATAATGGCTTACTCATTAATATAACAATTTATGATTTACAACATCTGCTTTATATTCATTAGCAGGTATAATATAATAACTTTCTCTTGGGGTCCAAGTCTCAAATAACTTATCTAGGTTTTTAATTACTCTACCCCCCATTGCTTTAGCAGTAAACCCAGCTTCCTCACTAAGGGCCCATTCACGTCCTTTTAAACCACGTTCTGTTCTACCAGTAACACCTTCCATATAAACATTCATAATCTGTTCAGCAGCATCTTCTGGTTTACATCTATCATCCCAAATATAAGGAGTTTGGGGTGAACCTTGTAAAGAACGACCAGTAGGGAATACTGGAAAAGCCCATTCACCATGTTTTTTATATTTGCCTGTATGGTTTGAAGGTATTTCAGCATTTGGTGTAAACCAATTACCATTTTCATCTTCAAAACGCATTTGGTCTTGCATACCACCTGTTACATTACCAATAATAGGATTTCCTACAAGTAATGCTTCGGTAAGTGATAATCCCCAACCTTCATTCGAACTTAACAAAATTTGGGCATCACAACTATTGTAAAGCAAATTCATTAAATGTACAGGAATTCTTGATGTAGAGAAAATTATATTTTCATAATCTTCACCAAACAAATAGTTTTTAACTGTTGGTAGATCTGTACCATGGTCACTTACAGGTTCTGTATGGAGAACTAAAGCACATTTGTCTGCTTTTTCCTTAGGTAATTGGTCAATAAAATACTTCCAAGCTAATAATGTATCAGGAATTGATTTACGACGAATATTTCTAGAGTTAAATAATAAAGCAAACTCAATATCTCTACTCCCAAACAATTGTTTTTTAAATTCTAATAAATTAGGGTATTGTTCATCTCCTTCATTAATAGGAAAATAATACTTAGTACTAATACCATGAGGCACATAATCAATAATTTTACCTTCTGCTTTATCTCTTAAAACAAGTTTATTGATATTAACTGTTTGTTTAGAAATACCTAACAAAGCATCACATGAATCATAGAATCCTTTATTATAAGCAGGTGTTGGGTAATCGTCCCAAATGTTTAGATAAGCAATTGGAATTTTTTTACGGATTTCATTTTCCATTTGAAATAACCAAACCCAATAACGAGGATCTGTAATAAGAAAAATAGCATCTGGTTTTTCAATATTGATGATGTTTCTTAGTAAGTTGGGATCCCCATAACCATCTGTAGGGTATACAACTACTGATGAATCTTCAATACCTGATTCAGTATTAGTGTCTTGGCTTAAATCAAAACGTTTTCCTTTATCGGGGTGTTTCATAGCTCCCCCAACATTAACCCAATTATAACGATGGCAAGTATTAATTACAATATCTTTACCTACATTCCCTACACCTGAGGGCAGGCGGATATCATCAGCCATCAAAAGAATTTTTTTCCTTTGATCCTTTGGTACGTAACCTTCTTTCATAAATTTATTTTAAGTCTAAATTGTTGTGTGAGTGAACTTTTTTTCTAAAGTCTTCATCAGTAAGATACAAATGAATTGCTCGGTCAGCAAGTTTTTGGAAAGAAAATTTATGTCTTACACATGAAACTTTGAACTCATCGAACAGGTCACTTTTAATCTTGACGCTTGTTAGTGTTTGTTCTTTTGCCATAATCTTAATTTAATTATATTTGTCTATACATATATGTTAATTAGAAAAAGTTGCGGAGCAAAGGTGAGTTTTAAAGAAAGGACACCATTTACAATTATCGTTGACAATTGGCTCATACTCTTTTTCAGCATAACCTTTTTGAGTGAATGCTTGGGTAATAAATTCTTCTAAGCTTTTAGTAGCTTTATTTAGTTTTACTTTACCCGAAGCGGGTTTCCATAATTGAACTCTACCAATAGGATAATCTGAGTTTTCCCAAATTTTTCTTCGTACAATAAAGAATTCAATATCAATATTTTCCATAGGAACATCAAATTGTTCACTAAAGAATTTTTTATAAAGGATTAATTGGAATTGTTTTGATTCATCCTTTTTTTCTTTATTGCCCCACCCCTTAGTAGAGGTTTTAATATCAATAATTTTGAATGTATTTGTGTTTTCGTGATACATTACAACATCCAAATAACCTTGGTATATAACGTTATTATAGCGTTTATTAGGCGTTATCACGATAGGTACCTCAATTCCGGCGAGATGCCATCCTCGTTTGCTAAAATATTGGTTACGTTTTTTCTTGAAGTAATTAATAATTTCAACCCCGTCTTCAAAGAATTCTCTTAATTGTTCAGGGGTACTATAATGGCCTTCATTTTTCTGGTATCCTTCTTTGTAAAGTTCTCTAAGTCGGTCTTCAAAAAACTCCACTAACTCAATTCTATCTGCTTCAGCCCCACTTTTATCATACATTACATCTAAATAATGTTGTAATGTCTCGTGTAGAGCAGTACCAAATGTCATATGAATACTTTGTTCATATAATTTATGTCCCTCTCTGTATTGTAATGACCATTTTTTAGGACATTGAGTATACATTGAGAGTTGAGAATAGGAAATATTTTTCTGATAAGCGTAGTTTATCTCGTCAGGTTTAAAATTTCTAATTTTCTTTACAATAGCAGGAATTTTCTTCTTAGCCAAAACTTATTTTTTATATTTTTCTTCAAATATTCTTTGGTCCTCTTGTCCAATTTCAAAAATCTCAGGAGACATAGAAGTAGACATTTCAGTATAAACTTTAGGACCAAAATATTTGTAACAAGGATACTTACTATAAGTTAAATAGTAAGAATCACCACACCAATGTTTTAATTCATTTGGGATAAAAACATTATTACTTTTATGATTAAAGATTAAACACCCCCACCCGTTTACGGCTTCATAAGTCTTATGTTGAATAAAACCATATATTTCGGGTGGGTTGTTTGTATCATATTGGGAATTATCCATTCCTATAAATCCTGTATTAGGTCTTAATTTATAGAAATTAATTACATCCTCAATAATGTCAGTATTGAAGTTAATATCATCATTACATAAAGCATAGTAATAATTAGATATTTTTTCAATACCATAATTCCAAGCCCCATTACAATATCTTTTTTCAGTAAAAGGGTGGATAATAGTTTTATTTAAAACCATACCATCTAACATTCCTGTGTATGGGGCATCCTCAATTAAGAGAATTTCATTAACTAAACTACAATTTTCCAAATCAGAAAGTAGTTTAACCAGTCTAGGAGACTTATAGATGGTAGGGATTATAAAACTAATCATTTTAATTTTAAAATTTTATTAATATCATTTGAACATAAAACTGGAAGGTGTTGGTTAATTTTTTTAATATCCCAATCCCACCAACTAAGATAATTTAAATGTTTTATGATGTTATCCGGAAATCTTTTTTTAATAATTTGAGCTGGGTTTCCTCCTACTATAGTATAATCAGGAATATCTTTTACTACTACGCTTTGGGCTGCTATTACAGCTCCATTTCCAATAGTAATTCCAGACATTATTGTTACTTTACTTCCAATCCAAACATCATTTCCTATAATAACATCTCCTCTTGTTTGAGGATGACCCTCTCCAGAAAATGTAGTAAATATATCTTCATGGATGTGACCAAACGGGTAAGTAGTAAACCAATCTACTCTATGATTGCCCCCTAAAAATACTTCAATATTATCTGCTATAGAACAAAATTTTCCTATTTTCAATTGAGCTCCCTCATCCCAACTTCGAGTTTTAATATATTCTTTAGCTCCGTAAGTATATTCTCCTACTATCATTTTCTTTTCAAAACAGTCATTCCGGGCCAACTAGGGAGAGTTTCCCACATTTCCCATTCAGGGTGTGAAGATAAGAACTCTGTAATGGAAGGCCAAATTCCAATTGTATCACCTTCAAAACCACCATATCTAAAAGAGGTAGTATCATGAAGCATAATATACTTATTAGCTTTAGAATGATATACTTCTAATTCTTTTTTTACCTGGTCATAGGTGTGAAGTGTGTCTACAAAAATAAGATCAAAATTAGGTAAACTACGAACAATTCTAGGATCTAAATCATCAACTTGAATAAATTGATAATCAATATTACGTTGTTCTGCTCCTTTCTTAAGTAATTCATATGCTGTAGTGTCCCAAGCATCAATATGATCAATATCAATACCCACATATTTTTTAGGTAAATGATAATCTTTATTTTCTTCTCTTAAACCATATAGAAATGCCCAAGTACCAGTAACCCATCTTACTCCTAATTCTAGGACCGAATCACATTCACGAGTGTATTTTACAATTGTAGGAAAAAATTCATTGATATCACTACTAACACTTCTTAAGTAATGATATTTTTCATCAATAATTCTTCTATTCCAAGGTTCCATAGCTTATTTTTTCCATTTGTTACGAATTACTAACATAGCAATAATACCATAGTTAGCGATATCGAGAAAACTATCAATCATAGGTTCATTAGTAACATAATTTCTACCTTTACGTTTCAATAGATTTTTTAGACGATTAATTTTATCATTAACACGAAGCCAAATGCCTGTGAGTGACAATTCAATATCTTCTTGTTCTTCAAGAGTAGAACCTAATGAGATATTTGAAATACCATAGTCCATCATTTTGCGAGCAAACAAAACATATTGTTCATCTTGGATTTCTTTCCAAGCTTCAGCTAATGTTGGGTATGTTTTTTCAAAATCACGAACTGCTTTTTCTTCACCTGTTTGAGAATTATAGCGTTCAGGAACTTCATCTTTTACTACAAAAGGATTAGGATCGCCAGTTGAGGGATCATAATTAGGCAAACCGTTAGTAGTAGTAACAGTCCACATTTTATCGGCCACAACGTGCCCAATAATTTCACCTTCAATTTCAATAGGTTTCATAACTAATTAATTTAAATTTATAACTTTGCTTTTTTAATAATTTTATCTGTTTCTTTTTCGTCAATCCCCATATTCCATAGAATACCTCTAACCCCATGTTCTTTCAAAATATCAATATAATGATCTGCTTCTCCAAGGGAACATTGAAAATATTCCGCTATGTATTCAGCTAATTCTTGATAATTTTTTTTGTTTTCGTTCTTAATGTACTTGAGCCAGAGTTTCTTTTTTGGGATCATTTCTCGATAAATAGAATAAATTTGTTTCTTACTTTGTGGATTCATTTTTTGAACATAGTTTACAATATCAATGTAATCTACGCTCATAGATAAATATCTATGTATCATGTAAGAATTAAAGTTATTCCATGACTCTTCGCTGAAGTTGTCAGGAGAGGTTTTAGAAACTGTAATTTCGTTTAACCAATCAAATATTGTCTTGGGAGAATTCATCTCGCAAATCTTTAGGCAACATTTCTTGAACTACTTCACCAGTTTGAACATCATAAAATACTGGGATTGGCATGATAGCGTCTTCAGCTGTGCCTGCTACAAATTTAGATACTTTACGAAGAATTACTCCTTCGGCAAATACTTTTCCACCTGTTGATGATGTTACAGGTTGTGTGTTTTTTAAATCAATGTTAACATTGAGGTTAGGTTGTTGTGCCATTTTTTGTTTGTTTATAATCTAAAATAAAGCCAATTAATACTATAATGTTCATACCTAAGCTGGCTATAATCTCGTGTATGTCTTGGTAAACGGTTGTCATTAAGTGGATATGTCCTACCATCCAAAAAGGTATAGATAGGTTTTGACTAATCCAAATTACAAGAAATTTTAAGAAAAATTTCATAATACTTTAGGTTTAGCAACTTCAATCAATTTAGCAATCAAAGCCATGGCGTTGATTTCTTTATCAATACGAAAATTAGCTTGATATGAATACTCGTTTACAAGGATTGCCACCATTCCTTCACTACCAGACGCATATAATCCAGCATTATCATAAAGGAAACGATATAATTCCTCAAAGTCTTGTACATTCGCGTTTGCGATAACTTGCCTAATTTCATTAAATTTTGGTTTTGGTTGTGATAACATTTTAATTACTTGAGTCATATAATTAGATGATACAAGTACTGATTTATCAATTACAAGTTTATTATCTTGGGTTGATAATTGAATAGTATTAAGACACTTACGTAAATCAGGATAAAACTGATTAGTAATAGTTTTAATATCTTCAAGTTCATATGATGTTCCTTCAGTATCTAAAATCCAAGCAATGTGTTTTGCAACATCGGCTTTAGATGGAGGAACAATTTTCAGGACTTGGCAACGTGATTGTAAGGGATCAATGATACGTTCCACGTAGTTACACGTTAAGATAAAACGTGTAGTACGTGAGAACGTTTCAATGACATTACGAAGAGATGCCTGCGCCTGGATAGTGAGAAAATCGGCTTCGTCTAAAATAACTACTTTGAGCGATTTAAACGAAGCTGCTGAAGCAAAGCCCTGTACTTTATCTCTAATTGTTTCAATTCCCCTTTCGTCTGAGGCATTGATGTAAAGATAGTCACAATCAAGGTTGCGAACAATGAGCTTAGCAAGAGTAGTTTTACCTGTACCAGCTGGTCCATAGAATATTAGGTTTTGAATATCGTTCTGTGATAAATACTGAGCGATAGTTTTTTTAATGTTTTCATTACCTACATACTCGTCCAATACTTTGGAACGATATTTTTCAACCAGCAAACTGTGTTCTTTCATATAATAATTTTATAACTTCATGAGCTGGCATATTTAACCAGCATCCATCTTTTTTTAGGGCAATATACAAAGCTTCTGTATCAAAGACACGCCAAGTGCCATCAATTATATAACTTTTTTCTTTATATATAACTTCTAAACCCATTAAAAAGTCGTAATGGTTTACTCGATTTGCGTCTCTCATTCTTCGTCTCCGTAAATATTATAACGTTTAGGTGGTTCAGGTTTGATTTCTATTTCCTCAGTACGGATAACATAAAGTTTACTTTGAAGAGGAGCTAATCTAAACTCAGCTTTTTCACCTGTTTTACCAAACCAAGCTTCTAATGCTTCAGTAAGGGAATTGTGCATTTTGTTGTCGCCAACTAGAGTCCACCTGTCACCAGGTGGAACTCTATTAGCAATTAATTCTAAGAATTCTTGTTTTTCTTTCATTAGAACATTCCCCCCATCATTGGGTTGCTGTCTTCATCCTTAGATTCAGGATCATCAACAACAACACATTCGGTTAATAGAATAGTTCCTGCGACTGAGGCTGCATTTTCAAGTGCAGTGCGTGTTACTTTAGAGGGATCAATGATACCTGCTTCTTTCATGTTTACAACGGTTTCTTCTTTAATGTTATAACCAAGCCAAGTATTAGAAGGATCAAGTTGTAAACCTACCATTTGGGCTTCAGTTGAATTAAATCCGGCATTAATAAGAATTTGTTCAAATGGTTTACCACAAGCTTTCCAAACAATTTCAGCTCCAATATTGGAACGGTTAATTGCTTCACGAGCATAAAGTAAAGCAGAACCACCACCAGGTACAATACCTTCTTCAATAGCGGCTTTAGTTGCATGAAGGGCATCATCTACACGATCCTTCTTTTCTTTCATTTCAGTTTCGGTATTACCCCCAACGTGGATAATAGCTACTCCTCCGACGAATTTCGCCAATCTTTCTTGGAGTTTTTCGATTTCGAACGGGGTTGACGCTTGTTCGATTTGTTGTTGAAGTTCTTCAATACGTGCTTGAATTCCTCCCATTTCTCCCTTTCCATCTACAATAGTTGTTTGATCTTTAGTTACACTGACATTCCTTGCTTCACCAAACCATTCCCAACTAAATTTATCAAGTTTCATTCCCTTTTGTTTTGAGAATACTTGACCACCAGTCATAATAGCGATATCTTCAAGGATTAATTTACGACGATCTCCAAAGTCAGGGGCCTTAACTGCACAAACTTTAATAATACCTCTTGCTTTATTTACAATAAGTGTAGCAAGTGCTTCATTATCAATGTCCTCAGCAATAATCAAAAGTGAACGATTAGTATTTGAAACGGCTTCGAGTACAGGTAGCAACTCTTTTACCTGTGTGAATCGTTCATCAGCAATCAAAATGTAAGGGTTGTCTAAGATAGAAGACATTGTATTGTTGTTAGTAACAAAATAATGTGATTTGTAACCTCTATCAAACTGCATACCTTCTACAGTTTCAAGATATGTTTCACCTGATTTAGATTCTTCGATAGTAACAATACCATCACGTCCCACTTTATCCATTGCAGTGGCAATTAATTTACCTACTTCGGAATCGTTGTTAGCTGAAATGGTAGCGATTTGTTCTAGTTGTTCTTCAGATGAGATTTCCTCGGCTACTTCATTACGAAGTGAAGATACTACTTGTTTAACAGCAGCATCAATTCCACGCTTAATTTCTACAGCATTAGCTCCATTATTTAAGTGTTGCAGACCTGCCTTCACCATCTCACGAGCCAACAAAGTAGAAGTTGTAGTACCATCACCTGCGTTATCAGCCGTCTTAATAGCAGCTTGTTTAACCATTTGAACTCCTACCTCTTCTACATTATTGCTCAATGAAATAGATTTAGCAACTGTAACACCGTCTTTGGTGCTTTGGGGATAACCATCGTTGTTAGAAATAACAACATTTCGTCCGTTAGGACCTAAAGTTGACACTACCGCGTCAGCTAACTTATCAATACCCGCAACGAGTTGTTTTCGTGCTTCCGGGCCAAATTCAATAACTTTACTCATTTTCAAAAGGTTCTGTTTGTTCAATAATTTCTTCAATAGTAACTGAAGGTTTGTTAATGCGGGCTAGGATTTCATTTTCTTTACCTACCCAATATTCTGTTCCTTCAAATTCAAAACGTGTGAATCCCATAGTAGGAAGTACTACAATATCACCAGATTTAAGTTGTGTAGGGATTAATACACCTTCAGGTGAATAAAATCCAGGACCAACACCTACTACTTCTGCTGTTTTATTTAGCTCATTTCCCATATCAGGGACAATAATAGAGCCATAAGTTGTTTCTTCAATTTCAACGGGTTTAACTACAACCGCGTTATACAAAGCTTCTAATTTCATAGTCCAATTTTATCTAATAATGCATTCATTTCGTCCTGTTGACGTTGCCATTCGTTGATATAACTCATAATGCTATTATACTCCGGCTTCATATCCAATTTGGATTTGGCAATTTTTTTAAGAGCATGTGATAGATTAGAGTAATGTCCCAAAGGTTTTTCATAATTTTTACCCTTACTACCAGCTTCCAAATTAGCAGGATCAGGAGTAACAGTTTCCATTACAGTATAACAATACTGGTCTTTGGAAATAAAGAATGGCTCGATGGCAGGATCTTTAATAATTGTATAACTCATATTTTTTAATTTATAACGTGAATATAATGAATATTCTTGACATAACCACGCTTTAGGGAGCGATTTAATTACTTAATTTCAAGTGTTTTTGGTTTGGCTTCTTCAGCAAAAGGAACAATAATATGAAGAAGACCATTCTCCATTTCAGCAGTTGCTTTTGAAAGACTAAATTTAGAAGCTACTTTATAACCTAAATTAAAGGAACGTTTAGCAATTCCTTTATGAATATAACTCTTTATAGGTTCATCTCCTTTATCATAAGAGATTTTTAGAATATCCCCTTCGATACTTAATCCAATATCTTTTTTAGTAAGACCAGTACAGGCAACTTCAAAATGAAGTCCCTCTTCTGTTTCATAAATATCTACGGGGTGGGGGATTTTGGCTTCAATAGCCGGTTGGAAATTTAATTCAGACTTAAAAAAGTCTTTAAATAACAGATCAAACGGTGCGAAATTTCGCTCTAAAAATAATGTACTCATATCATTTTAAATTTGTGCTGTCCAAAGATCAGCGGGTTAAACATTAACAAAACTTGCTCCCTAAAGTCATGGTCTTGTCTTATATACATATGTTAAAATTCAGTTTCTGCTTTACGAACCATAAAATATTCGCTAGAGATTGAATTTGTTTGGAACTTTAAACACATAAGTCCCATTTCACCTAACTGCAATGTACCTCCTTCAGCATCTTTATTTGCATAAAGAATAGTTTTAAACATATCTGAATTAAAGGGTAGTTTAATATCATTTGAAGTAATGTTGCCTGAGATTTGGTAGGTGATTTTATTGTTATGTCCGTGAGTATCTCCAAATACAAACTCACAAACGGTTTCTCCATCAATATTTTGAGTAGTAGTAATAAGCATGTTATCAATTTGAGCTAGAGCACTTTTAGCTTTAATCAAATTATCAATGTCTTCAGAAGTTAGATCTAATTCAACTACATAATTAGGAACATTTACAGTACCTACTTTACCAATCAACAATGGATCAGA
>Ga0208795_1000837_pt1 | contig 14622 bp, 18 predicted proteins | sample CB_VirMetaG_6_FD_184541 | JGI IMG/M metagenome (GOLD analysis project Ga0208795, IMG submission 184541) | Freshwater to marine saline gradient viral communities from Chesapeake Bay - CB_1508_2 Viral MetaG (SPAdes) (version 4) | ecosystem: Environmental > Aquatic > Marine > Coastal | place: USA... | reverse complement strand
CTATGAGTATGGTATAACTGAACCAGATGCAATCATGTTAGCAGGAAATGACATAGAGATTGTAGAAAAAGAATTATGTGATGCCCATCCTTGTGTTAAAGATCTAGATGAAGTACGACAACTTGTACTTATGGATATGGCATTTAATATGGGTGTGCCAAGACTTAAAAAGTTTGTTAAGATGTGGAATGCTATTCATGAAGAACGATTTGATTTAGCAGCAGAAGAAATGTTAGATTCTAGATGGGCTAGTCAAGTAGGAATGAGATCAATTAAATTAAGTAAAGCAATGAAAGAAGGAAGTTTTTAAATGGGTACTCCTAGTTCAATGACACGTACAGGAAAGCACGAGCCTTGGGAATTGCAAGTTTCTAGGGAACAGATTACTTTTCACCAATCAATATATAAGTTTGGATATAATGGTGATGTAAATGGAACAGAAGAAACTATTTGGTCACAAGGTGGTATCTATTCTTATCTTACTAGTGCTGCTCAATTGTATGTAAGTTCTAGTAGCACAGCAGATACTGATGGTGGAACAGGTGCTAACTCTGTAAAGATTGTTGGTCTTGATGCTAATTATAATGAAGTAGAAGAAGACATTACACTTACAGGACAGACGCAAAAGATTACTCAGACATCTTGGTTACGTGTGTACCGTATGTATATTACCCTTGCTGGTTCAGGTGGGGAAGCAGCAGGAACTATTTATCTTGCCAATACAGGAGCAACTGCAGGTGTGCCTACTGGTACTGTCTATGCTTCTATTCTTTTAGGGGCAGGACAAACAGAAATGGCTGTATATACAGTACCTGCAGGATATACTCTTTACTTAGATGATATTAACTTTACTACGGCTATTTCACAAGCAAACTCATACTGTCAGATTAGGTTTATATTACGTAACTTTGGAACAAATGTATTTCGTGAACAAATTAGAATTGTATTACAGTCTAATACCTTTATTGATAAGTTTAATTATCCTTTAGCTATTCCAGAAAAAACTGATATAGAGGCACGTGGTATTAGTATAGGAAGTTCTAACAATCCTATATCTGCATCATGGCAGGGTTTGTTAATTAAGAATGAAATACCGCCAGTATGATTGGTATAGTATTTGGTTATGTAATAAAGGGGAATAATTATGTGGACTGCATTAGTAGGACCAATTGCCGACTTAGCAGGTACTTGGCTAAATGGAAAAGTAGAAAAACAAAAAGCTAAGAATGAAGTAGCAGTTGCCACTGCAAAAGCAGAAGCAGTAGTCATGCAGAAGAAAGCAACTGGTGAAATAGACTGGGATCTAAAGATGGCTGATGCCAGTGCTTCCAGTTGGAAAGACGAGTGGCTAACAATTATTTTTTCTGTGCCGCTTGTTCTTAGTTTCTGTGGTGATTGGGGAAGACAGATTGTAGCAGATGGCTTTGAAGCATTAGCAACTATGCCACAGTGGTATCAGTATACACTAGGTGTCATTGTCGCTGCTAGTTTCGGTGTCCGTAGTGCTACTAAGTTCTTCGGTAAAAAGTAATTCTTCGTCTGAACTTAACTCGTCAAAGTCTTCAGATAAGTCTAATGGATCAAGATTAAATTCTTTTGGGAATGCTTGTTCCATTAGACTAAACATCTTATCAAAGCCAACAACTGTCATAAGTTTTATAATCTCATACTCAAGAGATTCTTCAGATATTTCTTCACTATCAGAATTGTTACCACGAACACGTGAAAGAAGTTCTAATGCTTTCAGTGCAGTTGTTCCGTGTCCTGCATTACGTGCTGTTTCATATTGCTTTTCAATCTCAGAGATAACATCAATGTCTGTTGTTATTTCATTTTGTAATTCAAGAATACGTTCCTGAATAACATCTTCTTGAAGAAGTCTGTAACCTTGATTGTATGCAGATGCTTCGCTATACCCTGCATCCTTCGCTGCCTGTGTAGCGTTACGATGTAGGATATAGTTTTGACAGAACTGTTCTTGTTTTTCTTTTTGTAATTTAGGCAACTAATAACTCCGTGTAATATTTTTCTTTACCACGTTTAGAAGATTTCCAAACTGCGGCACATAAAGTACCATCTCCATGAAATGTAATGCCCATGTCCATTTCCATATTATCAAATAACTTTTCACAGTCTTGTGCCATAGCAAGTAATTCACCAGTAGTCCAGAATTTTTGACCACCAGTTTCTACCTGCATATATTTATTTTTATTTGGTTCTGTGTCAGTTTTTTGTTTCTTTCTTTCTTCTGTCATTTCTCCTTCTACAGAACAATCAAAACCAAATAGTTCAAAGTTTCTAAATCCTAGTGTATGAGCAATAGCAATAGTTCTCATTGCTGCACATGTGCCACCAGTGATAAGGGTTGAGCCTTCTTCAATACCAGTTTCTTTATCAACCACAACTTTATCTGTTACATTCATATCACGAAGAGCATCTGAGTATGCTTGCCATCCTTTTATTCTAGCTTTCTTTTTAATAAGATGATTGGTAACAGATGGATCAGTCATTGATGCAACAAGGAATATAGTTTCTTTGTCTATCTTTTTAAACAAATCTTTTCGTACAACACCATGTGTACTTGTACCATCGATAGGTCTAGGATCTAAAATGACACATGAGAAAGGTTGAATACCATGCTCAAGTAACTTAGGATAACTGTGTTTAACACAGAACACTTTATTGTTTGTTGCTTCAATGCGTTCTTTTAGTAAGTCAAAGTCTATTGAGTGACCGCCTGAAACGATGATGGCAGTCTCATTATTAATCTTACTTGTTTTAATCCAGTCAAAATCTTTAATAAGTTTTTTGTTTTCTTTTACATTATTAATAATTTCTTCCTTTGGTCTAGAATCTCTAGGTGTTACTATAATAGGAACACGTGTTAGTTCATCTGGAAGTTTTTCTACACCTTTCTTATTTGCTACAAAACAAAGATGTGTAATGCCACCACCAAGAACGCCGTCAGAACTAGGCAATACCACTTTTGCATATGCTTCTATCTCCTTTACTAGTTTATTAACACCTAAATTATCTTCATGCGGAAGATTTCCAGCAGCATCCTTTGAGAAGTAATCATCAAGAACAGTAACAGGAATATGCTTTAGTAATTCATAATCATTCTTTACTGTTTCGTATGAGTGACCACCATCAATATATGCAAAGTCTGCATCTTTGATTGCTTCACATTCTTTTAATGTCTTCTTTGTATCACCCTTGTGTAATTCAAAAGTAAATACTTTATTTGTTTTAAGCATTACAGCAGCAAAACTATCAAGCCTATTATGTACAGCTTCCACCATGTTGTGTGCCTTGGTATTCATTTCATACTTATCAGATTCTTCTGTTGCTTCTTGAAACAAATCAAAGCCAATGTAGTGTACATTATTAGTGTGTTCAAATGCAGCCAGAGCCATTTCAATTGCACGTCCACCATTCCATGTACCAGTTTCAACAATAGTTTTAGGTTTATAAAAACGAACCATATCTGCCAGTTGTTTATATCGTTTAGGACCTTTAACATCTGGTGCTACTTCCATACTATTTGCTTTCTTTTTTAGATTACCTTTATAATGTGTAAAGTATTCTGCTAGAAGGGACTGTTCAAATGCATTCAATCCTTTTGCATGTTCAGAAAGATTATGAACAAGCATACCATGTGCTTTGTAAATATTTAATAGACGTTCAAATATAAAACCATCATGCCATTCACGATATGCTACAGTTTCACCAATGGTATATGCACCACGAAGATCAGCCAGAATACTACAAGAATTATGATGTGCAAGATTGAATCCCATAAAACTGGTTTCACTGTAGTCAACATCCTTACGTCCAAGATGTACAAGATCTACTTTATCAGGCAACCAACGATTAACACTTTCTTTCTTTAGTAGTTTATGTGTTACAGTATCTGCATCAATCCAGATAAGCCAATTGCTTTCATCTAGTGGATCTTCTTCCATCATTTCAAATGCAAGTTCAGTTAGTGCATATACTTTATGACACCATTTAATAGCATCTAGTCGCCAATTGTATTGCATCTGACCACCTTCAGTACCATCATGCTTCTTCATACGTTCACGATACTGAAGCATTTCTGTAACATCATTCAGGTTTCTATATTCAATAGCTTCACTCTGCGGTGGATCAAGACTATCAATATCAAAGTCATGATAGTATGCTACAAGTTTGAAATCTTTAGGATTCCATTTATCAACAACACTTTGAAGCATTGTTTTAGCATACTCATGGTATCCACTTTCGCTAAATGATGTTACAAATATATACATTAAAATATATCTCCCATTACTTTATCCATAAAAACTTTTGAATGCATAGTCTGCCACTCACCTGCATAATCTGCATCTGATTGTCGTTTAGGCTGCCAATCAGTAAACCAAGGACCACCTGTTGTAAAGTGTACATTCTTAGGGTTTACATGTTCAGGTGACCAACCATCTAACCAGTTCCATTCTTCTTTTATACCACCTATTTCTTCATCCTCTAACCAACTAAAACCATGCAACCAAGATCCTGCTTTTGTGTTTACATCATCTACAGTTAGATTAAGATTAGAAGGATGTGAACAATTCCATAAAACAAAACTTGACCAATTCTTTCTGTTATATTTTTGTTGGATCTGTCCATCCATCTTTAATCCTGAAGCAGGGTTGTAATCATGTTTTACACACTGTACTGCATACTGTTTATTGCGTCCATACTCTTCAAAGATTTCTCCAATATCAGATCTAACAAACATATCACTGTCCATAAACAATGCAAGCCCATCATACTGATTGAGAGCAGGAATAAGAAAACGTGTGAAGGTAAACTCTGTGCTGAATGGTCTACCATCAAACACATCAACCATCACACGGTTGCCATCAATGCTGTCAAGCCTAGCAGACCGCCTATACAAACCTGCTCTACGTAATGCAGATTGCATGATAGGTACAATGTCATACGTTTTATTGTACTGCATAATTGAATGGCGTAAGATCTCATAAGCATTCTCCTCTTTAGGATCAAACCCAATATAAATTACTGGTCTTTTTTTACTAAACATAATTACATTTTACTCCTTTTTATCCTGCATGTCAAGCAAAAGTTTTTCAATAGGTATAAGTTCACTCTGCTGTGCGACATAAGATTTCTTTTTAAAGTTAGGTGGAAGAATATATCTTTCAGGTACAATTAAATCTTTAGCATACATACCGCCTATAATATTGTAACTTCCTTTTTCACCAATGGTTAAAATATAAACATCTATGTTATCGTTTTTATATGGTACAACCATCCTTCCATTTTTATGTCTTGTACTTTTAATATCTATTGTTTTACCACAATATTTTATATCACCTAAATCTGTACCATCATCCAGAGATACCTTATCAAAAACAAAAGTACTGAAAGGATATAAATTTAAATACTTAGATACACACATTTCAGAATATACCATTTCATTTGTTCTATATTCCTGAGTTAGGCTTGTGTCTATGGCTCTTTTGTTTTTAGAGTTTCCATAAAAATCTTGTATGCCTTTAGATATAGCATTAGCTATGTGCATTTCAGTTGGTGATAATTCTACATGAACCATTACTTTGAAACTTTCTTTAAATTGTTTCTATCTTTCTGGACTTTGGTATAAGCAAGTCTATAAATATCGTGTCTACTGACACCAATATCTTTTAGTATTTTATCATCTAACGATTGTAACTGTCTAATAATTTCACGTGTTTTACGCCAGTCTATTACATATCTAATAAATCTAGTTAGATAATTTTCCATAATTATCTTTCTCATTTTGTATTTATCCTTTCATAAAATCAAACTCTAACTGATTAGGATCTGATAATCCATATCCATCTTCTTCATTTATTGTTTTCTCAAGAAGAGAGACAAGACCAAGACTAACAAGTAGTTCTCTTGTTTTGACATCACAATCAAACGTGATAGTAGCACCGCCATCCTCATGTTCAATGTAATCTTGTATAATAATCATGCCGCTGTCAAGTCAACTACTTCACAGACACCTGCTGTACAAGCCAACTCCCTACCACCTGATGTTGTATCTTCCTTTTCAAACTCAGGTAACTTACTCCAGTCTACACTATCTGGCATCTTTGTTAAGAATTCTTTGTATTGTTCTTCATTGATATCCTGATATGGTGCTTGTTGATATGTGTGTTCACTGAATGGTAAGAAACTAATACCACTAACTTCATCGAAATGTTTATATACCCATGCTCCTACTTCCATCCACTCATGTTCTTTTACAGAGATAGTAACAGAAGGTTTATGCTCACACCAATGACGTTGATACATAAGCCATAACTCAAGTTGTTCAATGGCTGTCATACCAGTACGTGTGATTGCGCTTTTAGGTGACTGCATAGGAAAGCTAAACACTGTTGTGCTGTCAGGCTTCATAACATCAGGCTCATTTGGAATACCCTGTGCAATCATAAACTGTGTCAATGGATCTTTGTTATCACCACGAACAGTACGAATGTAATAAGGGTTGTGACGAGCATGGATACCTGATGCACTATCTACCAACTGCGACACAGTACCTGAAGGTTTAACACAAGTGATGGCTGTTGATTGATTGATGCCTATCTTTTTACTCAAATCTGCATTGGTCTTCACCGCTACATCACGTAATGATTCAAGTATTGATGCAATGTTTGTACCTATTTGTGGTGACTTACCTGACATAAGCATGTTGTCCATGATACCTGTTAAAGATACACCAAGCAAACGCTCTTCTTCTGTGTTATTCTTCCATATCTTACGAAGGTATTTAAAGTCCGTTAGCGTGGCTTGGAATGTTCCTAGTATGGTAGCTAGTCTAACCTTGTTAGCAAGGCTCTGATGCGTGTCTGAAGCCCTTACAACCACTTCTGATAGGTTACAGAACTGGTATGGGCGAAGAATAATTTCACTACAAGGATTACAACCAAAGTCGTGTTCAGTATCACGCCTACCATTCTTTGCTGCTTGCTTCTTTGCTGACTGACGATTAAAGATACCACGCTCACCTGACTTACTATCATATAGTGACATCCATTCACGCATAAATGTACCCATTTGTGGCTTTTCTTTGTATGCGACACTGTTGTTAGCCAAGGCACGTTGTCCTTCATTCTCCCACCATTGACCTGCTTTAGCATGTGCCATTTGGTCATCGTTAAGATTAGAAAGACTGATCAAAGCAGAACGGCGAACACCACCAACAACTACGACTTCACCAATCTTACACATGATGTCGTGACATTCAATAGGATATAGTCTGCGTCCTGCTGCACCCTTAAACTTTTCAATACAGAACTGAAACAATTCGACAAGCGGCTGTGGTCCTGATGCTCTTCCACCAAATGTCTTTAGCCTTGCACCTGCAGGTCGTACTTCACTGACATCCCATTTAGGGATCTGTCCTGTGTACAACATAGCAATCAATTCCTTTAAAGACTTTGCCCATCCCGGACGGCTATCACCAACCTTGATTACTGTATCTGTGTTATGAAACTCTTCATTAACTATAGGAAGTTTGTCAACATGGTGACGCTCAACACTAAAACCTACACCTGTGCCACACATCAGAATGTACATAGTTTCGTCAAAGGCACGAGGACTGTCAACAGGAAGATAAGAACAGTTGTATCCACCTACATGACAACGATCAAGAGCAGGTCCTGAAGTCATAAGAGATCTCATGCTTGGCATGATGTCCTGATTCAGTACTGCTTCTTCTAATTCTTTTCTTAGTTTAGGTTCTACTTTATAATCATGTGTATCTTTTAAATGGTTTTCCATATAATTAAAGTAACGAGAGACTGTTTCTTCCCAAGTCTCACGGCGTTGCTCATCTTCTTTCCAACGTGCATAGCGTGAGAGAGCAATAAAATTCTGGTAATCTGTTGGTAAATAATTGTTCATTCTTCTGCTTCCTTTCTTTTAGAAAAAACGAATCTCCATTCTATCACGATTGAATTAAGATTACAATAATTAATGACCAAGAACTGCATTAATTCTTTTGCGTACATATTCTACTTCACCTGACTTCAAAACTTTAAATGCAAACTCTCTCATATAGGAAGGATCTATACCTGCTAAGTCACATACTTCTGTGAAATCTTCTGCTGTTACACCAACAGATGCAAAGAACCAAGCGACAGCACGATCACGTTCTATCACTGATGTGCTTGGTTCTCCATCATAAGTTGGTTTGGTTGCATCAAGTAAGGCTTGAAGAAGAACACAAAGAAAGAGAGTTCTTTCTGGTGATCTAGATTCTATAAGTTCACTTTCGATTGTTATTATATCTTTTTCTAGCACTGAACCATTCTTTCGGTATTCCTTCTCCAGTTTTACAGTAAAGAAACCCATGCTTGTCACACCAATCACCATAGGTCATCTTGCCACCCTTGTATAGTTTTCTATTTGGATTATCAAATACAAATCTAATATCGTATTTATTGCCGTGTTGATCTCTAATAAATAGATGTTTCTTTCTATCTTCTAACATAAATCTACCTTTTACTTCTAGGATCACACCATTAGGAAGAATAAAATCAGGTATATAATTTTTATCTTCTATCCATGTAAATGGTATCTTTTCCTTTTCATAAATAAAATCTATGTTATTTTTTATTAGAACTTGTGCAGTGTTAAATTCTGAATTAGATCTGTACTCATGATCTTTTGGCTTCTTATGTCTTCTAGCCAAGATTAATCTCCTGTACATCTGGCACTTTACCTACTTGAGTAAGGTAACGAACACCATTAGAATACTGGAATGCTCTTAGTCCTTGACCACCATTAGCATCTGACCAACATCTTTCTTTATGTGGACAGAATACACAACCAATAGCAAGTTTTCTATTACCAGACTTTCCATCTTCTTCATCTGAATAACAACGGTCAGGTGGTGATGGCTGTGTTATCATGCTCTTTACTTTTTGAATGCGTTCAGATGCATTGATCATGTGAACATCTTCAATCTTTAACAAAGCAAGATCAGCATTTGATTTATCTATTGCAAGAAATGCTGCTTCATTATCTTTACCTGCTTCGGCATAACTACTAATCTGTGCAATATAACCAAAGGGATCACTGGAACTGAGAGTACCTTCCTTAAATTTCTTGAAAGAATATGGTGACGCTGATTTAATATCAACCAGAAGACCATCAATCCTGCAGTCCTTGTGTCCTTTAATGCCTTCTATTTCTACTTCCTTTTGTTCTTCTGACACTTCATGTCCAGCAACTTCAGTTAAAAGAATAACTAATGCTTCGAGGATTTCTCCATATAAGAACTTTAATTTAGTTTGTCCACTGATTGGTTCAGGTTCAATTCCTTCTTGCATATCATACCAGAGTTGTCTGTCTGGCTTTCCAATCTGAGACATGCGTAGATTTTTCTTTGATCTTTCTTTATTATCTTCTTCACTCAAAGCCCTTCTTGCAGATCCATAAATAGTCCTTGCAAACTTTTCCAGTGAGGCACGGTTCTGAACACTGTTCATATTCTTACCTGTTTTCAAGGCATGATATATGTCTGGTATCAGGTTATTAATATCTGGCATTATTTTTTCTCCTTTATATTAATTAGTTTTGTTAGATACCACTGTGCTTTCTTTAAATCTTCCACACCATTTTTGTAGCGATAACGCCAAAGGTATTTAATAATATTACCCTGAAGATAGTATTCAAATCCTTCTTCTGTTACTGCTTGAATTGCATCTATACATTCAATACCAGACTGATTGTAGTGTGGTGGATGATCAACCATTTTGGTTTTACGTTCTTCTTCTTCATACTCTCTTATGATTTTTCCATAATCAGTCATAATATCTCCTTTCTAAAAGTTCTGGCGTACCCACCCTAACACAAGCCAGACCACAACCATTCACTCGAAGTGTTGCTCCCATTTTGATGTTGTTTTTACGATGCTACTGACACAGTTCCAAATGGAATGTCGTCATCTAAGGAAGCAAACGCATCGTCACCATCTTCTGACACGAAGCCATCTGGTACAACATCAAATGCATCATCCTCGCTTACACCATAGGGAACAAGGTTAATAACCTGTACTGCCATAAGGTCAGTACCTACACCTTTGTTACCTGCATATTCCCAATTGTAGGTTTTGAATGCAACATTAACATCTGAACCATTACCAACTTGAGTGCCAAGCATGTCACGCTTCTGCGCATCTTTCAATGCAGGTTGTTTATTCTCTGCTCCGTTATTTCGTTTCACATTACGTTTGATCTTAACGAAGTCACCACGATCATCGCCCTTGTTCTTAATTGGAAGACCCATCGCTTTTGCTTTAGATAATTGATCTCCAGTAAGGGACAAGTCTACACACCATACTGGCTCAAATGTTGTGTTAGGTGAAGAGATTGATGTCCAATAAGCCTTACCACTAAGTACGTTCATATTATTACTCCTTTGTCTGTGCGAACCTTGTCGCTGTTGTAAATGTCCTACTATTATATATGACACAGAATACTATGTCAATAACTATTTAATGAGTTTCAGCCCAATTGTTTCCAATTTTATATTCACTATCCAATGGACAGTTAACACTCAGTTCTTTTTCAACACGCTTCATTGCTGTCATTGTAAGGAAACCAAATCGTTCAACTTGATCTTCTTGAACTTCAAACTGATACTCATCGTGTATTGACGCAACAAGATTATAATTAAAATCTCGTTGCGCCATTAGTGTTATTTGCCGTAACCATTCTTTACAGATGATAGCACCTGCTCCCTGAAGCAAAAGATTAACGGCGGCATGTTGCTGTCTTACTTTTAACAACCTGCCATCAAGACCACGGATGTATCCACTACCTGCTGCACGATCAACCCTATCACGCAAGAGTTGTAACGCTGGCATATTCTTCATGAACCTATCCATGATTATCTTACCTTCCTTTGCACCGCCACCTACGATAGAACCAATCTTAGCAGGTCCTGCACCATAGATAAGTGCATAGATAAAGGTCTTGGCTTGGTCACGAGTGTGTAACCCTGCCATTCTTTGGTTGGCAGTATGAATGTCACCACCTACCACTTCTTCTGTGAATGTAGCATCGCCCATGTAATGCGCCAGACACCGAAGTTCCAGAGAAGATGCATCACACCCTAACAATTTGTATTTAGGGCTTGTCGTAGTCCATACTGAACGACATTCCTTACCATAAGGGGAATATACGGCAGGAATCTGTGCCATGTTTGGACTGTGGTGTGCCATCCTTCCAGTGATAGCCTTGAGAGTAATGACCCTACCATGTACTTTACCATCGTCTTGTACGACATCAAGCCATGACTGGATCTGTGATACTCTCTTTTGTAATAGAAGATATTGTGCAATCTTTTGTGCCTCTGGAATGTCCACATTCTTTAGTGTGCCTTCATCCACAATTGGATGTCCAGTAGGTGTAAAGTTGTTAGGCTTCCATCCCTTCTCTATCAAACGATTAGCAATCTGCTGTCTAGATCCGGGATTGAATACTGTAACTTTATCTTTCAATCTATTGCCTGTTTTCTCTGAGTATCGTTCTTCAACAATAGGTGGAAAGATCTGTTGCATTTCTTCTTCTATCTCTGCGGCTTCTTGTGAAAGTCTTGCCACAAGACAAGACGCTTCACGAACATTCAGTGTAAAACCATTTCGTTCTTGTTGATCTACAATGGCACGAATGGAATGCTCAAGTTGTATGCTCTTTGCTGAAAACTTCTTCAGCATAGGAAGCATATGTGTGTACAACTTCACCGTCAGTTTTACATCGTTCACACAGTACTTCAGCATTTCTTCACTGAACTCAGAGAAATTTGAAAACTCTGTCTTAGGAAAACCTAAACGATTTCCCCAAGCATCTAATGAATGTCCACCATCTATGGATGGATCAATAAGTTGTGACAGTATTAGTGTGTCACGAACTTGTTTTACTTTTATGTTGCTACCTGTCAGCCGATTCAGAACAGGTGCATCAAAAGACACACCATTATGCATAATGAATATGTCATATTGACTGGCTAGTGTGGGAAAGGAAGACACATTATCGCCATAAAATGTAAATACCTGTCCCGAATCGACATCTTGTGCGGCGATACAGTGAATGACAGTAGCATTCAAGTCATCTGTTTCAATATCTACCGCTAACTTTTTCATAACTTTATCAACTCCGCTTTGTCATAGGGTATGTGAAAGAAGTGTTCACCCTTTTGAATGTATCTTCCTTTTGCTTCTTTTACTTCTGCTTGTTCAACTACATAGTCTTTAATACGCCATGCATAATCTAAATCACTACGAAGTATATAGAAGTTAAAGAAAGGACGACTATCTAAACTGTGTATTTTATTTATCAGTTTGTGTTTCCTATATGGAATCCTTATCTCTGTCCAGTTGGGATTCCAATCACCCTTCCAAGAGAACTTAATCTCAACTTCACTGAAGTAAATATTATCCGCTTTTTTACTCTTAATGTCAACAGAAAAATCTTCCTTTGCATGAAGAATTTCATGACCATTAGACACAAGGTATTCAATGATCTTCTTTTTAGCAGGGCTGTCTGCGGCATCATATCTCTGTTTAGAGAATGGGATGTTGACAGCACCTGCAATAGGTTCTAATCTCATAAGTAATCTCCTATGTCTGTTGTGTCCTCATCTACTTCAAAAGGGTTCTCAATCTCTTGCATACGTCCACTGTTCTTATCATATAGAAGATAAGTAGCAACACCTGTTTCACCTGCGTATCTATTCTTCAGAACACGAACAGTGGTTGTGTTAGCCTTGACTGGATCAGTAGCCTGTTGATCACGCTCTAAGGCGATTACAGCGTCACTAATCTGGGCAATGCTATGTGACCCACGAAGCATGGACAGACTGATCTCCTTGCCCTGCTCCTGCCCTTTATCGCCTGATGCACGGCGTAGGTGTGATACAAGCAGCATAGCACAACGTGTTTCTTCAACAAGTGACCTTAGTTTAGTCATCAACTGGTCAATGTTCCTACGCTCGTCTTCACCCTCAAGACCTGACACAAGAATGGAAAGGTGATCAAGGATAATAAACTTACAGTCCAAAGCCTTTACCATGTATCGTACACGATTTAGGATCTCATCTGTTGTGATTGATCCAAAGTGATCAAAGGCAAAGTATCTACCAGTACGAATGGTTGGGTCTTCAAACTTACGCAGTTGTTCCCTTGTGTATTTATCACGGATCTCTTTAATGTAGATACGATCACTAGCAGCAACTGACATCAAGTGAAACGCAGTCTGCCTTTTATTTTCTTCAAGACTGAAGATACCAATGTTGTGTTCTGAATTGATAAGCAAGTGATACATCAGTTCACGCATCATGCTTGACTTACCTGCACCTGTACCTGCAGTAAATGTTACAAGTTCACCTGTACGAATACCAAATAGTTTATCATTCAGTCCATCATATGGATAGAGTACAGTCTCTACATCTTCTTCTTCATACAAACTATCAGCAATGTCAGCAAGGTTCACAATACCTGCAGGTGTGTATGGCTTTGCATCCCACCATGCTCTTGTGAATTCTTCACGCTTGTTTTCTTTTAGGTATTCGTTGGCATCTTTCTTTGCCATGTTCATGATCAGACATTTGTTTGGTTCAAAGATCTGGGCAACCTGATTAGCCGCTTTGCGTCCATGCTCATCGTTGTCAAAGCATAACACTACCTTATCGAAACCATTTAGGTATTCATAGTTAGCCTTCACATCTTTTACTGCAGATTGAGCACCATTCTTAATTGATGTAACCGCCCACTTAGAACCAAGCATTTCATATGCAGACATAGCATCAATCTCACCTTCACACACAGTGATGTACTTGCCACGGCTTGCAAACTTATTCTGACCAAACAGAACAGCATTAGGAAGATTACCTTCAACAAAGAAAGACTTTGTTTTTACTGTTCGTATCTTATTTGCCACAAGCGAACCAGTCTGATCATAGTAAGGATATATGTGTCTGAGTTCAGACGTACAGTCTTTTCCACCACCACGATTTATGATTTGATCCTTGACAGTAACACCATAAAACTTACAGGTATTCTCAGAAATCTTTCTATCGGTCAATGGCTGATAGTCGCCCTGACTGAAGTGGTTCTGATGAACACCACGGATAGGTCTTTCATATGTTGGTTGTTGTTGTTGCATACCATCTCCTTTAGTATAAGTTTCACAAGAGAAACAATACTTACTATTGTCCTCATACAATACATTAGCGTCCGATGATCCACAGATTGTACATTCACCACGACTAATAATTTTAGATTTCTGATCTGACATCATAATCAAACTCCTTGTAATCTTCTGTGAAGTATATCCGATTTAACATATCGTTGTCAACAACAAACAAAGTATCGTCATCAATATATGTATGATAACCAAGAACATGAGCAAGCCTTGCTCTGTCTTCCATCCATTCTTTTGTGTCGTGTGTATAGTCAAACAACCATGGGTCTTCGCTCACATTCTTAGTATAAATTTTAGTCATCTATTATCTCCTGATCCTTGTAGTGTACCCTTACGCTGACGCTCTGCCAATTTGTAAAGGTTTGATTTTGCTATG
>Ga0208795_1000831_pt1 | contig 14665 bp, 24 predicted proteins | sample CB_VirMetaG_6_FD_184541 | JGI IMG/M metagenome (GOLD analysis project Ga0208795, IMG submission 184541) | Freshwater to marine saline gradient viral communities from Chesapeake Bay - CB_1508_2 Viral MetaG (SPAdes) (version 4) | ecosystem: Environmental > Aquatic > Marine > Coastal | place: USA... | reverse complement strand
ACTACACAAATCTTGTTTCTAATAGCTCCTGAATCTATATTTTGAGCAATAACAGAATGTACAAAAGGGTCTATGTCATCTGTAATAATAAGTAGTCTCCCCTCTGGCTTTTGAAAAACAGCGTCAAACAACTTTACTATCTTATCTCCCTTTTCAATTTTACCTCTGTGCAAAAGTACAAAAGGATTCTCTAATTTACATAAATCTCTTTGAACATCTGTTCTAAAAACTCTAGATGTATATCCTCTGTCTAAAACAGTACCCTCTCTCACTTCTACATATGTTTCAGAAGTGTCAGAAATAGTTGACAACACAGTCCCGTGCTTCCCTATTTTATTAAAGGCTTTAGATATCATTTCCCCCAACTCTTCATCTCCATTTGCAGAAATAGTTGCTACGTGTTTTAGGTTATCAGAAGTTACTGCTTCAGACATTTCTTTTAATTTAAGGACTACATCTTCTGATGCTTTATCAATCCCCTTCTTTATCTCTACAGAAGAACTCCCCTTATCTATTAAGCTGAGACCTCCCTCAAAGATAGACTGTGCTATCACGGTAGCGGTTGTAGTATTGTGTGTGGGAATATAGTTATCTGTAATATATAAACTATCTGATCCACTAACCTTAATACACATCATATCAGTATACACCCCAGTAGGGACTATTGCTACAATTTGTTCTCCGTACTTAAAACCTTTTCTCTGTAAAATTCTATATATAGGAGTGTCAGAGTATGAGCTATTCTCTTTTCTAATTAATTTAGAAGTAGAGATTGGTATAGATAAACTGTTACACAACTCTTGAAATCCATCTTTTAACTGTTCACTAACTGAAGAAAACTCAAATAGGTTTCTATTGTTAATATATCCATCTGTATCAAGTAATCCTTTCAACAGTTTTTTTCTGTCTTCTATATCTGATAAAAGATAATCAGAAGGTATAAACTTTGTGTCACTTTTTACACCTAATAAATTATATTCACTTAGTAAATATCTCATTATACTTCCATACTCTGAATTTACACCTACAAACTTGACTCTAAAATAGTTTTTAGAATCTACCCAAGACTTATGAAAAGATACACCTTCTGGGAGCACTAAGTTATCAAGTACGTGCTCTTTATCCTTCCCTAAAGAAAGCTCTACAGACCCTGTTCCACTTAAACTCCCGTCTCCTAATAATAATCCCATAAAGTATGGATCTATAAGAAGTTCCTTTTTATAAAACTGAGCCTCTGTTAATGGCACATAATAATTGTGTGATATATGTTCTCCTTTAAGATAACTAACTTTATCACTTTTTATCATGTCCTTAACAGTAATATCTTTGCTTGCCCCATAACTTGTCACTACACTCCATAAATGATTATCTGAACACTCTACGACTCTGCCATCAGAGAAAATAACTTGATAAATTTCTTTTTCTCCTTTTTCAAAAATTCCTGTGACAGTTTGGTAATCTTCATTAACTCCACATATTACATCTCCAATTTCTAAATCTTCTATTTTTACAAAGCCATTTGGTGTAGCAACTTTTGAATAAAGGGGTTGAGGGCCGTCTCCAGCTTCTCCATTAGTTCTAGTTGCAGCTTCTTTAATCAAAGATGCTCCAATAGCTTCAAACCCGTCTTCTGGGTAAATAGATCGTGCTATAGACACTCCATCTTTAGTTATCATATACCCACCATTAGGAGCAGGTATTATAACATTTCTGCCCTCTGCCCCCAGGGATTCCTTAACGGCATTTGCCACTTGGTCAACACCCCTCTTTAAAGACTCTCTTGCTTCAGTACTAAATTTAATTTTTGTTCCCATTTATCTATTTTTGTTTTTATTTAATAATTGTTTTCTCTTCTCTCTACGGTTAGGATATCTTGTTATTCTTAAAGATGTGATAGGGTTAATTAAAACTCCATCTACATATTGCTTTTGATAAGGTATGTTCATATTTTTAAAATTCAAATTTAATTAATCCATCTAGTGTTCCATTTGTACCTCCACCAACATCTATATAAAACTTCTTGTACCTAACCCCCCCTGATAATTTAAGATATGTTTCTTGGTCTTTAAAGGATTTACCTAACCCCACTCCAAACAACATTCCAAAGTTTTTAACTTTTGGAATAGACATAGGTACAGATTGTATATCCACATTCCCTACTGTCATAAACTCAGGAACCTTAATGTCAGATTCAAACACTCCGTCTTCTCTTTGACTAATTACAATACTAATATCTACAGGATTAAAACTAAATTTAGATATCCCAGTAGTATCCTTAATAGTTATTACATTTTCATACTTAACAAAGTAATCTGTTTTCTGTGGGTAATAATCTATAATAGAGATAGAGTCTCCTTTTATACTAATACTGTCTGTTGGTTTCTCTATCTCTTTTATAACTATCTTGGTCTTGTACACAATCTTGGGTTTAGCCTCTAGTGCTATTCCTAACTCCTTAACAATCTTATTTAGCTCTCGCTGTGTCAGGGTATCTGCCACTAGCTTTCTATACTGAGTTTCATTAATTTTAACTAACGTATCGTTTGCTATAACTAATTTTCTGTATGCCATATCACTCTTGTTAAGTTTACCCTCATAGATATTAAAACCTATGAAACCTGTTATAAGTAACAGTAATATAATAACACCTAAAACCAATGTTGTGTTTACCTTTTTCATACTCTTTTAAATTATTGCAGCTATGGCAGATATTGGAACTATAAAATGCTCTTCTCCGTTATGGGTAACTCTCCCCTTCTCTCTTGGTTTTACAAAGTACACCGTGTCACCTTCTTCTAGTGTAGTAATGTTATCTGCAATCATTATAACTGTAGCTCTTGGGAGGGAGTCAGAATCTTCAGGTATAAATAAACCCGACCCTTCTGTTTTTGTACCCTCTTCTAGAGCTTTAATTAAAACTCTTCCTTCTAGTATTGTTTTCATTTTGTTTTTAAATTTGGTTTTACCTCTTCTTCTAGCGGTGTGTTAAATACCTTGTGTAATTTAACTAGTGCACTATTGAGCAACACTACTTCTTTAACTGAGAAGACTCCTTCTTGTGTAGCCTTCTCAACACCTTGTGCTAATATATTTAATTCTTCCATTATTATCTAGGGTTACTATTAGTTAAATGTTTTCTATCTTCTAAACTAAGACTTGAAGTCCTACTTCTACCTAATGCTCCACACTCACATCTATATGCTTTGTACACATTTACATTAGTATGGTACTCTCCTTCCCAAGTTAATTTATCTGATCCACAAGTAGCACATACCTGTACGTCACTTGAGACATGTAATCCTACATTTGGATGAGGCTGCATATAAGGTCGTATTCTTAAATAAACTTCCTCTAATACTCTAACATCTTGGTCACAGTACAGAGACATCTTATTTAAGTCCTCTACGCTACCTTCAACACATCTATCCCACAGCCCAGGTTCATTTGGTATTTTACCCTCTATTCCAAAGAACTTAGTAGCAATATAATCCAATCTATTGTGGGTTATAGCAAATGTTTTTCTACAGTGTAGAAGTGTGTCTATAGTCTGATATGGAGAAGGAAGGTTAAGACCGTGTTTTAAAAACCTTGTATTCATCTTCTTTTTGTCAAACTTGTTGAGGTTGTGGGCCACTATAATATCTGCCTCATCAACCATATTCCATAGTCCTTGTGTGATTCTCTCATCATCACCTGCAAGAACTTCTTTCCTAGTTTGCTTCATAGAATATACTTTGTCATCAAAAAGCCATTTAGCACTCCAACATATCATAAACCAATCCCTCTTAATCATATTAGGGGTTATGTTAACTCCCCACGTTGGGAAGCACCTAACTTCCATAGGAGCTGTCTCAATATCAAATATCAATATCTTAGCAGGACTGCCATTACACTTGTTCACGCCTAAATTTAGAGTCTTAGCCCAAGTACGTATAGTGCGTGTTGTAACATCAAATCTACTAGATAACTCATCTTGTATATCAGATAAAGATATTTCTCCATCTTTATTTTTCTCGTATGAGATTCTGATATCTTCTTTGTCTTCTTCCGTTAAATCTTTATATAATATCCCCATTTATTATTTGGTCTTTTAAAAGGTTAAGTTTTGTACGTAAGGAACTAATAAGTTTCAAAGACTCTTTAGCGTCTTTGTCCACTAGCGACTCATTTAAGGAGGCAGTGTCCTCGTGAATATCTCCAGTTTGGAAATTTATCACTTGTATTCTTTTTGAACTAAGTTCTTCTCTCATAATTTATTTATATTTGTTTTTAGTTGTTATTAATCTTCTGGATTTAAAAATCTTTTTAACCACATTCCTAGGTTATCTACGCTAACCCAATCTATCCCGTACTTATTACACCAAGTCATGTAAGTAAACTTACTGTTCCTAGATATTTTAGCTCTGTGGTTTTGAAATACCATTGTAAAATTAAGGTCGGGATTGTCCCTTAGTACAGCCAGTATTTTTTTTCTATCTGACATAACAAACCTACCCTTTACCTCTAATACCTTACCTGTTTTAACAAGTACAAAATCAGGAGTATATCTTTTTTCTTGTAAAATACTCGTACATCCGCACTCTTTACACTTAAGTTTTTTGTGGGTGGTACTCTCTTGGTAATCTAATTTCAGAGCTTCATATTCCCACTCAATATTATTCTCATCTAATATTTTAGAAACTGTGTATTCAAGTCCAGACCTAAATCCTGCTTTAACAGCTTCCTTTCTAACTTTTGACTTAAATATTTTTTCTCTTCTCATACTTATTTATTTAGTGCAAATATACATCTATTTATTGGTTATTCCTAATTTTATTAGTGTTTAATGACATTCCGCATAGTTATTACCAAATTTAGTATCTACTTTTATCTCTACATTTAATTTTAAAATAGAGTTAGCTTGCTTTATACTGTCTTCTATTTTACTCTTAGTTTCTTCTCTGTGCCCTATTTTTGACAAGGATAACTTCTCATCGTGGTACTGTAATATAGGAAAGATACCCCTTGTATTCATAAACTTAAGCCACATATCAAAAACAAAAGACCCAGTGCCTTGGTTTAACGTGCTAAAGATATCTTTTTCACACCTCACAGAATACCAATACATATTAACAGGATTCTGAAGCCACATCTGCTCTCCTACATGCTTTGTAGTTATGTCATTTGGAAGATGTTTTATACTCCAGTTTCTATTCCAGTAGTCTGCTATTAGTTTCTTAGCCTCTTTTTGTGTTGTACCTATAGCCTTTGATAGCTTTGGAGCTCCTATACCGTAGATACAACTATAATTGGCCTGCTTATACATAGAGCGTGTATCTGAGTGGCTAACACCCTCCTTACCCCCCGTAGCCTCAAACAGCTTGTGATCGTCCACCTGTTTAGCTGTTACCGCCCCTGCATACAATGCCAAGGAAAGATGTGGGTCAAAACCCTCTTCCATTTGTTCTGTAACATATTCGGGGTCGTAGTTCCACATAAAGTGTCTCTTGGTGTTATCCTCTAAAGAAACAATATCACTTCCACAGAGTTCATAACCCTCTGGTGCTATAATACACTCTCTTATTAATTGACCGTCACTATAATTATTTGATATAGCTTCCTCCAATGGTTCTCCCCCTGTTATAGCTTTCTCTATTTTACCTGTAACTTTAGGTAAGTTAGCTATTGGTTTCTTGTGTTTTAATCTCAGGGTATTTGTAATACCTTGTGCTCCAGCTATTACATACCCACTATCATCCACAGCATTTAAAAAAGATTTTAGCACTCCTATTCTATGTGTTAAAATAGTTAATCCATTTAGTTCCTCTAACTCAGGATTCTTTGTAATTAATTTTAAAACACTCTTACATAATTCATCTCCATCTTTCACTTGGGGTACATCTCCATTGGCTCCTTCTTTAAAGGTTTCTGGTTTCCACCCTAAAGACAACAACCACTTCTTTAACTGGGGTACAGATGTAGGATTTGCATCATCTCTTATTTCTAGAGTATCAAAAGGTAGGTTTTTCTGTGTTAGATAATCAAACCAAGATATACCTAGTAAGGACATTTCTCCATCTACTTTATACATTACTTTGGGTTTAACCTTCAGTAATTTACCTAGGGGCATAACACTTTTTAACACATCTGTTTTATTATGTGATAACCTGTTTAATATATCTAAGTTATACTGCACTTTATTTACATCTATTTTACATTTATTTAGCTGCTGATATACTAAACAATCCATCTTAAACATAAGATATCTTATGAATTTAATAACTTCTTCCCAAGATCCGTACAGCTCAGTTAGATAATTTAGTATATTCTCCCACAAAGTTATATTTATTTTAACGTCTTCTTCACATCTGTGTTTATAGATTTCGTAAGGAAGACCTATCCAATCTTTTACTTTTGGTTTCTTTATTCCAAAATCTTCTCCAAAGTCTTCTAGTCCAAATGTACCTTGCTTTCTGGCTGTGTATACATACCAAGCTAGGGGCAATGTATCTATTATAAAGGCTTTAACCTTGAAGTCAAGAACCCTCTCCATCTCAACCACGTCAAAAGATTTAAAGTAGTGCCCCACTATAATATTATCAGGATCTGCCATAACTTTCCTAATAACATCGTGGTCATTTGTAGATTTAACCCCCCAAGTACCGTCTGATTTTTTATACCCCATAGAAACAACGTGTATCTTTGTAGATATAAGTCCATCTGTTTCTATGTCAACTACATATAATCCCATTTTTCTAATTGTTATTAAAATTAAGTATCACCCCTTTTACATCTGTCACTTTATCAATTAAATCACTAAAACTCTGAGTCTCCATTTCAACAATAAAAACATCTCCACTGTATGAAAAAACTGTTGTTTCTCCTTCTCCTACTATCCCCTCAAAAGACTCAACCCTAAAAAGATCTACGGTTTTTTTTGAAAACTCTGTTCTAACTATTCCACTATCCTCATCATAAATGTATGATATTAGGGGAAATGTTTTAAAATACGCCATGTATGTTTTGTGTGTTAAATTGTTAAAAAGCCTCCCCAGGAGATACTCTTGGAATATTTTCACTATTTTGATGAGCAGTTTTCTTATTTTGTAGTTTATGTATTGGATTAATCATGTTTTTATCAAAGTATCCTGTAAATCCATCTACCTCTTTGTAAGTAAGAGATAGACTACAGTCTATAGGAGTAATTCTACCCCCTGTAGAAATATCTTTTACTTTTTCTACTTTTATCTCCATTATATTCCTCATAGCTTTTATCTTGTGGTTTGCAACCCTGTGGTAAAGAGTGAAAGAATCGGACCTATTTGCCCATATATTACCAAATACAGCGTCATATCTACTAGGACACTTAGGATACCCCTCAGAATCTTTAGTGGCTCTTGTGGCTTCTGTGATAGGATGGAGGGACATAACAACAGAGCACACAGTTTTAGTAAATATATTAAGTTCTGAAAGTAAATTATCTACGTATGCATATTGATTTGTAGGTGCTTTTTTATAATAGGAGAAGGGGTCAATAAATACACCGCTTATACCATATAACTTATGTAACTTATTTGCCCTCTCTAAAACGTCTTCTACAGAATAGTGTACATCATTTTTCATTATAAAGAAATGTGCGTTTATAAAATCCTTGTACCCTCTTAGCTCTAGATAATTCCCTTTAAAATAAGATATTTCTTTTCCTGATAACGCTTCTATTAAAACTTGTTTTGTATTGTAAACTTCATTCTCACCACAACTAATTGCAAATTTCTTTCCATATAACACTGACAACGCTAATAACTGGTGCAGGGTTATATAAGTTTTACCAACCCCCTCAAAAGAAAGCATAAAATTTAAAGTGTTATCTTTCCATAACATATACTCATCCAATTGTGGCCATCCATAACTGAGTCCAATAGGTATAGTTCCATCAATAGCTTGAGCTAACTTTTCTTCGTCCTCTCCATCTTTTGATAAGAAGTTTAAGTTATCTATCTCACTATCTGATTTTTCTATGTCTTCCCCCTTTGTTTTATTTCCATACCCCATAGAGTTTAATTTCCTGTACCCTTTTTTAAAATCCCCTTCACACTCTAGTATACAGAAAATAGCAGAATTAGATATGGGCTTTAACTCCTCAAAACAAGTAGATGTAGAAAATACATATAGAAAATTGCCCTCTAAGTTGTATCCTGCTGAAACCCCCTCACTCTTACCAGGTCTAGTCATCTCTATCCACTTGTCACTCTCTCTAGATATAACCCACTCAAACTTCTCGAGGATATCTATTCCAATATTAGGGTCATTATTATAATCGGGGAACGGATCTTTATACTCCCCTTCATAAAAATACTTCTTCTCTTTTATAAGTGTCTCATCAAAAAGTATTGATGTACTTAAGAGAATAGCCCTGTCATAATCAGATATCTTGTTCACTTTACTTAAGTCTCCATAAATAATCTCGTAACCCTCTGAGGGAAAACATTTAAGATATCCACCATCTCCTCTTGTTTCTATTAACACTTCCTTATTTTTATTCTTCGCTAATTTTCTATTTCCCTCTATTACATCTGTTCTGTAAAGTATGTGGTATCCCCCACTTTTAGTCTTAGATACAACCATCTTTTCAAGTATGTGAACAGGCACTTTACTTTTCCAAGATTTCCATAATTCACTAGGGTTGTCACAGTTGTGTATATCAAAGTCTATACCTTCTAAGCCTCCAGAAATAGCCCCAGTACAAATACCTATCTCATCAAAATTGTAGTTGTTAACATCTTTATTAATAGGAGATCCCCAATCTTTTCTAACGGGAATTTTACCTCCTTTTTCAAGAGGTACGGGGTTTAATCCTGCTTGTAAGTACTCTAGTGCTTCTTTTTTATAGTTCATTTATAATAGTTTATTTATTTTAACAAAGGATATTCCATCTCCGAATGAAGTTACTACGTTAAATTCTTTTTCTTAAAGAAAAAGTTCTGTACTCTTCAATTTATAATCGTATTTCACTTTAAATATATCATTTTCACGTTAATGGTGTATTTATTTTAAGAATACTAATCAACGTTTTTAAATCGAAAAGGCTTTTAATAACGCAAGTTTCATAATCAAATATAGATACATACCACCCTTCTTTAATAGCCTCCTCGTTATCACTTGTAATTAAACAAATATCTCCTATATCAAGTGTGTAATAATACCAGTCTTCTGAATATCCTGAACTCTCAGTAGTTTCGTGTTGTATTTTAAATCCCAATTCTATAATATCTTTTTCTGTCATAATTTATTTTTTAATTAGTTAAATTATTTGTGCTTGATATAACTAGTTGTGCTTCATTAAAACGAAAGCACAACACACAATATAATGTATGCTTGCTTTCGTTCCATTTGAAACATTTGTGGCAGGCTTTATTTTGCCACCCACGCTATTATACCAATCACTAACAGCACCAATAAAACTAATGCTATCCCTCCCCAAAATGGAAGCATTACCCACCACCAGCTCCATGTAATAGTGCCAATAAGTTTTAACACTACAAATACTACTCCTAATAAGCCTAAAACGCCTATTCCTGAACTACTGCTACTTGAACTTTTACTCATGTTATTTAGTTTTATGCCCACGCTCCAAAAAATAAAGCAGCGAGCGGTTTATAATCAATTAAATTTTGTCGTTAATTTTCGCACACATCATATTGCCATCCGTTGTATGCAAGTGCTTAATTTAGTGCTTTATCAAAGTTCAGTTCTTCTAATCTTTTTCTTTTATTTTTTTCCATATCTAATTTTGTTTATAATTTACCGTACTGTTTACAACAATATGTAACAGGCATTAAAGCGACCTGTTACACGACCTCGATATAATTAAAGCCCTTGATCTGCTCATATTTTATTTTTTAAGCCAACCTACACTAATTAAGTCTCTAACAAAAGCTCTAAATTCTGCAATACCTCGATCACAGAACATTTCGTGTGCTTCATCCATACTTTCAGGATTATTCTTTAATACACCAATATACCATATTGGGTTATCTAAATGTTCTTCTTTCCACGGTTTAACTCGCTTATCTGTAACTTTAATATCACAACCTTTATAAGGTACACCGTCATCATTATATAATCGAGTTGCTTCAAAACAATACAAATCCGTTTCAAATACCCTACCGTCAAATGATATAACATTCATTTCTATTTCTTCATCTTCTAGATAATACCAATATATACAAGCAGCATCTTCTCTAACGTACCATACATCTCCTATTTTAATTCTATTTTCCATCTTCTAATTGTTTATTTATAGTTAAATTTAGAAACTATTAGTTTGTATAATCAATTATTTTTAAACCCCATTGCAAATTAATCCACCCCATTTCGCGTTCAGCAAATGCTTTATTCATCTTTAGGTTTTTCCGTAAATAAGCTACTCCCCACTTCACCCATTCCTCACATTGAGCTGTTGTCATAGTAAACTGAGTATACCAGTCATCTTTCCTATCCTTTATATCATTGTAAGTCACCTTATGGTCCGCGGTAATAAACATTTGATTGATTAAATCAACTACTGCTTTGTTACGTTTTTCTTCTATACTCAATCGTTTTTTAGGTTCCATAATTCGTAATTGTTATTTTGTGTCTTAAATTATTTTTACTTGTCCATGACTTTACTAAACTCATTGTTTAATAACTCTGTGTACAGAAAATTACTGTGAGAGGGATATCCATTATCCCAAGATTCGGGAAACACTCTTTCACCACTATCAGTTTCAATATAAAAATACTCAAATCCTTTTGGAGCACCTTTTACAAATATTAATTTATTAGAGTCTTTACACCAAACTCTATCTAATGTAGCTTTCCAATTTCTAACTTTTTTGTTATTCTTATTATACCAATCATTATCTCCGTAATAATTACAAAAAGTATTTCCATTTACTATGTACCCCTTACTCATAGCATAATCTGACACCTCTAAAGGTGTAGGTGGGGTTATCTCCTTCTCTTTAAAATCATCTAAAGAGTATATCTCATCAATAGCATTTTTTAACAGTGTGTTTGTTGAGCACTGTGTGTAATCGTCTATTGCTTTCCTCATGTTTAATTTAGACTTAGATAAAGATTTGAAATGGCGTGGAATAATTAGTGTTACATATCCTAAAAAGCCTTTGACTTCTGTGACAAAACCATGTGTTTCTAAACTTAGTATGGAGTTGCTAATATCTGAGTACGATAATTTTAAATCTACTTGAACTCTCTCAGAAGATATCTTTATAACACCAAGAGTGCTTACAGCAGGTTGAGTGCACAAATATATGTACAGCAGTTTAGTATTAGGGAGGATGCCACTGAAAACAGCATCCCCCCATAATTTATCTATCTTTATCATTTTATTTTATTTAAAAAGTGTTTTTTTTAAAAGGGAAGATCATCCTTTTGTTCTGACCCTTCATTGACGGATACAAACTTAGCTCTGAGAGGTTTGTTTGTTTTTTCGGTGTCATTTACCTTGTTGTCACTATCTGAAGAAAACTCAGCTTTAATCCAATCTCCTATGATTTTATATAAGAAATCTTCTTGTTCTCCAAAGTCCCATGTTGTTTTACCCCCCCTTGTCTTTTGAACACCCATCGGTAGATCTGTGTTAGCAAGATTATACTCAATCTTTGTGTTGTCTTGATATATCTTTACACCTGAATAAGTCTTACCGTTTTTATCAGACACCATAGACCATGTTCCGAGAGTTATATCTTTCCCCATATCTATATTACCTAATCTCCTGATAAAATCCTTGGACAACACTCCAAATACCTCTCCCATAGAGACTGAGTACTTGTCATCTACATCTGATATTTCTAGTTCTAGCATTTCTCCCCAGTCTGTATCTCGTAATGATACGTCTGTTAGCTTACCACTTATGTCAAACAAGATGTAATAGTAAACATCTTTACCTTCATTCTTTCCTTTTGCTTTTTTTCTTACAATAATAAGTTCTGGGTTTAACCCCATCTCTTCTACTTTCTTTTCTAAATCTTCTCTTTTATCATACTCTAAAACTAAGTTGTTAGAGAATGTTTTAATAAATGTTTTGTGTGATGAGCCACCGCCCATTGTGTTTACTCCCATTGTTTTAAATTTAATTATTGTTATTATTTATTTAATCTGCTCGTGTAAAATAAAATATCCGCTTGGAAATTTATTCTTTCTATTTTTAATATGTTTCGTTTTTTCTCATATAGCACTCTATTTTTTTCGTACTTCACTGTTAAATTATTTAATCTTTCTACTGTTTCATTTTCACTTAATTTTTTATTTTTTAATATTCCTTGTTGTTGTTCCTTTTGTTTGTGCCAATTAATTGAGGACTTCTTAACCCAATAGGTAGTTTGTTTATCTAACTCTTCAATATACTTATGTAGCTCTTCTACTTTGGTTGTGTCGTTATGGTACATAACTTTTGTTAAAGTACTGCAGAAACCACTCGTTAAAATATTAGAGGTTATAAACTTATCTACTCCCTCATAATAATTACTGTATCTTATATCTTGCCACAAGTATTGGCCCCCTTTTTCCAAAGATATTTTAAATCCTTTGAAGAAAATAGCACTCTCTCCTTTAAATGTGTGAATGTTATTAGGCAGCTCCTTACTTGCTATCTCAAATATCCTTTTTAAAATTTCTTGGTTATGCATATTTTATTATTGTTATTGGAGTTTAAAAAGATGTAGCTGTGTAAAAAGATATATCTTTCGAGGTACAAATGTACAATAATAATATTACATATACAAGTTTTGTTGACAGTGTGTTTTAATACTTTTATTTTTTTCGAGTAACAATTCTATTTGGCTACATATGTACGTCCAATTATTAAAGTAAAACAAATGTTTTTTACTTGGGTTACTCACTGAGGTTTCATTCCTCCAATACTCTCTTATCTTTACAGCTTGTTTTAATTTTTTCTTTTTGCCTATGTGCAAAGAGATAAGATTGTTATGCAGATCAAACAGGTAGTTGTTAATATCAAAATTATTTTCTTGTTGTGTATTCATAATGTGTTATTTTGCATATAATTAAGTTTGTATGAGTATTTGAATATAATTAAAATTTAGTTCCTTTTACAGCTTGTTTTTTACCGTAATCCGTAGTTATGTCAAACTGTAATCCAGTTGCAGCACTAAATCCAAATTTATGGTTGGGTAAGTCTGTACGCTCAGTCCACAGCACTTGACTGTTTAACTTCAGCCAATCTGTAATTTTAAAGGTCAATTCTAATCCTGTTTCAAAGCTAAGGCCTTGTCCCATTCCGTAACGAATGATATATCCCCCACCAATGTAAGGAGTAAGGGCGTATTTAATATTAGTAAAAGGCACTGGTAAATTTGTAAAACAATACCCAACTTCAGACCCGTACCTGTAAAACTTACCACCATATAACTCTGCAAACTCAAATTTAGGAGATACAAGCCAATGGCCTATATTCCTTTCTTCGGCTTGTAGTTTTATCTTAACCGTTAAATCTAGCGTAAAAGGCTTGTTTCCGTGATTATCTTCCAAAAATGCTAGTTTATTATCTTGGTAGATAGATATACCTATTGCACTCTGTGAGTAGCTTACAACTACTGAAAGTAGTAACACTGTGTAAATTATTATTTTTTTCATTTTATTTAGTTTTAATTTATTTGTTGTTTATTCTTGCTAATAGGTTTTAAGTGAGTGAACCCCAATTCTTTATTTAAGTCAATATTATGTCCCCTCATTTTCCTGAACATCATTTCAGATAAAGTTTCGTCATCAAGAAATAAGCTATCATTATCATATAGTTTCAAGCTGTCTAGTATTGATAGCATACAAGCTGCCATATTGAGTAATTTTTCTTTGTCTTTCATAACCTCTTAATTTTTATACACTTTAAAATCTTTTCCCCTGAAGCTCTCTTTCTTCAGCTTTGCTTTAATAATCGCTTCCTCTTCTGAGGACGCATCTACCTCAGCGTACCTATTATCATACCCATCTTCTGTCAATACCCAGTACTCAACGATGTATATCTTGTTGTTCTTCATATAGTTGGGATTATTTGGTAAGAGTCTCCTTTTTGATAGTAGGCTGACCCACCATTATTTCCTTCTTCGTCTGTCTGAAACACTATCAGAGAGTTGTCGGAAAAGAATAGTACAAGTGGGATCTTAGTCCATCCAAACTCTTCGGCTTCTTCTCTTGTCATGTACCTTGCTAAAGATATTTTTTTACCTTTAAATAATTTAGTGTATTTTTTTTCTAAGCTGTCATCTTTTGTTCCCATAGTTTTATTATTACGCTTTCAAATATAAGGAAAATAATTTGTATATCCCCTTTAAAAAACTGTTTTCTTTTTTTATTTCTTCAGGAGTGTAAACTTCTATTCTAACAACATTCAACATCCTGTTGTGTCTTATTGTTAATCCTGTTTCTAACTGTTTGTTTCTCATATTTATTATTCAAATTCAGGAACCCCAGCAGCTTCCATTAATTCTACGTCTCCTTTTTCTATGTACTGAGCCAAAGATTCTAACTCGGACAACTCTCCGTAGCTTATACGCTCGCTTCTCAATTCCTGTCTTAAATAATCTAGTCTTTGTTTTATTTTTCTTGGTGTTTTCATCGTGTTTTGTTTTTAAGTTATACGTGTTATACGGAGTTGTAAACAATTAAA
>Ga0208795_1000827_pt1 | contig 14699 bp, 15 predicted proteins | sample CB_VirMetaG_6_FD_184541 | JGI IMG/M metagenome (GOLD analysis project Ga0208795, IMG submission 184541) | Freshwater to marine saline gradient viral communities from Chesapeake Bay - CB_1508_2 Viral MetaG (SPAdes) (version 4) | ecosystem: Environmental > Aquatic > Marine > Coastal | place: USA... | reverse complement strand
TGGTGTGGTGGGCGCGCGGTTTTTGCCTAGTGGCAGGTGAGCAATAGTGGATAAGTTACTGATTGATCTGGGGAAAAAAGCATCGGGTCGCGGGCTCGCAATCGTCGTCGGCATGGCGGAATCAAATTTGAGCACGATGAAAGCGCGACAGATCTGGGCCGATTCCATGACCCTGGCCGAAGCCGCGCATGCGATTGTAAAACACCTCGGCAAACGTGCCGCCGGCCTGGTATCCGAAGAAGGCCTTGACCTGGTGCAAGAGCGCGCCGCCCTGGCGCGCGAACAACGCATCCAAACCGAAATGAAAAACGCCGAGCTGCGCGGCGAGCTGGTGCGCGCCGAGGAGATCCGTCGCGCCTTGTTCACCGTGGCCCGCGCCGCGCGCAATGGCCTGCTCACCATTCCCGATCGCTTGGCGACCACGCTTGCCGGCGAGACCGATGCGCACAAGATCCACCAGCTGATGGAGCGCGAAATCGAAACCGTGCTCCAGGAAATGGCCAACGCCGGCCTCGAAGCCGTGCCGGAAACTCAACCCGATGCTGATGCAGACGCGGATTGATCACCCCAACGGCGAAAGCCTGGTGCGCCGCGCCTATGTCGATGGGCTGCGCCCGGACCCGCGTGAGCCAATGTCGGAATGGGCCGATCAGTTTCGCGTGTTGAATCAGACCTATGCCGCCGAACCAGGACGCTGGCGCACCGAACGCACGCCATACTTGCGCGAGATCATGGACGCGTTTTCGCCGAGTGCACGTTGCGAGTTTGTGGCGGTGATGAAAGGCGCACAGCTCGGGTTCACCGAGATTCTCACCAACATGCTGGGCTACATCATCCACCGCGCACCAGGTCCGGCAATGATGGTGCAGCCAACCCAGAACTTGGCCAAGCGGTTCAGCAAGCAACGACTGGCAACCATGATCGACGACGTGCCAGTGCTGCGCGGCAAGGTGGCCGACCCGCGCGCACGCGACAGCGGCAACACCACCATGGCCAAAAACTTCGATGGCGGCGTGTTGTTCCTGGCCGGCGCGAACAGCGCCGCCGACTTGCGCTCGGCGCCGGTGCGTTACTTGCTCCTGGATGAGGTCGATGCTTACCCATATGACGTCGACGACGAAGGCGACCCGATCGAGCTCGCGGTCAACCGCACCAAAACCTTCGCGCGGCGCAAGGTGCTGATCGGATCAACGCCGACGGTCAAGGATGTGTCGCGGGTCGAGCGTGAATTCCTGAAAGGCGACCAGCGCTTTTTTGAGGTGCCGTGCCCACATTGCGCGACACCGCAATCGCTTGAGTGGCAGCACATGAAGTGGGACAAGGACGAGCACGATCAACACGATCCTGAAACAGCGTTCTATGCCTGTCCGCATTGTGGCGGCAAGATCGAAGAGCACCATAAAAAGCCAATGCTGGCGCAGGGCCAGTGGGTCGCGCGCAAGCCAGAAAACAACCTCGGCGATCGCCGCCGCAGCTATCACATCAGCTCGCTGTATTCGCCCTGGGAAAGCTGGGCGTCGCTGGTCTACAAATGGCTGGACGCACAACGCGATCCGCACTTGCTCAAAACCTTCATCAACACCGCGCTGGGTGAATGCTGGGATGAAGAAGCGAACCGCGTCGATCAAAACGACTTGGCCAAGCGCGCCGAAGCCTATCCGCTGCGCACGATCCCGAAGGGCGGCCTGATTGTCACCGGCGGCATCGATGTGCAAGACAACCGCCTCGAGGTGGTGCTGTGGGCCTGGGGCCGCTTCGAGGAAGCCTGGGTCGCCGACTATCGCGTGTTTTTTGGATCGCCCGCCGAGTCGAAGGTCTGGGCCGACCTCGAGCAATACCTGGCGCAACCGCTGACCCATGAGGTCGGCACGGCCATGGTGCCGCGCGCGGTGGCGATCGATACCGGCGGCCACCACACACAACAGGTCTACGACTTCGCACGCCGCAATCGCCACAAAGGCGTGGTCGCAGTGAAAGGCATGAGCGTGGCCAACCGGCCAGTGATCGGCAAGCCCACCGCCCAGGATGTCACCGCACGCGGCAAGACCATCCGCGGCGGCGTGCAACTGTGGCCAGTCGGCACCGACACCGCCAAGCAGGTGATCTACGGCCGTTTCCAAATCGACGAAGGCCCAGGGCGGATGCACTTTAGCAAGGAATTGCCTGACGAGTTTTACGCACAAATCACGGCAGAAAAGATGGCGACGCGTTACCACAAAGGCCATCCGCGCATCGAATGGGTCAAGCCATCACATCGACGCAACGAGGTGCTCGACTGCACGGTGTACGCATTGGCCGCCGCATATCAAATCGGCATGCCACGCTGGCGCGACCGCGATTGGGATGCACTCGAAGAGCACGCCCAACCCCGCGTCGCTGATCTGTTTGCAGCGCAGCCAAAACCCCAAGCCGCGGAACAAGCGGCACCCGCACAAGTCACCCGCCGGCCACGCCGCAGCAGCGGCTTTGCCACTTCCTGGTAACAATGCCCTGCACCCTGGAATGCCTGGCGGAAATCCTGCGCGAGAAACTCGCCCAACATGGGCTCGATGAGCTGACCGAAGAAATCGTTTCACGCTTTGCCGATCGCGTCGGCGGCGAACGCGTCTACATCGCACGCCGACCTCGCAGCGAATGGGCCGAACGCAACGCGCAACTGCGGCGCGAATTCAACGGCCGCAACCACGCCGAACTGGCACGCAAGTACCGCCTCTCACGCTCACGCATCTACGACATTCTCAAGGACTAAATTCGTCCAGCCTTTGCCCTAAAAACTGGACCGAAAGCATGCGCTTATAGCGCGATGAGCAATGCGTTTGATTCCGCCAACTACTCGGAAACCGAACCAGCCACCCTGATTGCGGGCGATCGCGTCGCCTGGAAAAGAACCGACCTTGGCGGTGACTACCCACCGGCAAGCTACTCTCTCAGCTACAAGGCCCGCCTCAATGGCGCAGGGTCAACCAGCATCTCTATCTCAGCAGGCGAGAGTGGGAGTGATTACATCGTCGAGGTCGGTGCCTCTACCTCCGCGAGCTGGACGCCAGGCACCTACACCTGGCAGGCCTACATCACTCGCACCAGCGACGGCGAACGCATCACCGTCGACAGCGGCACGTTTGAAGTGCTCGCCAACCGCGCTACCGCCACCAGTGATCCACGCAGCCACGCGCGCATCGTGCTCGATGCCGTCGAAGCCGTGATCGAAGGCCGCGCCAGCAAAGACCAGCAAAGCTACTCGATCGGCGGCCGCTCACTGGCACGCATGCCGATCACCGACCTGCTATTGCTGCGCAATCAATACAAGATCGAGGTCAACCGCGAAAAGCTCGCTGAACGCATCGCCAACGGCCTCGATGCCGGCAACACCATCCGGGTGCGTTTCTGATGAAGATCCTCGAACGCCTGCGCAAACCAGTGCAAAAAACCATCGATCGCGTGCCGGTCTATCGCGCCCACGCAGCACCCAACGCACGCAAGTTTGCCGCCGCGGCCGAAGATCGCTTGATCCAATCACTCAGCGGCACCACGCAAACCATCAACGAAGAGATCCGCGCCGGCCTGGTCAAGATGCGCGCACGCTCGCGCCAACTGTGCAACGACAACGACTACGCCAAACGCTTTTTGGGCATGGTCGCCGCGAATGTGGTCGGCCCCAAGGGCATCACCCTGCAAGCACAACCCCGCCGCCCCGATGGCACGATCGATCGCTTGGATGCCGAGCTGATCGAGCAAACCTTTGCAACCTGGGCGCGCCCCACCAACTGCACCATGGCCGGACACATGTCCTGGCAAGACGTGCAACGCCTCGCCGCGCAAACCGTGGCGCGCGATGGCGAATGCTTCGTGCAACTGGTCCGCACCCGCGAAAATTCGTTCGGATTGGCGCTACATGTGTTTGAGGCCGATCACGTCGATGTCACGCTCAATCGTGCGCCGAAAAACGGCAACAACGAAATCCGCCTGGGCATCGAAATCAACCGCTTTGGCCGGCCCGTGGCTTACTTCGTGCGCCGCACGCATCCAGGTGATGGCAGCGTGCACCTTGCGGGCGCCGAATACGATCGAGTGCCGGCCGATCAAATGATTCACATGTTCCGGGTCGAGCGTCCGGGGCAGCTGCGCGGCGTGCCCTGGATGCACACCGCGATTCGCCGCCTCAATCAGCTCGGAGGCTACGAAGAAGCCGAGCTGGTGGCAGCGCGCACGGCAGCCAGCAAGATGGGTTTCTACACTTCGCCGGAAGGCGACCCGGCCCTGATTGCGACCAGCGGCAACGCCGACGAGGGCTTTTTCGATGAAGCCGAACCCGGCGCGTTTAGCGTGCTACCTCAAGGCTACGACTTCAAAGCCTTCGATCCACAACACCCGGTCAGCGCCTTCGCCGACTTCGTGCGCGCCACCTTGCGCGGCGCCGCCGCCGGTCTGGGCGTGAGCTATCACGGCCTCTCCAACGACCTGGAAAACGTCAACTTCTCCAGCATCCGCAGCGGCGTGCTCGAAGAGCGCGAACAGTGGAAGGTCTTGCAAGCCTGGTTCGCCGAACAACTGTGCGAACGCGTCTACCAGGCCTGGCTGGTCTCCGCCCTGGCCACCGGCCGCCTCAATCTGCCGGCCAGCAACATCGAGAAATTTCGGAATGTGAAATGGCAGCCGCGCGGCTGGGCCTGGGTCGACCCACTCAAAGACGCACAAGCCAATGAGCACGCAGTCCGCCTCGGCGTACTCACCCGCGCTGAGATCGCCGCATCACAAGGCCGCGACCTCGACGACATCCTCGAACAACTCGCCGCCGAAGAAGCACGCATGCGCGACCTCGGCCTCAATTCGGGAGACAACAATGGAAACCCGCAAGCAAACGATTGAAACCCAAATCCAATATCGCGCGCTCGATGTCAAACGCGACGCGATCGACGCCGACGCCCGCACCGTCGAGCTCGCCTTTAGCAGCGAAGCTCCGGTCGAGCGTTACTTCGGCACCGAAATCCTTGACCACAGCCCGAGCTCAATTCGCCTTGGCCGGTTGAATCAGCGCGGGCCGGTCCTGGTCGATCACGACCCCACCGACCACGTCGGGGTTGTTGAATCGGTCTCAGTAGACGCGGATCGGAAGGCCCGAGCCGTGGTGCGCTTTGGGAAAGGCGCGCGTGCTCAAGAGATATTCAATGACGTGGTCGATGGTATCCGCGGCAACGTCTCCGTCGGCTATCGCATCCACCGAATGGTTGAAGAAGGAAACGGCAAGCAACCGACCATGCGCGTCATGGATTGGGAGCCGCTGGAAATCTCCATCGTCAGCATTCCAGCCGATGCCGAAGGCGCCGGAATTGGCCGCGCTGCGGAAGAAACCTTCGACACCGTGATCGAGCGGGAAGTCGAACCCCCTTCTATCGAAATCAAGGAGACAGCAATGTCAGATGTCAACGTGACCGCAAGTGCGGAAGATGTGCGCAAGGCGGAAATTCACCGCATTCGCGAAATTGAAACCCTCGGCAACCTGCACGATCAGCGTGATATGGCCCGCGAATTTATCTCCAGCGGCAAAGACCTCGACGCATTCCGCGCCGAACTGTTGAAGAAGATCCAGACCCGCCAGGTTGCAGGCCCGGAAAGCTCCGCCGAGATCGGCATGAGCGACAAGGAAGTGCGCAGCTACTCATTGGTGCGCGCGATCAACGCGATGGTCACCCGCGACTGGTCCGATGCTGGCCTCGAGCTCGAAGCCTCTCGCGCCGTCGCAGACAAGGTGGGCAAGAAGGCCCAGGGCATCTATCTGCCGATGGACGTCATGGCGCGTGACCTCACCGTGGGCACCAACTCTGCCGGCGGTTACACCGTAGGCACCGACATGATGGGCGGCTCCTTCATCGACCTGTTGCGCAACCGCATGATGGTGATGCAGATGGGCGCACGTCTGATGACCGGCCTGAATGGCAACGTTGCAATCCCGCGTCAGAGCGGCGGCGCAACGGCTTACTGGGTCGCAGAAAACGGTTCAATCACCGAGTCTGGCCAGACCTTCGACCAGGTGACCATGAGCCCGAAAACCATCGGCGCGCTGACCGACATCTCTCGTCGCCTGTTGCTGCAAAGCTCCGTCGACGTCGAAGCGCTGGTGCGTGACGACCTGGCTACCACCATCGCCCTGGCACTGGACCTCGCCGCCATCAACGGTAGCGGCTCATCCAACCAGCCGACCGGCATCCTCAACACCTCTGGCATCGGCGACGTTGCAGGCGGCACCAATGGTTTGGCGCCGACCTTCGCACACATGGTCGAACTGGAAACCGACGTGGCCACCGCGAACGCGGACATGGGCGCGCTGGGTTACCTCACCAACGCCAAGGTGCGCGGCAAGCTCAAGCAGACTGAAAAGGCGTCCAGCACCGGTCAGTTTGTATGGGATGGCAACGGCGTGAACGGCTACAACGCGATGGTCTCCAACCAAGTGCCGAGCACTTTGGACAAGGGCACCAGCACTGGCGTTTGCTCCGCGATCATCTTCGGCAACTGGAACGATCTGATCATCGGCCAGTGGGGCGCGGGCATCGACGTGATGGTCGACCCATACACCGGCGGCGCTGCCGGCACCGTGCGCGTGCGCGCGATGCAGGACGTGGACATCGCTGTCCGCCATGCCGCTTCCTTCTCGGCCATGCAGGACGCACTGACCGCATAAGCGTGACGTCCGGCCCAGGGCAACCTGGGCCGGCCTCAGCCAAGGAATAGCCATGTGGATTCAAATGACACGAGGTGCACGCGGTGAAGGTGGCAAAAGCCTCAGCGTCGGTGATGTGGTCGACGTCAGCACCGAGCTGGCGGTGATCCTGATCGAAGCCGGTCGCGCCATCACCACCACCGCCCCAGCACCCCGCCTCACTGAAACCGCCGACATCGAGGACGCAAGTCATGGCCGCAGAAAGCGCAGCCGATCTACTAGCGCTCTTTGATCTCGACGATTTCGCCGTCGAAGTCACCCTCAACGGCAGCAGCATCCGCGCGATCGTTGATTACGAAGATGTGGAAGTGATGGGCGACTACTCCCGCTGGCCGGTCTTGACCGTCCGCACCAGCGACCTCGACAGCGATCCACACGGCGACACCGTCGTGCTCGAGGGCACCAGCTACACCATCGTCAACGTCGACCCCGACGGGACGGGTGTTTCGAGAATTGTTTTGAATTAAAGGAGCAAGCTATGGCCTCACACAAGGGCAGCGAGGGCGTGGTCAAGGTCGGCAGCAATGCGATCGGGGAGCTACGCGCCTGGAATCTGGAGCACTCAAGCTCCACCATTGAAACGACCAGCATGGGCGACGACGCAATCACTCGCGTCGCCGGCCTCAAGTCCTGGTCAGGCAGTGCCGATGCACTGTGGGATGAGACCGATGCGGGTCAAACCGCGCTCACCGCGGGCAGCTCGGTCTCCATGACCTTTGCAGGCGAGGGTACTACCACCGGCGACACGATCTACACCGGGTCTGCAATCGTGACCGGGATCAGCCGCAGCGCAAGCTACGACGGCCTGGTGGAAGTGTCCTTCACCTTTGAAGGCGACGGCGACCTCAGCACCAGCACGGCCGCCTAAGTATGTCCGCCATTGATCAGGTCACGCAGCACTTCGACGCACTGGCGATCCGGTGCATCGAGGTCCCTGAGTGGGATCTGGAGATCTACGTCAAGCCGTTCACACTCGCGGAAAAGTCGAAGATCTACAAACTCGCCCAGGACGACGACCTGGCCTTGATGGCTTATGTGCTAATCCACAAAGCCCTGGATCGCCAGGGCAATCCTCTCTTCACCCTCGAGGACAAAATCAAGCTCATGCGACACGCCGACGTCAATGTCGTGAGTCGTCTCGCGGCCGACATCATGCTCGCGCCGGAGGTCAGTGAGCAAAAAAAGCCTTCGAGGACCAACCGGAAAGCCTAGTCGTGTTTCAACTGGCCGAGCACCTGCACAAAACGGTCGCCGAAATCGAAGGCCTGACCGTGGCCGAATTCAACGGCTGGGTCGCGTACCTGCAACTGAAACACGAACGCGAACAAGCGGAGCGCAAACGCCGTGGCGCGTGAAGTCGTTTTCCCCATCCGCGCCGAGGACAAAACGCAACAAGCGTTTCGCTCGGTGCGCAAAAATCTGGATGGGCTCAAGCGCACCATGACCTCGCTGCGCGGCGCCATTGCCGTATCGGGGTTCACCTACCTGGTGAAGTCGGCCGCAAAAGCGGGTGATGAGATCGCCAAACTTTCCAAGCGCCTGGGCGTGAATTCCAGCGCACTCCAGGAATTGCAATTCGCAGCAAGTCAGGCCGGCATTCGCACCGAAACCTTCAACATGGCGCTGCAACGCTTCACCCGCCGCAGCGCCGAAGCCGCACGCGGAACCGGCGAAGCCAAGGACGCACTGCGCACGCTCGGCATCCAGCTCACCGACAGCCAGGGCAAACTGCGTCCGGCCGAACAGCTCCTCGGTGATGTCGCCGAAGCCTTCAAGAAGATCGAGAGCCCGGCCGATCGGGTGCGCCTGGCGTTCAAGCTGTTCGACGCCGAAGGCGTGGCAATGCTGCAAATGCTCGGCGATGGCAAGGCCGCGATGGAAGCGATGCGCGAAGAAGCACGCCGCCTTGGCATCGTGATGTCCGAGGACACGCTCAAGAACGCGGAAAAGATCAACGATCAATTTGACATCATGGCGCGGGTAATCGGCACCAACCTCAACAGCGCATTGGTGGAAACCGCGCCGCTGTGGACCACGCTGTCGCAAGGCATTGCCAACGCAGCCAAAGACTTGAACCTGTTTTTGAGTCGCTACAAGGAAGTGCAAAGCCTGACCACCGATCAGCTCGTGGCCGAGTCCAATCGCTTAGGCGAACAAATCACGAAAATGCGCGCCTCGATTGCTGGCAAGGATGAAGGCGACCGCTTCCGCAAGGAAGTCGAAGCGCAACTCATCCCGCTGGAAAAACGCTTCGAAGAACTGCAAGCGCGCCTGTGGAGCACGCCCAGCGGTAGCACACCGCAGGTGATGATGCCGATGCTGCCGATTGTCGGCGACCCCACCAAGGACGAAGCGAAGATCGCCGCAGCCTTCCGCAAGACCGAAGAAAGCGTGCGCCCCGCACTCAAGCTGCAACGTGAATACGAAGCCGCGCTCAAATCCGTCCAGGAAGCACGCCTGGCCGGCCTGATCACCGACGAAAACGCGATCGCGATGATCCGCGAGCTCAACAAAGCCCACCACGAAAACATCCTGGCGTTGAGCGAAACCAAGGACAAAACCAAGGACCTCAAGGACACCAGTCAAAGCGTCTTTGAGGCCATCAAGAAAGCAGCTCAAGACAGCGCCTTGCGCCTCGAGGAAAGCCTGACCGACGCGCTGATCGGCGCCGAAGGCCGCATGCGCAGTTTCGGCGATATGGCGATGGGCGTGTTGCGCGCGGTCGCCACCGAAATGGTGCGCATGAACATCGCGCGCCCGATTGCCAGCGGCCTCTCAACCTTCATTGGATCGCTCGACCTGGGCTCGATGTTTGGCTATGCCAACGGCGGTCGGCCGCCACTAAATCGGCCCTCGATTGTGGGCGAACGTGGCCCCGAGCTGTTTGTGCCGGATCGCCCCGGCACCATCGTGCCCAATGGCGAGGCCGGCGGAGCCGTCACCGTCAATTTCAACCTGACCGCCGTCGACACACAGACCGGCGTCGGTTTCTTGCTCTCCAACCGCGCATCGATCGTCGGCATGGTGCAAGAAGCCTTCAACCGCCGCGGCGCACGCGGCCCGCTGGGGTAAGTCATGGCCGGCACGTTTCCTACCTCACCCGCACCGAGCTCGATCAAGGTCAGCAGTCACCAGCCCACCCTGGTGTCGATGTCGCACTCGATGAAGCGCCAAGTGCGCACGCGCGGGTCGCAGCGCTGGAGCTTTGAGCTGCAATTCCCGCCCATGACGCGCGCAGAATTCGCACCGATCTTTGCCCACGTCGTCAAACAGCAAGGGCAATTCGGCACGTTCACATTTGTGCCGCACAGCCTCAGCGACAGCCTGGGCAGCGTCTCGGGCAGCGTGACCGCAGACGGTGGCGCGGCCGTGGGTGCATCCAGCGTCGCGATCACCGGCCTGACCGGCACACTCAAGGCCGGCGATTTTGTGAAGTTTGCCGGCCATGATAAGGCCTACATGCTGACCGCCGACGCCACCACCAGCCTCAGCATCGAGCCTGCACTGATGACCGCTGTGGCCAATGGCGAAGCCGTGACCTATAGCAGCGTGCCGTTCGTGTGCGCCCTGGCTAGTGATGTGCACGAATTCCAGACCGGCGCGCCTGCGGTGTACGCTTTCCAAGTGGCGCTGATCGAGGTCGCATAATGGCCGACCGCAACGCAACCGCGGCATGGATTACACAAGCCGAGGCCAGCGCCAACCGGCCTGTGCACTTGCTCGAGCTGGTGTTTGACAGCACCACCATGCGCCTCACCGACGCCGACCGCACGATCAATTGGGGCGGCAATGACTACCTGGCCCTGGGCCATTTTCTTGGATTTTCTGACATTGAAGAGTCGAGCGAGGTCGAAGTCACATCCATGACCGGCACGCTGTCTGGCGTCGATCAGACCTACGTCAGCCTGTTTTTGTCCGAAACCTACCTCGATCGCCCGGTGAATTTATACAAGGCCTTCCTTGATGCCAGCCTCGGCGTGGTCAGCGATCCATTGTTGATTTTCTCCGGCCGTCTCAATCAGCCAGTGATCAACGAAAACCCCGACGACGGTACATGCACCCTGGCAATCAGCGCGACCTCGCATTGGGTCGATTTTGAGCGCCGCCCAGGCCGGCACACCAATCACGCCGAGCAGCAAGTTTGGTTTCCAGGCGACCAGGGCTTCGAGTTTTCGAGCGAAATTGTCAAAGAGATTCGATGGGGGCGCAGTTGATGGAACCCGGCCTCGAGCTTTACCTGGTGCAAATCCTGAACCGCGCAGCCACGCAGCCGTTTGCCTGGGGCCGCAACGATTGCAACACCTTGGCGCTGACCTGGGTCGATCACCTGTGCGGCACTCATTACCTGGGCACGGTTTTGAACAGCTATTGTTGCGCAAAAAGTGCGATTCAATATGCCCAATCCATGCCGCGCTGGTGCAATGGCCTGAGCGAGTTGGGCTGGCATGAAATCCCGCGCAATGAGGCACGTCAGGGTGATCTCGCGGTGGTCGAGGATGAGCGCTTCGATCGCGTCCACATTGTGACCGGCCGCCATGTGGTGTCGGTCGACGAGACTCTGAATTTTGTGCGCCTAGAAATCGATGCCTTGCCAGGCGCGCGTTTTTGGAGCTTTGCCTGATGCCGGCCGCCGCACCCGCAATCGGAGCAATCGCCGGGTCATACTTCGGTGGCTATGTCGCCAGCGCTGCTCTCGCGGGCACCATGATCGGCGCCTCGGGCTTCATTGTTGGCATGGCCGTCGGCCGCGCTGTGGGCGCAATGGTGGGCTCGAGCCTAGCTACCTCGCTGTTTGGTGAAAAGCCCAGGCTGCCGGATTACTCGACCCCGCTCGAGGATCGCGGTTTGTTGCAGAACATCACCGGCGCCAATGAACCCATCCAGGTGATCTACGGCCTGCGCCGGGTGGGTGGGGTGCGCGTGTTTGCCGAAACCTCGGGCACCGACAACAAATACCTGCACCTGATCAACGTGCTGGGCGAAGGCGAAATCGACCAGGTCCAGCAGATCTACCTCAACGAAACTGAAATCAGCGACAGCAAGTTTTCCGGCGAGGCTGCAACCTCGGAAATGAGCAACGTCGAAGTGACGCAACAGGTGTTTCGTTTCCGCGGCAACGTCGACCACATCCTCTACATCAAGGTCGGATGCGCGGAATCTGGCGCGCCAACCTACAGCGGCAGCGGCAGCAGCGGCACGCTCGAATCCGGCGCAGCATCGGCTGGCATCACCTATGACGAAAGCCCAAGCGGGTACGAAAGCGAAGGCTGGCACGGCGATCTATCGGCCACGATTGATCTCACGCCCTACAACAGCGCCCTGGTCAATGCGAGCAAGATCCACGACGCGACCCTTTCAGTGGCAAGCAAGCGCGGCGGGTCAACGATCAGCATCGTGCAGCAGCCAACCAGCTCGAACAACTACGAAGCGATCATCAAGATCTACGAGCCCAACGGCGGGGAAGGGTATTTCGACTTTTCCCTAAGTTTCCGCGAAGGCAGCAACGCCTATGCCGATCACTTTGGCGGCGAGTTTGCCGAAGCCTGGGTGCATACCGGCGCAGACGATCAAGCAGCAGATGAAGAACTGGTCGCGGCGATCTCTGCCTGGACCAGCAGCCACACCCTGTCCGGCGTGGCCTATCTCTACACCCGCCTGAAATACGATCAAGACGTGTTTGCCGGCGGCATCCCAGTGATCACCGCTGATGTGAAAGGCGTGAAGGTCTATGACCCACGCGACACCTCAACAGCCTGGTCCGACAATCCCGCATTGTGCGTTCGTGACTACCTCACCAACGCACGCTATGGCCGCGCAATCCCAAGCTCGATGATTGATGAGGCGAGCTTTATTGCCGCCGCAAACTATTGCGACGAAACCGTCACCAAGGGTGGCAGCAGCGCAAAACGCTACACCCTCAACGGCGTGGTCGACACCGGCCGCACCAGCCTCGAGGTGATCCGCGAGTTGTTGACCGCCTGCCGGGGAATGCTGGTTTTCACCGGCGGCGTTTATCGCCTGTTGATCGACAAGCCCGAGACGGCCGCCTTTGCTTTCACCGAGGACAACATCATTGGCGCCTGGAGCATCAGCCTCGGCGACAAGACAAACACCTACAACCGCGTCCAGGCCAACTTTTTCAATCCAGCGCGCGCCTGGCAGCCGGACATCGCGACCATCGACAGCACCACGCTGCGGACGCAAGACAATGGTTTATTGCTCGAGCGCGAGATCACGCTGCCGTTCACTAGCGACGAAGCAACCGCAAAACAGATTGCGACCATCAACCTCAATCAATCCCGCCAGCAAGTCTTGACCGAATTCACCGCGACCATCGCCGGCCTGCGCTGCGAGGTCGGCGACGTGGTCAGCATCACCCACAGCACGCCAGGCTGGTCGGCCAAAAAATTCCGCATCTTGCGCATGGCATTGCAAAACAACGACGAAGTGCGCGTCACTGCGCTCGAGTATGACGAAACGGTCTATGACTTCGGCACCATTGCAACCAGCGACGCCACCCCAAACACAAACCTGCCGAGCCTGACCTCGGTGGTCGCGCCGAGCAATTTAAGTTGCGCAGAAAGCCTGTATTTCAACGCGCCGACTTTGCACAACCGCGTCACCCTGAATTGGGAGGCCAGCGAGGACGCGTTTGTGTACAAGTACGAGGTGCAGACTCAGGCCTACAACGCAACCGGAACGGCTACGGCTGGACCGTGGACAGATCGCGGCGAAACCCTGAGCTCGACCTTCAACATCGACGACCTCGATGTCGGTTTTTATGCTTTCCGGGTCAGAGCGGTCAACACCATCAACGTGCGCTCGGCCTGGCTGGAGATCGGTGCCCAGGCGGTGCTTGGTGACGGCGCATTGCCCGCGGTCGACGTGCCGGCGGTGTCTGGGGTTTCTGAATCGCTGTATTACTCAACCCGCGGATCAGGCGTGAAGGCGAAAGCGACTCTGTCCTGGGGCGCCTCCACCAACAACTCCGAATGGGAAGCGATCGGCGTTTATGTCGATCGCTATGAATGCGAGTCTAAACTCAGCAGCGCCTCAACTTGGACCCGTGCCGGCACCACCGATGGCGTCCAGTTTGAGTTTTTAGATCAACAACCCGGAACCTGGGATTTCCGCGTGCGTGCGGTCAACGACGCGGGCGTGGCCTCGGCCTGGTCGAGCGTGCGCCAGGTGATCTACGGCCTCACGGCGCGCCCTGCGGATCTCACCGGACTCTCGCTCCAGATCATCAACGGTCAGGCGCACTTCGGTTGGACACCTTCGACCGATCTCGATGTGAAGGTGGGCGGCACGATCCGCTTCCGCTACTCAACCCTGTCAAGCGGGGCGGAATGGAAAAATGCCATCGACATCGGCCAGCAAGTACCGGGTGCTGCAAACGGCACGGTACTGCCGCTCCTGTCCGGGACTTACATGGCGAAGGCGGTGGACTCGACCGGCAACGAATCCGAGAACGCCGCAGCGGTCGTCACGACTGTTCCGCAACTGCTCAACCTGAATCTGGTTTCGACCACCGAGCAAGACCCGACCTTCCCAGGCACAAAGACGAACATGGTGGTGGACAGCACAGCAACGCCTCCGGTGCTAAAGCTGCAAGCCGATCTCGCGATTGATTCGATCACGCAATACATGGATGACTGGGGTCTATTCGATGCGGTGGGCGGTCTGGAGCCTGCTGGCAGCTATGAATTCGATGACTATGTGGATCTAGGCTTCAAGCAGACTTGGCGCGTCACTCCAACGCTGGCCTTCACCGTAGGCGATACCGCAGACACGATTGACCAGCGCACGGCCTACCTCGACACATGGAAGGATTGGGATGACAACGGCAAGGACATGACCGATGTGATCGCCACGATCTATGTGGCAACGACCGATGACGATCCATCTGGATCACCAACCTGGTCAAGTTGGAAAAAGATTGTGGTCGGTGATTACGAAGCCAGAGCGTTCAAATTCAAGG
>Ga0208795_1000825_pt1 | contig 14711 bp, 24 predicted proteins | sample CB_VirMetaG_6_FD_184541 | JGI IMG/M metagenome (GOLD analysis project Ga0208795, IMG submission 184541) | Freshwater to marine saline gradient viral communities from Chesapeake Bay - CB_1508_2 Viral MetaG (SPAdes) (version 4) | ecosystem: Environmental > Aquatic > Marine > Coastal | place: USA... | reverse complement strand
TCATCTGATTTCCTCCATGTTCCAGATGGTTCTGATCTTGCGGATGATCGCATCGCGGCGCTGCTGCAACTCAAGGTAGTCTTTACCGCTGAAGTTCAGCTTGGTTTCTTGGCCTGCCACCTTGTTGCGGGACAGGCGCATCGCTGCCTGACATGTTTCCTGCAAGTCTCTACGCAGCTTGCGCAGGGATAGTGAATGTAAGAACTCAGGGGGACGCGCTCTCATCGTTGGCTCCTTTGGTTTTGTTGATATAACTGTCTAGCATCTCAAGTGCGATCAGTGTCTTTAGCTTCGTCGCTTCGGCTTCGTAGTTGACCCTGCGCTTCTTGTTCTTGTCTCTGGCTTCAGCACTCGCCCTCGTCGCCAGTAGGTGTCTGCGAAACCCGCTCAGACTCGGGCGGTTGATTACTCTGTCCATCTTTCTTTCCAAAAATCTTGTCGTAGTTATCTTCGTATGCTTTGCGATCTTCAGGGCGACGCTTGCTGCCCTTACCGCCGTGCCATTGGTTTGTCATGCTTTGGCTCCTTAATCGTAAAGTTGCGCCAGTACGGATTCTTCGCAGCGCGATGTCCGGCTTGGCTTCTGTTCATCATTGGTGTGTTCAACGCATCGTCTAGTGTCCAGCCGCGTCGACTGATGCGGTCGCGGATAACTCTGTAGCTAAGGTTGTGTATGTTGCGGGTACGGTCTGACGCTATCGCGCGCAGCTCGGCAAAGAATTTTCTGTCGTATTTCATGTTGTCTCTGATTTGATTTTTTATAATTAACAGAAGCACAGCGTGCTTCTGTTATGAGGCTGGCTGTAGTCTCAGCGGCCAGCGCGCCGTCCTTAACCCCCACCGAGGAGTTCTCAGGTTCCGGTGGGCCCCCGACTACTGGGGGTTAGTTTTAGCCAGCAGCGCCAGTGCTGCCTACGCCTTTCAGTACATTCAACACTACATCGCGCTTGATGTCGCTTGCGCTGGTTTCAGTTGACGGGTCAGCCACGTCCGATGCAGCTTCCACATCGCTCGCGTAAGTCTGTCCGGTCTTTGCATTTGTGATTACCACGGTTTCTTCAGTCGTTGTCGCCATCGAAAAACTCCTTTGTTTTGTGTATGCGTATATCGTCTTCATTAAGGTCGATCGCACAGGTGTACCCATGTTCGTTCAACACATAAGTATTGGTCAGGTAGTGGTGGATGCTCTTCGCTTTTCCACGCCGTGCGTCGTTCTCGATTATCTCACACAAGTGTTCAAGGTAGTCCATCCGCTGCCGTTGCCGCAAGATACCTTGCTCAGTTCGCAGGGTAGCCGTGCCGACTTCGACTTTGGTTAGGTACAGCCTCAGCTTGTGGCGGGGTGCGTACATTAGAGACTTGATCTCGTGCAGCACTTCAGCGGCGGCGTCGTTGGCGAGCAGTTGCTCTTGAGCGAGCAGCGCGTCGTCACGCTGTAACCGCATGTCTTGCTTCCGTGTTGCAGATTTATCTCGGAGATACCTCGCCTTCTCCTTAGCCCTGCGGCGGCAGCCAGTACACACACTGACCACACGCCGCGTGGCGTCCAGAAACTGCTTAATATCTTTAGTCTCCCCGCACTCAGGACAAGTGCGTTCAGACATAGTTACCCCCTGATAGCCAGCCCCATCTGCACCGTGTCAACCACAGCGAAGATGAGCGTACCGAACAGGGCGATGATCCCGAGCATTGCGATCAGAGAAAGAAATTTATCGCTCACGACAGCACCCCCGCCTGACCCAGAGCCAGCAGCACGAGGCCAATCACAGCAGCGATGCCGAGCGTGATCTTCAGCCCTTCCATGAGGTCGTCGCCCTTCTTGTCGGTCAGCGGGTGTGCAAGGTATGGGCCGTCATCGGTGTGGATGATGCGCGCCGGCTCTGCTACTTTCTTTCCAACATGCGCCTTCATCGGGTCGCCCAGTTTGTTGATGTGGCGGCTCACGGTTGCTTCTGCGATCCCAAGAAGGTCGGCGATCTGCTGGTAGGTCTTACCAGCGATGCGCAGCTCCAGCATCTCATCAGCCATCGCAGCGGTCACTTCTGTGCGAGGCTTGCGAACGCTGCTGCGGCAGATGCCACGGATTGTGTTGATCGACACATTGTAGGCAGCGGCTAGTTCCTTGACGGTCTCGCCTTTGTTTTTCAGTCGAACGACCTCGACTCTTTGCTTCGGTGTTAGAAACACCTTGGTCTTGCGCTTGGACTTCGTGGTTGATTGTTTAACCATTTGAGTACTCCTTTAAGTAAAAACACTGGTCTCGTGGGTGACAAAAGTAGTTGTCATTGTTGCTGTTTTGTGCTCAGCACTTGGCTTTGTAGCCGAGGTGTTTGGGGGTGTCAACCCTTCTTAAACATTTATTTTTCCTTTGTATCGCAGTTGCTATCACAAGGCTTCATAAGCCTTCATCGAGCCAGTAGCGAGCCTCCCCAACACGCACTCCAATGCCGTCCAATCGCGTCCGAGGAGATACATGTTGAAGGGCTACTATCTTGTCGACTAGATCGTTGGGTAAGTTTTCCAGCGCCCCATACTTCTTCGGGGTGTCCGCTTCGTTCTCAACCCACCACTCTTGATCTTGGTCGCGGTAGACGATTAGCATGGGGTGTCGTCCGCCTTTAGATTGCAAAAGATTCGAGGATCGAATTAACCTTAGCGCGAACATCTGCTCGTGTTTTGGCGTTCTCTTTGATCTCGTCGATCGTGACATTCTTAATAACCTTTTCAGACTGCTGAACAAGTGCATTGACGGCCTCATCTTTTGTCAGTTGTAGTTGGCGGATGGTAGATAGCTGCTCTGCTAACTTCTCAAGAATGTCGTTGCGGAAACGCTTGCGTTCCTTACCGTCGTTCTCATCGTCGGTGAACCGCTCGGACACATGGCGCAAGTTGTCGATCAGGCGGCCCTTGATCTCAGCCAGCACGCTGCCCATGCGCTGCTTGTAGTCCGCCTCGAAGTCAGCACGAAGCTGAGCCGTAGCCTCGTTGCCAATGTCTACGCGGAAGTCGCCCACCTCTGGCACAGGCAGGTACGACACGCTCATGCGGAACTTGTGGCGAATGTCGTCGACGGTTGGGTACTCGTCACGGTTGAACATAGCCCCCATCTTGAATGCCTGCGCACTGATGAGCGTCGGGTAGTAGGTCAGGAAGTTGTCGACCATGCGGTAGAACTCCTGCTGGTACTCGTCCATCTCCCGCTTAAATTCAAAATAGTCAGCGGTAGAGATCAGACGCAGCCCGCTATCTGACCACGGCAGAGTCTTTTTGTAGACCCAGTTGCGCACCATCGCGCTGTACTTAATGACGCGTGCCAGCTGATCCGTGCCAGACAACAGGCCCTTGTGTACGCGTGCAACATCATCGTCCGCGTTGTTCATCTTGTTGATGGCGGAGCTTGCGCTCTTGTCCATCTTGCGTGCGGTCCATGTGCCGATGTTCAGGTCAACCAACATGGCGCTGGACGAAATAGAAATACTGTTGGTGTTGTTAGTGTCGTTCATAGCTATTCTCCGAAGTTGATAACGAAAGCACAGTGTGCTTCTGTTACACGCGAACCCAGCGGTCGCGCAGTACGCCAAACGGCAGGGGTTTGATAAAGTTAGCGCCAGCCTTCTTGTACAGAAGTGGGTACAAGTCCTTCTTGATGGCAGCGACACCAGCGAAGCGCAGATTGCGGCCAAAGACTCCGTTTATATACCCGTACGAGTTAGCGTGGTACGCAGCGGCGAGGTCAGCCCATAGCGCGTCATTGTCAGGCGCGTCTACTACTTCTCTAACCACACGGTTGGTCGTCAGTACAGAGGCGAACTCATCCACATCAGACATTGGGTACGCCTCGAAGATTTTTAGATAGTCAAACAATGGCTCGAACGGCTTGCGTAACTCGGCTGCTTTTGACTTGTCTACATAAGTCGAACCCACCTGCGCGATGTCGTCGAACTCGAACAGGACATGGCCTTCCGAGTCTTTACGCAGCATGATCTTGTCCATGCGCTTAGACACGAACTGACACCACTCATTCTTGGGCCACTCCATATCGTTTTCAGCCCACACACGATCGCGGATAGGCTTGCTGAACGCGCTGACATAGCCGCTCAAAACAGAATGGTTGGAGTGGATATTGCAGCGGAACCTAGACGCATGGAGGAAGTAGTTGGCGAATGTGTCGGTCGACACAGAGCCGTACGACATGTTCACCTCCACGCCACCGTCACGATGCCAAGTGATTACATTGGTTTCGTACAGCTTGGCTGCGTACGCATCGTCGCTGACCTTGACCAACGCCTTGTGCTGCCAGTCACGGCGACTGTATTGCAGCGGCACACCGACGGTGTACTTGTTCGTCCCGCGAATCTCCTTAGTTGTGTTGAATAGATGCTCCGCTTGATCGAAGCCGCGTATTGCGAGCGTGTTGCGTGTTGAAATACCAAATGCCATGAGAGAACTCCTTGTTGGATAATTAAAGTCTAATGTTGACTGCGTTAGGTGCAGTTTCGTCCGAGGTCATAGCCCACATCGTAGGCACACCAAACTCAGGCCATGCGCCGCCCACATAACCGTCCGATAGCATCAGCACAAAGTCAGGCGGCGTGTTCATCTTGTGCACGAAGTCCTGCACGCAGCGCGGGTCAGTGCCACCACCACCGGCAGGCTTGGTCTTGTGCTCAAGCGCATCGTACTCACCAGCTACATAAGTCTCCTCGCCTGCGATCTTTGTATCCCAATACAGCAGGTGCAAGCGTTCAGGTGGCATGGTGTCAGCGATCGACTTGATCTCGGCGATGAACGCGTTGATCTCTTCGTGGCCGATAGACGCCGAGGTGTCGATGCCTACAACAATAGGGCCGATGCTCTCAGCGTATGGGCTAGGCATGTACTGACCCTGTGCCAGCCAGCGACGGTTCGGACGGCGCCATGTAGACGAGTCGCGCCCCTTTGTTGCACTGGTCACGAAGTCACGCAGCTGCTCACGCCAGTCAACCTTCGGCTCAGGCAGCATGCCTAGATCGCGCGATGTAGTGCCGTTCAGCTTGCCTGCGAGTATGTCGCCCTGACGAATGGCTTGGTCGATCGCCTGCTCTAACGCGTCGCGCTCTTCTGGTGACAGGTCATTGGCGCTGATCCAGTCGTGCTCGTCGAGCGAGTCGTTAGCCATGCCGCGTGCGTAGTTCTCAGCGAACTCGTCTGCATCCACAGGGCCACGCTCTTGCTGCCCTTGCTGGCCGCTATCGTCCTGCTGGTTGCTATCGTCCTGCTGGTCGCTCCCACCATCGCCATCACCTTGGCATTGCCCCTGCTCTTGCTGCTGTTGATGCTGCTTCTGCTTCTCTTCAACCTTCTTCTTTAGATAGTCAAAGACTTGGCCGGTATGCCACCCACGAAAGCGCGTGTCGTAGAGCAAGCCAATCTTAGGCATACGCACGATCTCACCCTGTGGATCCTGCTCAACGATTTGCAGGTTGATTACATAGTCGCACGCTGCGTTGGTCAGCTTGGGGTCGATCTTGTCGAGGTGTCGCCATGTGACGAGGTGTCGATACGCGATGTGGTAGTTCTCATGTGCGATGACGAAGTTCAACTCTTTCTCGTCCATCCTGTCCATGAACGCCGCGCCGTAATACTTGTCGCGTCCGTTGGTGTACGCAGTAGGCACGCGGTCTTTCACCTCGCTCTCACCGAGCATCATAATGCCGGACAGTTGAGCGAACTTCGGTGAGCGCATCAGTTGAATATGCCCGCGATCTAGTCGCTGGCGTCTGGTTAGTTTAGTTGCCATTGTTGTTCTCCATACACGGTTGTGCCATTACACGGCCCAGCTGTTATCACGCGCCCACTTAGTGAACTCGGCAGCGCGAGCGACCATGCCAGCTTTGCTTGAGCGCATCACAGCCTGCACGAACATGAACTGCGTCTCGGGGCGTAAGCGGCGCAGGTACTTCATCCAGTTGTTGATGTTTGAATTGTCAACGCGCATGACTGCACCGAGCGCAAGGATCACACCACCGATCGGATTGTCTGGGACCTTAGCGGTGTCGGGCTTCTCCACGCACACGGCAAACGGCACGACATCGTCAGCGATCGACAAGTAGGCTTGCAGGTCGCGAGCGAATGACTCACCACCTGTGCCTGATAGCGCAGAGATAAGCGTCGCGTCATCGAGGTGTGGTCGCATCTTGAGGATGTGCGAGGCGTGCTCAAGTGAGCGGCCTGACACGAACGCGCCCTGCGGCTTGGTGCTTCTCGGGTTGAAGATGTAAGGGTTGTCCTTAGCTGATTCGTCGCCTTCGGTGTACGACGCCATGCAGTGCGGGTACTCGTGAACCCAAGCCATGAGAGTCGGTTCGATGCCGTTCTCAACGCCCCATTCGATCCATTCGTCAGCGGTTGGCTTCTTGATCTTCACGAATGTCACGCGGTTCTTGGCGTGCGCTTGCAGTCGATCACCGACGCCATCAGTCGAGAGGTTGGTCGTGCCGAACACAATCGAGCCTTCGGGCAAGTGATACTGACCGATCCGATGCTCATACAGAACAGGGAGCATTCCGTTGATTACTGCCTGCTGCGCTTTGCCGATCTCGTCCAGCATATAAATCGTTGGCGCGTCAGCCATGAACAGTTTATTGGGAACAAACGCCACGCAGTTGTCCTGCATCTTAGGCATCTGAAGATCGCCGAGATCCAGCAAGGTGCAGTCGAAGTAGCGCGTCGGCATATTCAGTCGCTCACCTAGCATCTTGAGCATGGCCGACTTACCAATCCCCGGCTCGCCTTCAAAGATAAAGGTGTTGTCTTTGCCGCAGGTTTCCACGAGGTGAACGGCTTGAGAGAGTGATACTGATGTAGTCATTTGAGAACTCCTAATTGGATTTAAGTATTGAATATCTAACGAAAGCACAGTGTGCTTCTGTTAACACGGTGTGCCCTGTTAACACGGTGTGCCCTGTTAGCTGTCTTCGCTGGTGGTTTCAGGTACATAGGGGCCAGCGAATTTCCCCTGAAGGTAGGTAGCCTCGTCGATCAACTCAAGGCGCACGCGTGGGGCTTCGCCGCCAATGAAGTGCAGCTTGTCGTCGCCGTACCCTTTGGTGTCATACCGCTCAGCTGATTCGAGTGCGGCCATGATTGCGGCTGCGTCTTTTACAGGCAGCACATATTCGTGCCACCCAATCTGAATGACGGCCATAGACTTGGCCGGTGAAGGTCTGGTAGTAGCCATGTTGTAACTCCGAAGTGTTGTGGGCTTTCGCCCTGTGTTGTGGGCTTTCGCCCTGTAGCGGGGGTGTATTCCCCCATCTAATACTGCGTATTATACTACTTCTTGTTTAAGTATTCAAGTGGGAACACTAAGCGTGTCCAGTTAAAAATGGCTCGTCTCGTGAGCCACTCGGTCGGTTCCCAGAGGACATGGAGTAATCCAGTGCGAGGTATGCACTACCCTGTGCCGACTGTGCGTGTTAGAGGGGGAAACTTTGGAGCGTGGCGAAAGCATGGGAAGCCAACGCATCCAGCAAAAACCCCAAGGGCACTACGCACTCACCCAGCGATGGTCGCCACCCTTAATTAGCTACGCGGTATCTCATCCCGCTACGCGGTATCTCATCCTAACCGCTCCTGCCACTCCGCCAGCCAGTCCGGCGCGTGCGCGTTGGTGTATCTGAACCACGGCTTGCTTGCCTTCTCCGCTGCGTAGTACGCACGGTAGCAGTCTACCGGCGAGTCAAAAAATTTGTACTGGTCTGGCATGGCAAGTGCGAACGGTGTCTGCGTGTCGGTGTGTTCGATACTCATGGGCGGGAACTCCAGCCTACTGCCTAGTTTCTCCCACGACGCGTGCTTCTTCTTGAACCTGAGCATGAACTCTGCGGACAACGCACGCCAGTGATACCACAACCAGCCATAGTTACAGTTGTTCTCCGCTGCCCATAGCACGGACGGGTGGTGTCTGTGTGTCGGCTTGTACATCCAGTCCTTGTACTCACCGTGCAGGCCGTGAACAGTAGACATGATCTGAGCCGTCTCAAGAATCATCTTGTTCACATGGGCATCGCACAGGTGCATGGCTGCCGCCGCTGGGCTTTTGTGTACTGCGAAAATGTTCATGGTTAAGCGGCCTCCTCCAAGCCACCGTCCGCGCGCAGCGCATCGCGTACAAACTCATTCAACCCAGACTTGTCGTGGTCTGGCCCATAGAATCCCCAGCAGGAGTCCACTTCCTCCCACTCTGCGTCGTCTGGGCCGTTAGGCACGAGGCGCTCAACAGTCGCGCCGTACACATCGCCGAACATATAGTGGCCCCACAACTCGGCGGCACTCTCCAGCGCAGCGTGTATGCGCTCCTCGCTGGCTTCGCCAGCAGCTGCGCTGGCTGCTTTTAGCCCTGACTTCTCAAGCCATTCGGGTGTAGCCACCAGCAGCGCATCGCACCAGTCACCCTGCGAATAGCCCACTACCTGATCGCGCCAAGTCTGCACGCCGAGCCAGCCCCATACTTCTTCGAGCCGGTCGAGCATTTCGGTGTCCATGCTGCCTGAGATGTAGTTGTACTCAAGCTCGCCTCGGATCACTTCGAGCGGATCGGTGAATGGACTGGAGTCCAACGGCAATTTGTTGCCGTAGATCATCTCCAGCACGCTCTGCGGCTCTTCGCCCTCCATGTACTCGAAGAACGGAGCGAGTGCGAGGTCGACCGCCTCGTGGTTGTTGATGACTTGCTCCGCGTTTAGCTTGTCCAGCTCTGGCGTGTCGGCGTGACCGTAGTTAGCGGTGAAGTTTCTCCCGCAGACTGAGGTGAGCGGTGGCTGGGTATCCCACGCCTCCCATGGATTGTCGTAGCTTTCATCGTAGTGGACGGTTACTCGGTAGGTGTTGCTGGATCCACCAGCGGCTTTGCCGTACTCCACCTCGGCTACACCTGCGTGCACGCCGTCGTGTTGGTAATCAAGTTCCATGTTGTTCATGCTCATAGTTTTACCTCGTTGATTGTTCAAATGTTTAGGTGTTGAGATTTTCTAACAGAAGCACACCGTGCTTTCGTTAGGCGTCCATCAGGACAGGCGCTAGGCGTCCATCAGGACAGGGATGATGTTGAGTGCGTAGGTGCTGGAGCCGATGCCAGCAACGGTTACGCCGAGGAAGTTTGACCTCTCGGTTATCGTGTGTTCTACCTGCTCAAGTGTCGGGTGGTAGACGATCTCCAATTCGTCCGCCTCGTCGTAACCTGTGCGCAGCAGGTATGCACCGTCAGGCTTTTGTAGTTTGAATTGGGCGGCTCTGTCCTCGCGGGTGTCGATTTCGTCAGCCAGTATCTGCTGCACTTTGGCAGCGGCCCACTCGGGGCGTGAATATGCCCCCAGAATAATTAAGTTGTGCATGATTATGTACAGCATCGGGTTTTTGCCGTGTAGGTGGTAGCTGGGTTGGGTGTCGTTCATGGTTTAGTTTTCCGGTTGTTTGAATTCGTAATGCCCATAGCCTGTGTCGTGGTCGTCCTCGACCCACACGCAGTAGGCAGCCATAATGTCCTCGGCCAGCTCGGTTAGAGCGTCCTCATACTCTTTGTCGTTCATGGCTTAAACCTCCTCTACGTTGTCCAAGTAATCAGCCAGCAAATCGCTCAATCTCTCGTGCGTGCCGCTCCAATCCATCTCGCTGTCCAAGTAGTCGGCAGCGTCAACCCATTGCTCAGGCGTCAGGTCTGACGTGTCGAAATACTCACGATCCCACCACGCCACCACGAGGGCGTCTTCGGGGTCGTAGTTGCGTTGCAGGGCGTCAATCAATTCGCGTACTTTCATTTCATTTACTCCATGTTGGATTAAGTTCGATGCGGATAACGCGCAAGCTGTCTGCGGTGGCGCGTTCGGCGGCGATAATATCTGCGCGGCACTCTTCTGCGCTCTGCGCATCAGTAAAAAAGGCGAACGGTGTCCACGCCCCGAGATATTCGCCGTTCTCGGCGACTGCCCATATATGTTCCATCTCAGTTCTCCGTGTTTAGGTTGTGGCCGCTCATGTTGTCGGGATCGCGCTCCAGTATGTCTAGGCGCAGTTCTTCGTCTGTGTAGCTTTGGTAGCCTTTGAATCCCTCATTCACAATGTCCGCGAAATAGCCCCACGCCCCATCTCTGACTATTGAAATATCGTCGCCGATCAGCCAATCAATCATCTGTTCTCTGTTCATCTCAGTTCTCCGTTGTGCCGTCTAATTAGGCGGCGTTAGTTGTCCACAGGTAAGTTAAAAGCCAGACCCAAGCGATACCGCCGAGGCCCAGCACGAAGTAGGCGAGGTTTTTCATCTCAAACCCCTTAAATGTTCAACGAATCAAAGTAGTGGCTTACCACGCGGTCGAGGTGGCGATCTGTCAGTGCGCGTGGGTTTATGAAGGCGCGGTTAGTGCCGGCCCTCGCCATGTGGCGGCGGCGTTCCTCTTTCCGTGTCTGGCGAGCGAGCAGCGCGTACATGATGGTGCTATCTTCGTCAGTCCTGTTGTAGTAGCTGACTGTAGTGGGGGTGTATTCCCTGTTCATAGTTTGGCCCTCTAAGTAAAATCTTCACTATTAAAAAGTTACAAAAGAACGAAGTTTGCGTTTTTCGTTCCGGCTTAGAAAGTTAAGGCTTTCAGTTTGGGCAACAAAAGCACGGTGTGCTTCTGTTATGCGGAGGCTGATAGGCAGCTTGTGGTGCTGCATTCGCGCCGTTGCCCCTGAAAAAACTTAGACTTTCACATTATTATTATACCAAAGTGGCTGCCAAAATCAAGTGCTGGCTGCTTTGTAGTGGTATGCGCTGCTTTGTTATAGCGTAGCGAGCGCAGAGTATCTGAGCGCGGCGCAGCGCGCAGCGGTGTGGTCGTGGGGCGCTCACCCGTTAGGAAGTGTAAGGCGCAGGATGCAAGGCCACGGAACAGTCGGAACACTAAGCACGGCAAGGCTTTTCGGGGAGCAGGTTGCTCGTTTTGGCCGCGTTGTTCCGATTGTTCCTTCCGCGTGGAACAGTGCAAGTTCTTGAACGGCAAGCGGAAAATGGGGTTATCCACAGGCTGTTCCGTTGTACCAAATATTGAGGTCGGTTAAAAATTTTTCTTCCGGCGCCTGAGCGGTCGCTCTCCGTAAAAAATAAAAAAATAATAATAACTATAAATAATATAAGAAGAAGGAACAACCGGAACAACCCTTGCCAATCAACCACTTGCGCCGTTCCATGCGTGGAACAAATCGCCCATTTTTGGAACAGTCGGAACAATGCCCAACAATCAAGGGCTTACGCCATCCTGCGCGAAATGCTCCACACCGTGCGGACTAACTCAGTCTGACCGAACCACCGCGTGCCAACTCGTGCTACCCAGAAATTTGATTTTTCAAAAAGTAACAGAAGCTCGATGTGCTTTTGTTTTGCCTAAAAAATAGGCAGGGACCTACTCTCTTGACAAGCTGACCGTACCGCCATGCGACAATAGGCGAAGCCGCCGCATGGCGGTACTAGATGCTGAGCGAAGCGAGGCTTGTGAGCGCAGCGAACGCCGCGGGTTCGCGTAGCGCGCAGCGTAGCGAGCGCGGAAGCGAACAGATGATGCGCAGTCGAGCGTAGCGAAGACTGTGACCGTATCGAAGGCCTCTGACCGTTCCCGCAGGGCCAAAAAAATGGGCGCACGCTTTCGCGTGCGCCCATCGGGCTACTTGTTTGCCGTTTCGTACCATGCCCAATGCGCTGCTATCATGTCGCGCAGTTGCCAGATTGTCAGGCCTTTCTCCCATTTACTCGGATCGCCGATTATTCGATTTAATACTCGACGCGCGATTATTTCGTCTTGTGTTTGCATTTTTTAATCCTCAATGTTTAACAGAATTACGCTGTGCTTTTGTTAAAAAATGACCGCACGCTTTCGCGTGCGGTCATGGCTCAGGCCTTATGCGCTGAGCAAGTCGGCTGCTTCGCGCAGCACTTCCAGCGGAATGGCCGCGCCATTATCGCCTTTGATTGCTTCGCGAATCTCAGCGATCAGTCCAGCGCGCTCGCGCTTTTCGTCTGCTGCCTGCTTGCTGCGGTACGCTTCGATCGCCTTCAGCGCATCGCCAAGCTTGGCACCGTGCGCATTAGCGTAGGATTGCACCGCGATCAGGTCATCCACGCCTTCGCGTTCGGCGATGGCCGCGATGGCTTCGCCAGTATCAAGACGGCGCTGGCGCGATTCATCCATCGCCTTCGCTGCCTTGCTTTCAGCCTGCTCAAGCTTAACGCCGTACTCGCCAAGTTCATTCCGAACACGCGACCATTGCGTATTGAATGTTGAACCATAGCGTTTCTCAAGCACCTCCAGCGCGTTGCCGGTATCGGTAATCAGCTGAGAAAAGAACGCACCGCGATAATCAGCGCGCAACTTGTCGAAGTGGACTGCGTACGGCAGCGAATCGCCGGACTGCAACCCCATTCCTTCGACAATGGCTTTCGCGCCGTCTGCTCCGAGCGATTCCAGTTCCGCTTCTACACCGTCTAGGCGTTGGCTAGCGATTGCGACACCGTGGGCGATAGTGCCGAGCTTGGTCGCGAGGGTTTTGGTATATGCTTTCATGTTTTTTCCTTACAAATTAAATGCGCGAGATTGCGCGATACAGGCAAACCGTTTGCCTGTACTTATGTTGTCCCATATCCCACTTAAATATTCAAATAACAAAGGCACGCGCTGCTTTTGTTAAGCCCCCTCCCACCGTCGTGACCGTAATATGACCGTTCCGCACCCCCGCACCCCCAAAGTTCGGCGCGGCGTAACTCATTTCTATACATGCCATTCCACACAAACAACCACCAAATTTTTTCAAAACCTCCGCCTCAAATTCAGCTCTAAATTTTTCCCCGACCCCCCTCCCCCCCTTCGTTTCCAGCCAGCCTGCGCTCGGCGGGCGACCCACCCCCCTCTTTTTCTAGGGTCCCCTTGCTTTTGCTACACCCCCCATATATATTTTCAACAACTTAGCCGGAAAACCTTCCAAGCTACGCAAAATGACACTAGATTACCTGCTTGAGGATGCCGAAGGGCTGATCCCTCCTCTAGAAACGGTGCCGTTCGACGCCGTTGAAAAGCCACGCCTCACCGACCGTGAGGAAATATTCGCGGCTGCTAATACTGCTAATCTGCTACTCGAGCTCGGTGACGACGAAATTACCGTCGAGCCCGAGGATGAAGTGCGTGCCCAGCAGATATTTGAGGAAGCCCGCACCCCTACGAAGTACGAGCGGACACTGCCGGGGGTGATGCTCAAGCTAGAGGCGCTCCTGACGGAGTATGACCACTCAATAATCCACGACGCCCAGCAGATGCGGAACTACGTGACCAACCGCCTGCTGGAGGAAACGTCAGACCCGGACCCAAAAATCCGCCTCCGTGCCTATGAACTGCTGGGTAAGATCAGCGACGTGGGTCTTTTCGCGGAGCGGAAGGAAATCACCATCAAAAATCAGTCAACCGAAGAGCTGACTGACCTCCTGCGGGCGAAATTGACCCGTCTGATCGACGGCGAAGCCGAAGAAATCGAGGACGGGGTCCTAATTTCCAACCAAGATCACGAAGCACACCGTCTGGCGCAGACAGTTACCGCCGACGACCTGCTAAAACAACTCTAAAATGGGCGCAGCGGCTGAATTAGGTGTAAACACTGGCGTTTTAACCCCGCAGGAGATCGAGGTTCTCCTCAAAAAGCTGCCAACCATGCCAAAAGCGGAGCAAGTTCAGCTCCTCACCGTGCTGGAGGAGCTAGAGACGCGTAAAACGGCTAAAGCTGCCCGCTCAAGCCTGCTTGATTTCGCCAAAATGATGATGCCGGAGTACAAAGTAGGGCCTCACCACAAAAAATTGGCACAACTGCTTGAAAATATGGCCCACGGGCGCAAATCCCGCGTCACGGTGTCAATCGCACCGCGTATGGGTAAATCTCAACTAACCAGTATCTTCTTCCCGGCGTGGTTCATTGGAAATTTTCCAGCTAAAAAGATAATGATGGTCTCGCACACCGCTGATCTGGCGGTGGACTTCGGTCGTAAGGTGCGAAACCTCGTCAACTCCGAGGAATACAAAACCATCTTCCCTGACGTGGCCCTCGCCGCGGACTCTAAGTCGGCTGGCCGGTGGGACACTAACAAGGGCGGGACTTACTTCGCGATTGGTATTGGTGGTGCGATCGCAGGTCGTGGTGCTGACTTGCTCGTGATCGACGATCCTCACAACGAGCAGGATGTCCTGAACGGGAACTTCGAGGTGTTCGAGAAGGCGTACGAGTGGTATGCCTACGGTGCCCGCACCCGACTGATGCCCGGTGGTGCTGTTGCGGTAGTCGCAACACGCTGGGCGGAGCAGGACCTGATTGGCAAGTTGCAGACGGATATGATCCGTAACCCCGGCTCCGACCAGTGGGACATCGTTGAGTTTCCGGCGTTGTTTGAGCGCGCGGACGCCCCGGCGTCGGCACCAGAAGAGGAGCGGTACACCGCGCTCTGGCCTGAGCAGTGGCCGGTCGAGTCTTTGTTAAAGACTAAAGCCTCAATGCCGGGGTTCCAGTGGGCGGCGCAGTACCTCCAGCAGCCGACCTCCCGTGACGCGGCAATAATCAAGCGCGAGTGGTGGCAGGAGTGGGAGAAGGACAACCCCCCGCAGTGCGAGTACATCATCATGTCACTCGACGCCGCTGCCGAGAAAAACAACCGTGCTGACTTCACC
>Ga0208795_1000822_pt1 | contig 14740 bp, 22 predicted proteins | sample CB_VirMetaG_6_FD_184541 | JGI IMG/M metagenome (GOLD analysis project Ga0208795, IMG submission 184541) | Freshwater to marine saline gradient viral communities from Chesapeake Bay - CB_1508_2 Viral MetaG (SPAdes) (version 4) | ecosystem: Environmental > Aquatic > Marine > Coastal | place: USA... | reverse complement strand
AGCGGGATCGTATTCGTATTCAGATGTTCCACCCTCCGCGTACCTGATTTCTCCGCCTTGAGCTACCCGCACGGTCTGGCGAGGCCCATATTTAGGACGGAAATACCGCAACTCACCGTCGGGGTTTTCTTCCCGCTGTCTGGCAAGCTCCTCTTCAGACAACCGGCCCGGATCATAGGTGTATCGAAATTGCTCGTTATCTGCGGGAGGCGTAACAGTCCTTGGCTCCTGCAACAGTGTAGGCGCAGAGGCAGCGCCTGCAGACATAGCCAAATCTTTCCCGGCACCCCCAAACTGCTCCATAAACGTTGTCGGCGAATTGAAGGCCGTTTTTAGTCCTGTGCCCATGTTGCTGAGGTTCTGACTAAATGTATTGGCGCCAAGTGTGTTTGCTTGCTGCAGTGCTAGGTTTTCTCCAGCTTTTTTAGCAGCAGCTTGCGCAAGTTCTTTGGTAGCTACATCTTTTGCAAGTTTAGCGTTACCCAATTGTGTGGCTTGTTCATTGGCAAGAGTTTTCATAGCCTCACTGCCCGCCGTCGCACCCGCTCCAGCTAAACCAGCTCCCAGCCCCGCACCGCCGTAGGCACCCAGACCCGCCAACAAGCCCTTCTCAAGACTGCCTGTGCGGGCATACTGCAGAGCACCGAGCCCAGCACCGATCATTAAAGAAGAGCCGCCAGTAGCAGCAGCCAATCCCGCTCCCAGAATCGTGGGCAGCAAAGACTCAAGAAACCCGGCTTCGGGTAAACCCGTACTAGGGTTAATACTTAGAGACCCACCATGCGCTTTGGCAAGGGCTTGCATACCCGCAACTTCACCGGGCGTCATGTGGACAAGCTGAGTGTCATTGCCCCTACCTTGGGACTGGACAGCTTGAGCAATTGGGTGTAATTGGTTCATAGCAGTATTTTACAAAGTTAAGGAGGTGTGGGCAATGTATCTGGCAATGGCGATATGAAGTTTACCGTCATAACCGACGATGGGATGCCGGGATGTGGGGAAACTGCGGTGTCAGCACCTATCTCCAACGAGGTATCGGACGCCGCTGCTATAAGCTCAAGGTACTGCTCAGCCTGCATGTCAATGTTGAACGAGTATGCAAGGGAACGGTATGTGCTACCGCCGGAAATGCTGTACGCACGAGTGGAATACCCGATGTCCACTCCGTCACGGCGAATCCATAAAAAGAAGTTTTTTGAGCTGCTATTTGTGCTTTCAAGCTGCCCGCTGTACTGGAAGTTGTAAATGCCGCCGATAGAAACTTCAATCCGTGACGCGCTCCCCGACTGCAATACAACCGCATTATCTAAATATGTTTGGTTGTACTCCACAGGATACGCAGTATTAGCCACCGGAAGTAGCTGATCTGCCGTATTGAAAAACAACCCGTTGGGGCAGTCCAAATACTGACCACCGTTAGGCCCGGTGATGGAAGAAGTTACGTTGTTTAGGCGGTTAAAGTACAGACGCAGCACATTACTGTACTGCTCCATAAAGTCGGGGCTGTAAGCTAAATCCGGCGATGGTAGCCGGGGCGGCGCAAGACCGTCTAGTAGTACGCGAGTCATTAACGCCTACCGTCTGGCTTGATATCAATGCGTGGCACGCCAAGCTGCCACTGCGTACCTGCGGTGTCGGACTCAACCCGAAATGCCATTTGACGCCCGCGCACCCGGATGTTTAGCTCTTGGGTGAACTGCTGCACGTTGTATTGACGGGTGGTGACATAGCTGTTTGCACTCACCACATTGCCGCCTTCGCTGGTGCCGTAGTTTGACCCCGGGTTCTGCCGTGGGCGTAGGGTGATATTGACCGACGGAGCAGCCACTGTAGAGCCGTCAAACTTAAAGTCAGGCAGCATCTTCCAAGCAAAGCTGTACTGATACCCGTCGCCAATGTCAAAGTCAGAGGACTGGATATACGAGTTAATGGCAGTCGGTGGGTTGGTCGAGCCGTCATCCACGCCTTGCTCATGGTAGAAAAGCTGCCCGTCGTAGCCAGCAGCAGTCGGAGTTTGGCGCAGCGGTGTATCCAGCCAAGCGGTGCGAGCAAGTGTGCCGTAGTACCAAGCCTTCTCAGAGTAGTTAAACACCACGTACCGGTCAATCGAGGTAGACCCAGCCGAGCAATAGAACCACCACACTTCGTCAAAACCTTCGTTGGTCGCGGCGTGTATTTGGTAGTGCTGGTCGCGGTTGATGTTGTTAAATACGTACTGCCATACCGTGCAAGGCAGAGTCTGCACCCGACCATCGTAGACGTAGAACTTGTCCTCGCCCATCCAGAACGTGGTGTTAGACGCAGTAATAACCGCCTTCGGCCCAGCCACAGAGATGTTGGAACCCAACTGCTGGAAGCCCCATACGTAAGGGGGGCCGAGGTACTGCATAGAGTACACAGCAGCATCGGTAAAGACCAAAATCTCCTGACGCTGAGACGTTACAGCAATAATCTCTGAGCCAGCCGAAAGCGTAAAACTACCCGCCTGATTGGTGGCAGACGGTGCCCATGTGGTGTAGTCTTCTTGATCCGACCAGCGCACAAGCAACGGGTTTAGCGTGGCAGAGCCGTAGTCATTACACCCAAACGCAATGGTAAACCTAGACTGATCGCTGACATGCACGATATTGCACACAGTTGGGCAGCTTGAATCCGTCGTCCAGTATGCTGTACCGTCTTGGGTGTTGGTGTTGGTAGAAGACAGAATTTGCGCTCGATAAAACGTACTCGGCGTAGCAGACGGCACCCACATATAAATAGCGCCGCCACGAGGGTTGCACATCAGGTACTCGCCGTAGTTAATCTGACTCCACAAACGCAGTTGTACGCCTACGCCAACAGCAGCGGAAAGACCCCAGCCAGTAGAAGTAAACCCAGTAGTAGCGCCACCCCAACCGCCAGCGCCAAAACCAGCAGCCGTTGCATAATACTCGTTACCTCCTGTAATCTCGTATTGAGCAGTTACAGCCCCACCGCCGTTGCCAGTATCCGAGCCATCCGCAGTAACACTTACAGTAATTGTGTAGCTGGTAGCGTCTACGTAAGTAATCTCAAACTCTTGGTTCAATACATCAGCGGTGACATTCCCGCCTAAGCTGACCGCGCCGCTAAATAATACAAAGTCGCCAGTCTGCGCCCCGTGGCCAGCATCGGTAACGGTTATGACGCTAGAGCCAGAGGTTGCGGCAAATGTGGCTGCGTTAGTTGTGGTTAAACGGATTGGGGTTACGTCATAAAGATCGCCGTCGGCGGAGTCCTGAACATACAGCTTTAGATTGGTGCCAAGACTTAGATAGTTGCGCCCAGCCAGAGAAATCCAGTTCCACAAAGAACGGCACACGCCCCAGAACGACCCAGACGGCGGGGTAGGCCCAGAGCCAGTAGCGCCATTATCTTTTACCCAACCACCGATCTTTTCGGGATAGCCCAAACGAAAGCGAATCTTATCGCCGTCGTACCATCCACCTTCGTTTGCTAGTGAGGTCGAGCTTCGGTCAATACCGGGTTTAAACTTGATAGCTTGTAATGGCATTTAAGACCCCCGAACGCGCACATCAGAATAGCACGCAGCTACAAACGGCGTCGATCTGTCAAGGTTAATTTCTCTTACCAATTCCATACATTTCTTTTCGTCGGGCACTTCCAGCTTATGCGCCACCTGCAATGAATTCCCCGGGCCAGCCACGAAGATAATCACTGCAATGATGGTGCTGTTCATTACATAAGCTCAAAATGCGGCCCATCAATAAACGGGCGTTTGCCTTGCGACCTACGCAGGTCGATGTATGTGGTCATGGCGTCTTCCATCTTGCCCTGCCATGTGCCAATGTCGTCGATATGCCAAGCAGCGCCCCAACGGATAACGACGCCGTACTCCCGAGCAGCCTCCGCCATGGCGTCGGCAATATCGTCATAAAGATTTAATTCCCATGAAGCAACGCCATCACAGTACGCCATTAGATCTACGGCCCTGCCATCTAAATGTTTAGATTGCATGGTTTTGCTTTTCTTTAGCTCAACGTAGCGCTTTTGGGTTTCAATAGTGCGTAGCCCTTCAGTTACCCCAAAGTCTACTTTGGTCAGTTCAATGGCGCGTTTAACGACCACGACGAGGCTATCTTCTACCCCCTCAAGCCGTTCTAAGCTGCGTTGCGATAGCTCAAAGCTCATTTGGTCAACCCCTGTTTCTTCTCATAGGTACGGAGACCCCCCAAACCAAGCATGCCCAACAACACCGTCATGAGGCTGTCCATGTCGAACGCAGGCAGTGCTGGAAGTGTAACTCCGAAGTACGCAGTTGTAAAGGTTAAAAGGGGTTGTACTACAAAATGCCACGCCAACGCAACCCCGCACGTCCAGCCGATGAATGGACGCCACCCAGAGACAAAAACCGACCGGTGGGAGGCTTCAGCCTTATTGACCTCAAGCTGCCCCATTGCCAGCTCTTGGGCGTGTTTCTCGGACATCGTGGCGATCTCATGCGCCAGCTTTGCCTTTTGGTCTTTGTCCTCAATAAACTTGTCCAGCAAGCCCGTCACGGGGCCAATCAGAGCACTAAGCATTCTTTTCTCCTGTAGCGGCACGCGCCACACTCTGCACCGCTTTACGCCCAGCCACACCACCCACGGCCCCGATACAGAGCAGCATGATGTCTTTGAGGATGGCTAAAAACGCTTGGTCGATGGGGCTGATATTGTTCATATCGTGCTCAACGTAGAGCACCCCGTAAATGATGGCAGCAACAGAACCCAAAAGTATTACAGACAATACCCCAACCACCATAGCCCAGATACGGACTTCAACATCTTCTACCGTGTATCTGCTCATGTTTTCCCCACCATCTCAAATCCGAGCATCACCAGCCAAGCCAAAGCGGCTAATAGCGCAGCAATAAGCCCGGTGTAGAACACCGCGAGAAAAAACTCCTGCCGCTTGTGCCTCTGTAGCAACTCAGCCCGCTTGCGCTCCATTGCAATCTTTTCCCGCTGGCGCATCATCTCAAGGTACGTTTCTTGCCCATAGCGCAGAATGATCATGCTGCGGAGCTCGCGCTCCATCTCGCCCAGCTTTTGCCGCTGCACCACAAGCTGTAGTGCCTCTTCTTCCACCGACCCGGCGCTTAGCAGCTTCTTAAATATGGGCGGGTTTTTGGCTTTTTCTTCTGCCTTGGCTATGTCTGCCTTGGCCCCAAAAAACTTACCGATATAGCCCGCGACATCCTCAATCTCACGCCCAACTTCCACCGCCTTTTTGATGGTGTTAAACGCTGTCGTGGCGACGGTAAAGGCGGTGATTGGGTCAATCATTAGGTTTTAATACAGTAAATTATTTGAAAAATCGCTAGCCGTTTTGCTTCCTTATGTGGACACTTGTGTCCACGTATTTGTTGCCCCTGTACTAACCGCCGACCATACAGGAAGTTGATCTGTTTCAATGTCACTCCAGTCTGGTGTTTGGTCAGTATTGATATTACCCCAGACGTTGACGTAGCCCGCAACTCCAATACCGTAAACACTATTTGGTATCACTACGGCTGTGCCAATAATTGACACCGTTCCAACTGCGCCAGATGCTTGCACCCCTGTTGGGAAAACATTTGCGTCCGCTCTTACTGCGGCAGTGCCTAGTTGTGTTGTCCCAGCAACTCCAGTAAGTAATACATTAGCATCTGCTTTTACTACTACCGTACCGACCTGACCGAGAGCGTATAGCCCAGCGGCTGGTACATTTGCATCTGCGGTAACTGTAACAGTCCCGGTTTGACCTGTAGCTTCTACCCCGGTTACGGGCGCGTTAGCATCTGCTTTTACTGTGGCGTTGCCTAGCTGCGTAGTACCGGCTACCCCTACCGGGAATACATTTGCCTCTGCTACTACAGAAACCGTACCGACATTACCTGTCGCCTGTATGCCGGTTGGGTATACATTTGCTTCTGCTACTACCGATACAGTGCCAGTTTCACCAGTAGCTTCTTCACCCGTAACATCTATGTAGTTGTTGGTTACAAGGCTAACATCACCCAGCGTAGCCGTACCACTGACCCCAGTAGGAAATACATTTGCCGCAGCATATATAGAAACCGTGCCTACTTGGCCTGTGCCCTCAACCCCCGTCTGAACTAATATCTGATCGGTGGTAACAGAGACAGAACCAACTTCACCAGACGCACTAACCCCAGTAACAGGAACGGCAATAGCATTTACTTCTGCTATACCGCTGTCTGAAAACGGCGCTCCTGCGAACGGTGAGGTACCGAACATACTCAGGTCTTAATAATGAAGTAGATACCTAAGTAGGGCGGTAAATTGGCGTTGGTACCACTTGAGCCAGCAGATGCAATACTTATGCCGGTTGTGCTAGTTCCTGAGTTTATGGTGTTAACAGTAGACACAAAAGTATAAGCATTTGGTGTATCTGATAGGCCGTCGCCATAACCATCACCACCATTATTAAACCCCTGCGGTATCGTATGATTGTGGCCCGAGTCTGTAACGCTGTGAGTGTGAGACACAACAATGGCATCTTTAGAACCACCAGTAGAAGCAGCGCTATAAGTTGTACCAGCACCGATCGGCATACGGTCACGATAATCTGGTAGGTTAAAAGTAGTTGACCCGTCACCAACACCAAAGGTGGTTCCGACCACAGCAAACAGCGCAGCATACGTGCTCCTAGAAACTGCCGTACCATCACAAAGCAAATACCCTGTAGGGGCTGCGGCTGTAGGCCACATAAACAAACTACCAGAAGGAACACCGACCCCAGACGTCCAAGTGGTGCCATCAGAAACAAGCACGTTACCAGTCGTACCCGGAGCTACAAATTGGGGGGTGCTTGTACCGTTACCCAAAATTACATTGTTTGCTGTCAACGTAGCTAATCCAGTACCCCCAGAAGCAACGGGCAGTGCTGAAGCTAAAGTCAAAGATGGTATGTGATCAATCTGTGAAACTACATCCGTACCATCAGCATAAACAACAGTAGATTTACCATTCGGCACTGTTACCCCAGCACCACCAGACGTTTTGACAACAATGCTCTGACCGCCGGTGGTGTTGTTTTGTACTACGTATGGCTTCTCAATAGTAGGTACAACCAAGTTGCGGGTAGCTGTAAGAGATGTGCTCGAAGTTACATTCAGAACCAAATTACGCGCCACTTGGGTAGCGTTTGAATTTGATAGCGTGAGCGTTAGGTCAGCATCGGAAGTAAAGTCTGGATTACCATAGCCAACAATAGCTTCTTCAAGCGCTGTGCCGAGGTTGGTGTTAGTGGTTGTGCCCCACGTACCAGCTTGTTCGCCACTAGCAATAAGCTCAATTTTGAGATTGGTTGAATAATTTGATGCCATTTTGTGTCCTTAATTTAATTTTTCTGTAATTTCTACAACTTCTTCAGCGTTGTCTATAAGCTGTTGTTTAGCAACAGCGTGGGCATCAATTGCAAACTGATAGTCAACCAATGATTGGATTAGTGTGTTTACTGGTTTTGTCACAACCCCATCTATCAAGGATGAAAAGTATTCAACTTCACCATACGTGTCATACCACTGCATAGCAGACACATTATTTGGTACAAAAGACAAATCAAGCCCACTAATAGATTCACCGTCTATTACTACTGTTCCGTCTTCTACAATGATAGAAACACGCATACCTACCTCACTCAATAAAATGAACGCCGTTTAAACCACTTTTTGCCGTAGCAATTAGAACCTTTTGGCTTTGCTCGTTGGCTTTTACCATCTCATTCCTGAAACTTTCTACAGCTGCTCCAGTGGAGCGTTGTTGTTGACTGTTTTCTATTAACAGAATAGGCAACCAAGACATAGAACAACCCCAATCATCCACGTCTTCACCTGTGTTTGGGTTGGCACCTCTTATTTTTAAAAACCAAGCGCACTCCAGTTGGCGACAAGGCTCAAAGTTGTGCAGAGGGCAGTTAGCTTTTGGTTCAATCTTCATCAGTCTTTGGAAGCAATTATCAAATCAACATAGTTGACAGCCAAGTTAATAGCTGTACCTGTAAATGTGTGATTGTGTGCGTCTTGTGTGTGGTTGTGAGACGAGCCGCTGAAACTGTGGTTGTGAGAACCACCGCCACCAGTATCTGTAGTGTTTTGAGCACCATCGCTTAGGTAGTTCAAACCGTTAGCTAAAACCCTACCCGGCGAGTTTCCACTCCAACCAACAATTGAGTGATACAAAGAAGCTCTGTGGTTGTGCGCTGGTATTTGTGCTGTTGTCAAAGTGTGTGAACCAACAGTACCGCCAGCTGTTTGAGCTTGGTTTGTTGCGGTTGTGTTGGCTATAGAACCGCTTACAGCCTGTGATGCAAAAGCTGTAGAAAACGCTACCGAACCACCGCTACTAGCCGTGCCTGAAACAACACGTAAAGCCTTGTCATTATGTGTCGTTTGTTTAGTCCACCCAGTAGGAGCAGCCGTTTGTTGAAACAGCATAAGGGTGCCTGAAGTAAACGCTTCTGATTGAGTGGTAGATATGCTTATGTTGGCTGAACCATCAATACTTGCAGAGCCAGTAACATCTCCAGTCAAACTTATGGTTCGCGTTGTAGCCCATTGAGTAGCGGTTGCAGCGTTGCCGCTCGTATCTTGGTTACCGGCAGTGTTTACCCCCGGCAGGTTTATGTTAGCGGTACCATCGAAGCTAACGCCACCAATTGTGCGGGCAGTCTGAAGTGCCGTGGCTGTAGAAGCATTACCACTCAAAACAGCCGTAATCGTCCCAGCAGTAAAGTTACCAGAAGCATCACGAGCAACAATAGTAGAAGCAGTGTTTGCATTGGTTGCGTTAGACGTAACCGTGAAAGTAGAAGCGCCAGCTTGATCAGCAGTAAACGTAGCAGAGCCAGACAACCCAGTGCCTGACACATTCATCGTCAACGTGCCGTTGTTTGGTGCAGTCAGCGTAGCCCAAGAAGTGCTAGAACCGTTAGTAGTTAGGTATTTACCTGAGTTACCCGTCTGTGATGGTAGTAGATTATTTAAGCCACCATCGGCAGTATTAGCGTTTGTTCCACCATTAACAATAGGCAAAATACCGGATACATGGGTCGTTAGACCAATCTTGCCATAAGAAGGCGCAGCGCCAACACCACCGGAGATAAGCGCGTTGCCCGTAGCAACACCAGCTAACTTATTTAGAGACGTCGTACCATCTGCATAAACAATGTCGCCAATCGTGTAGCTAGTAAGTCCAGTGCCGCCGTAAGCAGCGCCAATAGCAGTAGCAGTCCAAGTACCGGCAGTAAGAGTACCGACCCCAGTGACCCCAGTGTACGAACCAGATAATCTGCCGCTAGGTAAGGTGCCTGAAGAAATATTGGACGCATCTGTAGTATCCGTGGTTGCAGAAGCCGCAAGGGTAGTCCAAGTCGGCGCAGCCGAAACTGAACCAGTACCCGTTTGAGTCAGATATTTAGCCGTTGCATCGGTGTTACCGGCCAGCTTAGCCAACGAGTTTGAAGCGTTGGAATAGAGAATATCACCAAGCGTATATGTAGCCGTGCCCGTACCACCATTGGTTTCATCAACCGTACCAGTCAGAGAAATAGTCTGGCCGGTAACATCAATGTTCGTACCGCCCGTCAGAGCTGGTGTAGCAGCAAATTGCGAATACGTGATGTTGGTTGTACCAAAGGTAATCGTGCCCTGTGTGGTCAGTACATACGACTCACCAGCACCGGTATCACCTTCTTGTACGTAAAACGCATCACCCTGACCCATTGCATCCGGGTCGCTTGGGTTGTAAGTGTCGGCATCGGTTGCCCGAGTCAACACCCAGTTGGTAGAAACAGAGCCAACATCTGTAACTGTGTAGACACCGTTATGGGCGGCATTGGTTTGCTGATACACCAAAACGCGATCGCTGGTAGACATCGTGATACCGTCGATCACTAGCGCAGCTTGGGTGCCTGAGTTGGTCAGGGTGGCCCCAACACCAGACGATCCGTTATTGTAGGCAGCTGTTAGGGCTACAGGCGACTCAACCCGAACCGGGTCGTGATAATGCAGCGCAGCGGCTACAGAGTTATCTACATAAAGTTTAGTAGCAACATCTAAATCAGCCGTCGGGGCGCTACCAACCGTAATCTTGCCGCCAACCGTTACGTTGTTGGAGCTATCTTCAAAGACCGCTTTCTCCGCTGGCTGGGTGATAAACACCTCTTTCGCACCAGCACTAAAGTTAACTGCTGAGCCAGTATTACTAGAGGACAGGATAGTATCTCGGCTCAGAGTTGTTCCGCTAAGGGTGTATGTACCTATACCTACTTCCCACTCACCTTCAAAACCAGATGCGGTGTTATGGATGGTGTAGTAAACAGTATCTCCGTCTGAAATTGCAGACGCAAACGTCTGGTAGCCGGTATAGGCTCCAGAAAGCGTAATAGTACCCGTCCCCGTCGTGGTCGAGGTTTCACGAACGCGGTCTTTTAGAGATAGGGCCATGTGCCCCTCCTATTAAGCGATACGGATAATGGCGTTGGATGCGTCGGCTGTCGGGAACTGAATCGTAAAGTCACCAGCCGTAGACGTTTTATCGCTACCAAAATCCAAAACAGCAACCGCAGGGTTAGACCCACCTGATTGATAAATCAATGCCCCACGGGCGGTAATAGTCGCCGTAGACCATGTAGTGTTACTAAACGAAAGATACGCCGTAGTACCACTGGTAGTTGGATTGGTGCTAATAGTTAGCGTGTTTCCGCCAGCAGAATACCCGGTGCCAGACACTTCGTTAGTCACAGAATACGCCGTGGTAGACGCATCTAGCGTAGCCGAAGAAGTGTAAAGCGCGATCTTGTACGTTTGTGCCGTATCCGAGCTAAAGTCCATCTCTCCATCAAGAAGAGCCTGCTTAAAGCTGGTGCACATTGCTTGAGTAATAGCCATATTAAGCTCCTGTCAAATCAAGTTACTGGGACTCGCACCTGACCAGAACGGTACGAATCTTGCCTTTCAAGCCCATCTCCAAGCCGTTTAGCTAGTTGAAGCGCCTCATTGTATTTAGCGTTGTACGCAGAAAGCAAATCAGGTTCACCTTTCATGAACGTGTATGCCTCAACCAAAGAGCCGTACAACAATACAGAATCAAAGTTATCGCCAAGCCAAGTCTGCGATGCAGTGACTATCGACTCAGGGTAGTAGTAATAGTGCAACTCAGCGGTGTAATTAGCGTCTGGCGTAGGGCCGAGAATAAACGTCAACTCTTTTGCATCACCCGACTGTGGGCCGAAGATTGCGTAGTATTTAGGTATGCCAGTAGATGTTGGGGTCGGATATGCCTGCCGGATGAAATTAACATCCTTGTTTAGCAGAAACTCATAAGCGCCGTCACCATCCACAATTGCTAGCGAGTGAGCGGAAAGAAAATCATTTGGGCAACCAAGGTATTTGTTGTTAATGGTCGCCGTCCCGGTCATGTTCTTACGCAGTGACGGAAACTGAATTGAGTTATAAATGCGCTGCTCGGCCTGCTCAACAAACGTAGCAAGCTCGGTGGACGTAAACGTATTTTCCGTGTAGTCCTGTATCGCAGTCGTCAACTCAGAATAGTTCATTACATCACCCCGCCGCTAGCCCACGGCACGGAAGTAGCCCAAATCTTTACGCTCTGTTTCGGCTCCCAAGGCTGACCGCAGTTGGTACAAACACCCGTGGATTCTTCAGCAGCGCTAACCGGATCTTGGCAGTTAGAACAGACGATTTCTACCTCATGGGTAGGTTCAATCACCCCATTCTCAAGCTGCCTAGACTCTATGCGTGTTTTCACGCCATCGGCCCCCGGGCCATCGTGCCCTTAGTAGCAGCGCCGTTACCACGAGTTTTTACACCCGTAGTTTTAACGCCGGTTTCTGGGTAGCCAGCAGTCTTTGGCACCGGTACAGGCTTTGGCTGCTCATATTTGTTTAAGCAAGCTGTTTTATTCATACTAACTCCTTACGATATAGACACCGTAACAGTGCCAACTGTACCTGAAGATTGCACTCCAGACAAGGGATTAAACGTGCCCGGTATGTACCGGGATGAGGTTGGGACGTTCTCAGTGGTGAGCGAACGGTCTGGGCGTGGATCTTTGATCGCTTGAGCATCTACAACGGGGTATTTACCAAGCAAGTTCTGAGGGTGATCAGGCTCCCAACACTGGGGACACACAAACAAGTTGGTCGGTGCTTCCTTAATAACCAGCTCTTTAAGCACCACACGCTTGTACTGAAACCCGCACCGATCGCACTCGGCGATGGTGTATTTGCCATTAGCATACTTCGCTACCGTCATTAGGGTTTACCCTATGGTCATGTACCGAGGTACAAGCTGGAACGTGGCTTTTTCCCGATCTTCAGTAGCAGCAAGCTCCCACGCTTCGTCATACTGTTGTTTGAGCAAGCCAATACGCTCTAGCCCACCCGGCAGTTTCATCGCCAGATAGTAAGCCAAACCAGCCGTCAAACAGTTCAAGAACCGGAACGGAACGTCCATTGTATTCACACCGTTGCCAGCGTCTTGAATACGACGTAGCCTCCAGTATACCAAAGTATACGTTTGAGCACTATCTGGGACAGGCCATACATTTATCGACGGAGCGCTCTGTTGCCTGTCAATGTATATCTGTACGGGTCGGCCTTGTGTCAACTTGTTTGGGATGCTGGCGTACGTAGCCACACTGATACGCGAAAGGCTTAAATCAGACTGGCTAGCCTGAGACCCCGAGTTAGTACGGATTACGTGGTCGAGCAGGTCAACCGTATCAGCCGGTAGGGTGTACGTGCCGGTACCAGCAGTGAGCGCCTGAGACCCCTGCTCAACCGTCCATAGGTTGATACCCCGGTTAGCCCAGTCGGTAAACATCAAGTTCAAACTACGTCGGGCCGTGCGTAGATCATAGCCAGTACGCATCTCGTTACCCGCGCGCTCGAACGCCTCCTCGACCAGCTCGGTCAAGTCCATGTTGAATGTTGCGGTACCTGATGTAGCCATTATTAAACCTTCTTAGACATCCTGAGGCGGCGTACGCCGGAACTCGCCTTTGCCACGCCTCCATTTTCCATCTTTCTATGCGGTGCCACCTTCTTAGCAATACGCTTGGGTTGCGCCACAAATTGTTTCCCAGCAGCCGTACCCTTACGCTTGGCACGGGTCGTCGCAGCATACTCAGCAGGGGTTAGCGCTTTGATAGCCTTCTCGGGCAGGTAGCGTTCCCCCGTCTCGGAGGACTTCTTACCACTTTTGGTACGCCATTTCTGCTTCGTCCAAGCTTTCAGCGACTGTTGGGATTTTTTCATTCCTCACCGCCCCAGAAAAACAACACACGCACAACCACTAAATCAATAGCCAGAGCGCTTTCCCCAGTACCTTCATCCGCTTCGGGTATGTACTCAACACCTAAGCTTACGCCAAATATGGGATGAGTTTCAACTTCAAAGCTTTTCATAGCTTTTCTGAGGTTTTATACGCCTTTAGCTCTGTTTCAAGCTCTCTAATCCGTTTATCCCGTTCGTCTAGCTTACGCATCAACCCGATGTTCATTTCCGCCCAAGTAGAGATTGCCTCAACGCGCTCTTTATGATCTTCTGCCATCATCTTGAACATGCGCTCGGCAATGTCTATTTGGGACTTCATGAAATCGTTCATGGTTAACCCCGCTTCATTTTCCCTAGTGTTTGGGCCAAACGAGCACGTTGCCCCATTTTCCCGGGCTTCTTAGCGGCAGCTGCCAGCTTTTTAGCTGGAATCGTTTTCCCAGCCTTGACGCCCAGAGACTTCTTGAGCGCACCGGGCTTCTTGATGGCGTCTTTGATCCAATTCTTAGAAGCGCCGCCTTTTTTCAACTTAATCATCTCTGATGTATCAGGCTTCTTTTTATTTTCATCAAGATAACTCGTCCCTTTACCGGGCAACGGCAATGGTTTGTATCTGTCTTTTTGGGGAGCCTTTTTCTTTTGTGAATCTGGCAAATAGTCTGTTATAGACGCATCATCACCGGGCAATGGTAATTTTTTGTATTTGTCTTTATCAGCCACGGTACCCACCGCCTTTCTCTTTGTAGCGTTTAGCCAACAACTGTGCCTTACGGGCTGACCATTGACCAGCGGCAGTGCCCTGCACGTTAGCCGCTTTGATGGACTCAAACAAACTCTTACGCATGCCGGGTTTGGTGTAGTTACCAGCCTGATTTACCTTGGACTTGGTAGCTCCACCTTTCTTCATAGCGACGGGTTTCATAGCCCGCCCCATTCCACGGCATTTCATCATGTCAGCACATCCTGCCTTTGCCTTTACCGCGCTGAGCGATACCGGCACCGCGAACTTTACTGCCGCTGCTGTATTTTTGTGAACCACCACTCTTTGCGCCGGGAATCGAGAACGCTCTGTCATCAGGCGAATTACGCTGGCGCATTTGGGCACGTACAGCATCAGAAGCGATGGTGCGACGAGTTGGGTCAAGTCCCATACGGCGGGCATTTTCAGCAGCCATTTGTTCTTGACGGGTAGCGGCACGTGCTGCGCGAGCGGCGTCTAATGCCTCACGTTTAGCATTTGCTGGGCCAGTCAACCTACGGGTAGGAGCAGCAAGCTGAGGGGCTTTCGCAGACGAACCCAATTGCTTAATAGATTGAATAGCACGCGAAGCCATCGGCATAGCGCGACGAACAGCACCAATTGTTGGCATGAGATTAAGCACTTTGGCGGCGTTACCTTCCGCAGTCGCCTCGCGGG
>Ga0208795_1000819_pt1 | contig 14788 bp, 7 predicted proteins | sample CB_VirMetaG_6_FD_184541 | JGI IMG/M metagenome (GOLD analysis project Ga0208795, IMG submission 184541) | Freshwater to marine saline gradient viral communities from Chesapeake Bay - CB_1508_2 Viral MetaG (SPAdes) (version 4) | ecosystem: Environmental > Aquatic > Marine > Coastal | place: USA... | reverse complement strand
CGAACAACCTGTACAGAAGTACAAAGATGAATTATCTATTAACGGTGACTTAAGCTATTTAAATCTAGACTGGAAACCTGTACCAATATTATCTAAATTTGTAGATATATTAGTCAATGGTATATCAAATAAAGATTATGATATTAAAGCTTATGCACAAGATCCTGAGTCTGTAAAGAAAAGAACTAGATATGCAGAAGGTTTAGCACAAGATATTTTTGCTCAGGAAATTATACAAAAAACAAAACAAACTACTGGTGAAGATATATCCAACACAAATATAGCGCCAAGTGATTTGCCAAAGACAATTGAAGAAATGGAATTACATTTACAGTTGTCTTATAAACAAGCAGTTGAAATAGCAGAAGAAGAAGCTATAACTCAAATACTAGCTAAAAATAAATATGATTTATTAAAGCGTAGATTAAACTATGATTTAGTTACATTAGGTATTGCTGCTGCTAAAACTAATTTTAATGTAAGTAATGGTATAACATTAGATTATGTTGATCCTTCTTACATGGTTTATTCATACACAGAAGATCCTAATTTTGAAGATATATATTATGTTGGTGAGGTTAAAGCAATGACGGTTGCTGAAATCAAAAGACAATTTCCTCATATATCTGATGATGAGTTAGAAAAAATACAAAAGTCATATAGCAATAATAACTATATATATGGTTGGGGTGCTTATGATGAAAATACTGTGCAAGTTTTATACTTTGAATATAAAACATATATGGACCAAGTGTTTAAGTTAAAACGAACAGATCAAGGTCTAGAAAAAATATTAGAAAAACCAGATACGTTTAATCCACCAGAAAGTGATAACTTTAATAGAGTATCAAGATCTATAGAAGTTTTATTTGAAGGCGTAAAGGTTTTAGGTACAGATATGATGCTTAAGTGGGAAATGGCACAGAACATGACAAGACCTATGTCAGACACCACTAAAGTAGAAATGAACTATGCTATATGTGCACCTCGTATGTATAAAGGTAGAATTGAATCACTTGTTACAAAGACTATGGGCTTTGCCGATATGGTTCAGTTAACACATTTAAAATTACAGCAAGTTATATCACGTATGGTACCTGATGGTGTGTTCTTAGACATGGACGGTCTTGCAGAGGTTGATCTTGGTAATGGTACAAACTATAATCCAGCTGAAGCATTAAACATGTATTTTCAAACTGGTTCTGTAGTAGGTAGATCGTTAACTCAAGAAGGTGGTATGAATGCTGGCAAAGTTCCTGTACAAGAGTTATCAACGTCAGCTGGTCAAGCTAAAATCGGTGCACTTGTAAACACGTATAATTATTATATACAAATGATACGTGACGTAACAGGGCTTAATGAAGCTAGAGATGGTACGTTACCAGACAAAGATACACTAGTAGGTTTACAAAAAATAGCAGCTCAACAATCAAATATAGCAACTAAGCATATTAATAATGCTAGTTTATATTTAACATTGAGATTGTGTGAAAATATTTCTAAGAAAATAGTTGATGTATTAAACTTTCCATTAACAGCTAATGCACTAATAGAAAGCATATCAACATTTAATGTAAGAACTTTAGAAGAAATTTCTAATTTAAATTTACATGACTTTGGTATATTCTTAGATTTAGAACCAGATGAAGAAGAAAAGCAACAGTTAGAACAAAACATACAAGTTGCTTTACAATCAGGTGGTATTGATTTAGAAGACGCCATTGATCTTAGACAGATACGTAATTTAAAATTAGCTAATCAAATGCTAAAACAAAAACGTAGATTAAAAGCTGAAAGAGATCAAGCTACAGCTCAAGCTAATATGCAAGCGCAAGCACAAGCAAACGCTCAGTTAGCAGAGCAAACTGCGATAGCTGAAACACAAAAGCAACAAGTTCTTACAGAACAAAAAATGCAAATAGAACAAGCTAAGTCACAGTTTGAAATGCAACGTATGCAAACTGAAGCACAAATAAAGCAAACGTTGATGGCACAAGAGTTTGAGTATAACATGCAGTTGGCTAGAGCACGAGCTCAAGCTGAAGGTGATAAAGAAAAAGAAATAGAAGATCGTAAAGACAAAAGAGTACGTATGGAAGGTACTCAACAATCACAGCTGATTCAACAAAGGAACAATGATGGTACTCCTATTGATTTTGAGTCAACTAATGATAGCTTAGGAGATTTTGGGCTAGAAGCCTTTGGTCCTAAATAATTTTTTTAATTTTATAATATTATATTATGGCAGAACAAAACGCGGCCGTAGAGGTCAAGCAAGAGGGTGAGTTTTCTTTAAAAGGTAAGAAAACAAAACCTAAAAAACTGGTTAATAGTTCAGTAAATGAACCTGTAAAGGTTGACTTAACAAAACCAGAGGCACAAGGTGAAGTTGTGCCTGACGTAGTAAAAGTAGATTTAACAGAGAAAAAAGAAGAAGATGCCGTTCAAACACAAGAGACAAATGATAGCAATGTTGCTGTCGAAGAGTCCAAAGACAGTGGCGACAGCCAAAAAGTGGTTGAAGAAGTACGGGACACCGAAAAAAAATTAGATAGTCCTTTACAAGAAATAACTGAAGAAGAGCTTGATGAAAAAACCATGGAGCTTTACGAAGAGGCAGAAGAAGCTGTTAAAGAACAAGTAAAACAAGGTAAACCATTACCTGAAAATATACAGTCACTTGTAGATTTTATGAATGAAACAGGTGGTACAATAGAAGACTATGTAAGACTTAATCATGATTATTCAAAAGTAGATGAGCAAGTTTTGCTTAGTGAGTATTACAAACAAACTAAACCTCATTTAAACAGTGAAGAGATTAACTTCCTTATGGAAGATCAATTCAAATATGATGAGGAAATTGATGAGCCAAGAGATATAAAAAAGAAACAATTGGCCTTCAAAGAAGAAGTTGCAAAAGCCCGTAAAGAGCTTGATGCTATGAAGGATAAATATTATCAGGAAATCAAGTTGAGACCTGGTGTTACTCAAGAGCAGCAAAAAGCTATGGACTTTTTCAATAGATACAATGAGCAGCAAGAGTTAGCTAGTAGACAACAAGAGGATTTTAAAAACAGTACTAATCAATTGTTTAATGATCAATTCAAAGGTTTTGATTTTGATTTAGGACAAAAAAAGTTTAGATACCAAATAGCAAACCCTCAACAAGTTGGTGAAGCACAAACTGATATATCTAATTTTATTAATAAATTTTTAGATAAAGAAGGTAGAGTTGTTGATCCAGCTGGTTATCACAAAGCACTTTATGCTGCAATGAATGCGGATAAAATCGCTAATCATTTTTACGAACAAGGAAGAGCTGACGGCATAAAAGGTGTTGTTGATTCTTCTAAAAACTTGACAGATAAACCTAGGCAAGTTGCCGATGGAAACGTATTTATCAATGGTTTGAAAGTAAGATCAATTAGTGGCTTAGATTCGTCTAAACTAAAAATAAAAAAGAAAAAATTTAACTAATTAAAAATTTCAAATTATGGCTTTAAACCCAACATTTGGTACAATAGTTCCATCGCAATTGCAACAAACTCTTGCGAGCAACTATTTAACATTTGACGGCGCTGCCGGTGGTAACTTTGCCCAACAATATTTACCTGAGCTTTATGAGCAGGAAGTTGAAAGATATGGTAATAGAACTTTATCTGGATTCTTACGTATGGTTGGTGCTGAACTACCGATGACGTCTGATCAAGTAATTTGGTCTGAACAAAACAGACTACATGTAGCTTATGATAACTGTGCGCAAAGTGGTGCTGGAAACACTATTACTATTCCTGTGGCTGCAGATGTAAGCAACGTAATCTCTCCACAACAAACTATCGTTGTGTTAGATGACTTTGGCAACGAATCAAAGTGTTTAGTTATTGACTCTGACTTAAGAACTGCTGCTGGTGGTGGTACTGGTGTACTTACCGTGCGACCTTACGGTTCACTTGATTTAGCTACTGAAGGACTTGTTGGTAACGTAAAGATCTTCGTTTATGGTTCTGAATATCCAAAAGGAACTAATACTACAATTGCTCCATCTGCTAACGCAGTTACAGTTGCTGGAAACGATTATCCTATCGCTACTATCACTCCTGACTTTACACAATTCTCTAACAAACCTATCATTATTCGTAGCCAATATTCAATCAATGGTTCTGACACAGCTCAAATCGGTTGGGTAGAAGTTGCTACTGAAGATGGAACATCTGGATATTTATGGTATCTAAAAGCTGAGTCTGAAACAAGACTACGTTTTGAAGACTACCTAGAAATGTCAGTTGTTGAAGGTGAGCAAGTAGGTGCTACTTCTACTATTGCTGGTGTAACTGGTACAGAAGGTTTATTTGCTGCTATTGAAGACAGAGGTAATGTACAAGTTGGATTCTCAGCTGCTACTGGTATCGGTGACTTTGATGATATTCTTAGAAACTTAGATACTCAAGGAGCTATTGAAGAAAACATGTTATTCTTGAATAGAAATACTAACCTTGATTTTGATGATATGCTAGCTGGAATTTCAGCTGGTAACAATGGAGGTACTGCTTTTGGATTATTTGAAAACTCAGAAGAAATGGCATTGAACTTAGGTTTCAGCGGTTTCCGAAGAGGTTCTTATGATTTCTATAAAACTGACTGGAAATACTTAAACGATGCTTCAACGCGTGGTGCTATCTCAGGACCTGCTTCAATTGAAGGTGTTTTAGTACCAGCTGGTACTTCTACAGTTTATGATCAAATTCTTGGTACTAACATTAGACGTCCTTTCTTACACGTAAGATACCGTGCGTCTCAAGCTGATGACAGACGTATGAAGTCTTGGTTAACTGGTTCAGTTGGTGGAGCTTTCACTAGCGATCTAGATGCTATGACTGTAAACTTCTTGTCAGAAAGATGTTTAGTAGTTCAAGCTGCGAATAACTTCGTATTATTCAAAGGAGCATAAATACATAGGTAAGACTTACCCCTGATGTAATTTCAGGGGTAATACTTACCCTTATTAATTATTTAATTATATTATATTATGGCTAAAAAAGCAAACGCAGAGGTGGCTGTTCAAGAACCAGAAGTTGTTACTGCTCCACCAAAAAAACAAACAAAACCCGTAGTTGATTCGTGGGAAATTAAACCTAGAACATATTTAGTTAAAGGTAGAAAACAACCACTTACATTAACTATACCTAGTAGACATACTCGTAGAAATCCTTTATTGTACTTTGATCCAGATAAAAAAGAGCAAAGAGAATTAAGGTATGCTACAAATATGAACTCACCTTTTGTAGACGAGCAAAAAGGAGAAGCTACATTAGGACATATTACTTTTAGAGACGGTGTACTTTCAGTACCGCAAGAAAATCAAATCTTGCAAAAACTATTAAGTTTATATCACCCTTTAAAAGGTAAAAAATATTATGAATTTGATGCTGTTGTAGAAGCAGAAGATGAACTTGATACTTTAGAACTAGAAGTTCAAGCACTTAATTATGCTATGGAAATGGATGTTGATCAAGCCGAAGCAATATTAAGAGTTGAAAAAGGTAGTAGAGTTTCAGACATGAAATCCAAAGAAATTAAAAGAGATTTATTAATATTTGCTAAGAAAAAACCTGCATTGTTTTTAAATCTTGCTAACGATGAAAACGTTGGGCTTAGAAACTTTGGAATCAAAGCTGTTGAAGCTAACATAATCAAATTGTCTCAAGATCAAAGAACTTTCCACTGGGGTTCAAATGATAGAAAATTAATGACAGTACCGTTTGATGAAAACCCATATTCAGCATTAGCCGCTTGGTTTAAAACTGATGAAGGTGTAGAAGTTTATAAATCTATAGAAAAAAGAATATAAACAAGTGATAATATAAGGGGTAGTGTCACGCTACCCCTTGTATTATAATTAAAGTAAATATGGCAATAAACGTAAATAGTGTATATCAAACCGTTCTTTTAATTTTAAATAAAGAACAGAGAGGTTATATAACTCCTCAAGAATTTAACAATATTGCCAATCAAGTGCAGTTGGAAATATTTAACTCATATTTTCCAGATGGTGACCAGGCTAATAGAAAAAATCAAACTAATCAACAAAACAACACAGAGTTTTATAATTCGTTTGATAATCAAGATTCTAGATTAGATCCTTTTAAATTTACTACTACAGAGTTTGTTTATGATTCTGTGCAGAATGCTTGGTATTACCCATCAAATGTTTTACAAATATCTAAAATAGGTGCAGTTTATTGTAACTACAATAATAACCAACTAAACAAAGAAGCTGATAGACTTTCATTTAAAGAGTTTAAAACTACATCGGCATCTAAACTCACAGCACCAACAAACAATTACCCTATATTTTACGTAACGTATACAGAAGAATCTTTTGAAGCGCAATATTCGCTTGTAAACTGGGCCGCTCCAAGCTTTTTGCAGTTTATTAGTGGAACGGACATTATAGTAGGTGATGGTATATATAATAAAACTCAAGATCAAAACTACGGGGTTGTAAACACTATAACGACTTTAGGTCCTCCAAATTTACAAGTTGCTGTAGATATTGATTTAACAAGTTATGCGCCAAACACTCCAGACCCAGGTGATGAAATATTAGTTACAAGACCTGATGCTATCACATTGTTTCCACACTTACACATAGCGCCTCAACCAGCAAGTTTAGAGGTTTCAGGTGTACAATTACCTAGCACTGTTAAATGGGCTTATGAAGTTCAAGGTAATGGTTCTTATTTATATGACGCCACTGAGTCTATTGATTTTGATTTAGTACCTGATGAAAGATCTAAAGTTATATTAGAAATTTTAAAATATTGCGGTGTATTAATAAGAGATCCTCAAATAGTTCAACAAGCTTCTCAAACTGAAGCGGTTATAGAGGCAAATGAAAAAAGATAATAAATGGCTCAAATAAACGAAACTAACCAACAGTATTACGCGGGCGCGCAGGGTTTTAAAGTTGAAGCAGCGGCAGGTCAATCAGCATTTACATTTACATTTGACACTAGTTTAGTACTAGGTAGTTGGGATCCAAATCAACCTGATTACACCTTAAATAACTTTAAATTATATCACAGTACAGACGGTTTAACGTACACTGAGATTACAGGTGGACCATATGCTCCATATACTATTAACGGTAACACTATAACCTTAGCAGCACCAGTACCTCAAAATGAAATAATTGTATGTCAACTTAAAAGATTAGACGGAGGTAGTTATGGCGCTAAAGACGCTTTTGGTACAACAACTGAGCAGAACTATGGTAGTTATGCTTATAACACGTTAGGTGACATCGTAGATAACTTTATGATAGGTTATGTTGGTGATGGTAAGTTGGTACAAAATGTAAAAAAGAGTGATGTAATATTTCATGCTAAACGAGGTTTACAAGAGTTTAGTTATGATACATTGAAAAGTATTAAATCACAAGAGCTTACAATACCACCTAGCTTAAGTGTGATTATACCACAAGACTATGTTAACTATGTACGTATGTCTTGGATAGATATGCAAGGTGTACAAAGAATTATATATCCAGCTAATAACTTAACCAACTCACCTTATGAAACACCTGTACAAGATCAATCAGGTGTACCAACACAAGATAGTTTTGGTGATAATATAGAAGGTACTTCTATTACAGAAGAAAGATGGCGTAGTAATAACCCTGGTTTAATTAATCAAGCTTTTAATCAACAACAATACAACGCTGGTTTAGATTGGTGGGGTTATGATTGGGGCTACGGAGGCATGTGGTTCTGGGGATATGGACAACTTTACGGTAACAATCCTCAATATTCACAATACAATGGCTGGTTTAACATGAATGAAAGAGAAGGTAAAATATCTTTTTCAAGTAACTTAGCTGGTAGGTTAATTATACTAGAATATGTTTCTGATGGTTTAGCCTATGATTTAGATAGTAGAATACCTAAATTAGCAGAAGACGCATTATACGCTTATATACTTTCAAACATTGTAGCTTATAGAGCTGGACAACCAGAGTATCTTGTACAAAGATTAAAAAGAGATGCTACAGCTAAATTACGTAATGCAAAAATAAGATTATCTAACATTAAGCTTGAGGAAATAACTCAAGTTATGCGAGGTAAATCTAAATGGATTAAACATTAATTAAATGCCAGAATTAAAGAATAATTTTCTTAAGTCCAAAATGAATAAGGACTTAGATGAAAGATTAGTTCCTAACGGTGAATACAGAAATGCTTTAGGCGTTAACATACGTCAGTCTGAGGGTCAAAATGTAGGTGCATTAGAGGTTGTTCAAGGTAATGAACTTAAGTGGTCGTTAAATCCAAACATGCGTTTTGTTGGTAGATTTGATGATGAAATAAATAATACTATATACTTTTTTACTACAGATCACACTGGTCAGTCTAGAGCAGATTCTAGCACTGAGCATAAAATTATAAAGACTGTAGCTGGTGGTGCACCAATTACTTTAGTTGAGGGTTATTTTTTAAACTTTAGTCAAGACAATATTATGACTGGTATTAGTCTTTTAGAAAATTTATTATTCTTTACTGATAATAGAAATCAACCTAGAGTTATAGATGTAACACAATCACTTGGTTATCACACAAAAGAAGAGCATATATCTGTAGCTAAATTTTCACCTTATAAACCTATAAGCGTTTTATTTGAACAAGAAAAAGAAGTTGTTAGTTTTAGTGGACCAAGTAGTATTACGCTAAATAATACAACAAATATAAAAAAAGGTGATATAGTATACAACGTAACACAAGATGCTGAGTATGGGCATGTTATAGTTACTCCAGCAGGTGCTTCAATTACAGTAGATAAAGATTTAACTGATGTATTACCACCAGGTTATAACAACCCATCTAGTATAAAAATACCAGCTAATGGTGACGTGTTAAGATTTTTAAGATCTACAATGTCAGATGAATCTGCTGACCCAAATTGGCCTGGTGATCCAGACTTTTTAGAAGATAAGTTTGTAAGATTTAGTTATAGGTTTCAATATGAAAACAATGAGTACTCACTTGTAGCACCCTGGACACAACCAATATTTATACCAGATCAAGACGGCTTTTTTATAGAAAATATTTATGATGGTGTTGGTCCAGCTCCAGGTGGTATTTTATCGAATCCAGATAACGAAAACAACGCGTATAAAAGCACAATACTAAACTTTTTTAAAAATAGAGTTAATAATGCTGTATTGTATGTACCATTTCCATCTAATCAACCTATTACAGATTATAAAATAAAATCGTTAGAAATTTTATATAAAGAATCTGATGCTGTAGTTCAAAAAATTGTAGAGGTTATAGATGTAAATAGTATATCTTTTAGTAGTTATAAACCTCAAGAAAATTATTACGAATATACATATCAATCTAAAAAACCATATAGAGCTTTGCCAGAAAGCGTAACTACAAGAGTTGCAGACAAAGTTCCAGTAAAAGCATTAAGTCAAGAGATAATTAGCAATAGAGTTGTTTATGGAAACTTTGCAGATAGATATGATCCACCATCAATATCTTACACAACACAATCTGGACCACGTAGTCCGGAGTTTGGTAATGACGTAGGTGAATATCCTAACCATACATTAAAACAAAACAGAAATTATTCCGTAGGTGTTGTTCTTTATGACAAGTATGGTAGAGCATCGACAGTAATATTGTCTGACATAGTGCCAGCGCCTGGTGAAAAAATATCAACGCTTTATCACCCATATAAAGATGCTGATGATGTTGGTTATGTCGGTGATGGTATATATAGAGTTTATGACTGGAATGGTGATGCTCTTAGAATTAATTTCCAACAACCTATAACAGAAGCTCCATCGAGTAATTATCCTGGCACGTACGCTCAATCAACTACATTTAATTTAACAACAACACTTTCCATAACAAATGCTGGAACTGGATACGGTATAGCAAGTGATGTGCCAACTACTGGTGGTAGTGGTACAGGTATGTTAGTAGATATTAATGCTGTAGGTGGTGGTGGTGATATAACTGATTTAAGTATTGCTAACGCTGTAACAGGTTATCAAACAGGTGATACAATAACAATAACAGGTGGAAGTGGTACTGCGACAGCAGATTTAACAGTTAATAACACAACGATAACAACCACAGCACCATACACTTATACTATTACAGACGGAGATTTTACAGCTCAAATGCCAGTTGATAGTTATTTGAGAGGTTATCATGTAGATTATACTAAGATTATAAGTTCAACTTTTACAGGTGGTAATACTGTAATTATAACAGAAGAGCAAATAGCAGATATATACGAATATACCGGTGGTTATATAGGTATAGTTCCACAAGAACCAAAACAATCTTATGTTATAAATCCTGAGGGTTGGTATAGCTATAGAGTAGTAGTACAACAAACAGAGCAGGATTACTATAATGTATTTTTACCTGGTCTTACAAATGGATTTCCATACAATACAGCTTATTTATCTGTTACAAATGGTGGGTTTGGTTATTCTTTAGCTACTGATGTTGGTACAAATACAATAGCTGGTACAGGTTCTGGTATGACTGTTGATATATTAGAGGTTGATATAAATGGTAGAATAGTAAAATTAAAAATTAATCAACCAGGTAGTCTTTATGTGTCCGGTACTAGTCGTATTGAAGTTTTTGACCCATCTACCGGGGCTCCACCCGCAAGTCCTTGTACAGCATTAATAAAAGACGTGCCAAATACATCAGCCGCTCAACAAAACAAATTAGCCACAACACCATTAATATCTGACAATATAAATAAAGTACCAAGAGATTTATCTGAAGTTGGTCCTGATCAAAAGCAATATAGATCTAGTAGTGTTAAATTATATTTACGTGTAAATAATACACCTGTACAACCAGCTGTTTTAGGTGATAACGTTTTGTTTTTCCCTGGTAGAATAGATCACTATGCAGCACAAATCGGCGCGGAACAAGATTTACTAGACGCTACTAATGCTGGGTTTGTAACGTCTATACCATTTTTAGGTTATTACGGAGGTGATGGTAATCCACTAATTGCTGTTATAGATACTGACAACCAAGGTGTTGGTGTTACATATCAAGCTTGGGATGCTGGTCAAGTTGCTAGTCCGCCATATGATATATTACCAAGACTTGCAGTATATGAAACGGAACCAGTAGAATCATTATTAGATATTTATTGGGAAACTAGTACAACAGGTTTAATATCTGATTTAAATGAATTAATATCTACAACATTTACCGGTGTTATTTCTTTATCACCAGTATCTGTTGATTTTAGAGAAGATGTATATTACACCGCATCCCCTACAGCTATAACTTCAAAGTTTACTGCTTTAGATGCGACTGGTGGTAATGCTAGTGGTGTTATTGCTAAGATATCACAAGTGGTAGATACGAACGGTACGGGTACAACGATACAAACAGATTTAACACCGTTAGCAGATAGAACTTTTACATTAAATCAAACACCAGGTCCTCCTTTTGACGAGTTTGAAATAATTTGTAATAAAGATTTTACATATATAAGCACAAGTGGTGGACCTACTGGTGTAGATATTTACGTAATTACTATAGAAACTACACTAGGTGGTAATACAACTTACCATGATATAACTGTTGATTTAACAAATCTTCCGCCAGCTGCTCCAGTAGCTACAGCTCCAGTAAATGCTTCTGGTTATATTGAAGTTTTTGATTTTGACACATTTGTTACAGATGTAACGTCACTTACCAATGGATCAAACCCTTCGTCTACTAGAATAGATGGTTTATTGTTTGACATAATAAATGAACAAAAAATTTCAGGAGGATCTCCAACAAGTACAAATATATTTACAGTAGATCCAGTTGTTTTAGGAGGTAGTGGGTTTGGTGAATCAGCTGTAAATGTAGACGCTACACAAACAACAGCTGGTGAAATATATCAAATGGAATTACGGTCTAGAGATGCTAGTAGTGGCTTTGGTTCTTTAACAGCTACAACTACTATAACCGTAGAAATAAAAACTGGTCCTATATTAAGAGCAAGTAGTGGTTGTGTTGATGATTTAGATAGCGGCTGGTCATGCCCAACTCCTAGCAGAGTGTATGTACCAAAGGGAGGTTTTCAACAGACTAATGGCATGTGTAATAATCCTTCTACTGGTTTTCCAATACCTGGTGATTTTACTTGTGAAAAAAGTTTTAATAGTGGATTAAATGTATCTTCATTAGATTCATCATGGACTGTATCAAATATAAACAATATTTTAACTGATCTTTCAGCTTTTGGTGGTATACAGAGTAACGCGTTTGTTTTTGCAATGGAAGTTGTAACTCCAAATCCAGCCTGGATTCTTAATGATGGTAATGAATATCAATTTGAACCTTTAGCTAATAGGCCAGCAGGTAGAGATGATGAAATATTACATGTGTTTAGAAACGGTGGTTCATGTGCAACTGGTAGTCCAATTAGTATTGCAACTGACTGGAATCCTAGTACATTAACAGGTGATCCTAAACTTGCTTATGGTACATTTAGTTTATCAGGTGGGTCAACATCTAAAGTTATAAACCATGGTATAGAAAACATATATAGAGAATCATGGAAAAATTGTTCAGATGATGATACTATAATTGGAACTTGCACTGGTAGTTCAGGACAAAGATTTATTGGTACTATATATATAAGAATAAAAATAAAAGCATACGATCCTACAGGTGTTGTATTTGGAAGCACCACAAGCCCTGGATCTGGCACGGGTTGGACATATTATGACAATAATCAAGTTATTTGTGAACGCGTTTTAAGTTGGGTTGTAAGCGACATGGAACCATATTGGACAGGAATAACCTGTGAAGTTGGCTTAAATGATCCAAGAGTAGCTAAAACATTTACGTGTAGCACTGGAACTCCATCATACCCTGGTTGTAATAGTTCTGGTAGCGTTGGAAGTTTTACAATATGTTGTCCATAATGTTAATATCAAGAAAAATAAGTGATTATAAATTATGCCTGCAAGTTTAGAAGTAACATATTATAACTCTTACTGGGGTAAGAAGTTACCTGGTTTAGCCACTCAAAATTACACTGCTGCAGCCCCTGTATGGAGCAGTGCTTATGTCCCTGTGTCAGGTGGTGTTAATAGACCACAAATAAAGGAGTATGCTCCTGGTGGACCATATCCGTGGGAAAACCAATGGTATATTGAAGAGGCTAGAATTAAAGGTGGTTATAATAACACATCAACAGATTTAGGTGTTAATGCTCACTTAGTAGAAGAAGAACCTCAACTACAAAGAAGAGGCAATGCTATGATATACTCTGGTATATTTAATTCTAGAACAGGTATAAATCAAACAAATGTATTTTCAGTTGCTGACAACATAACAAAAGCTGTAGATCCAAGATATGGTAGTATACAAAAATTATACGCTGAAGATACAAGACTTATTATATTTCAAGAAGAAAAAGTAAGTAGTGCACTTATAGATAAAGACGCTATATACACAGCTGAAGGAGGTAATGTAACTACGTTGGCAAACGTAGTTATAGGTAGTATTGTACCGTATGCAGGTGAATATGGTATAAGCACAAACCCTGAAAGTTTTGCTGTATACGGTTATAGAAAATACTTTGCAGATAAAAATAAAAATGCAATACTAAGATTATCTGCTGATGGTATAACAGAAATCTCTAGCTATGGTATGAAAGACTGGTTTAGAGATAACTTAGCTGAAATAGGTCCACAAGGTAAAATAGTTGGTGGTTGGGATATACACAACAAACAATACACAATTAGTTTACAAAATAATTCAACTAACTACAATAACACATTGATATTTGATGAGGCTGTATTAGGTTGGACTGCGTTTATGCCTTGGGGCCTTGGAGCTGTAGGTACAAACAATGATTATGTTTCTACAATATCTAGTTTAAGAAATATATTTTACACTACAAGACAAAATAGTTTTTATCAACACTACAGCAGTATTACACCTTATAATAATTTCTATGGTCAGCAAGGTGAAGGCAGCATAGAGTTTGTGTTTAACGGCGATCCATCTATTGTTAAAAACTTTAGAACAGTTAATTACGAAGGTAGTAATAACTGGAAAATGGAATTTTTAAGAACTGAATATGAGCAAACAAAAGAAATTGCTAGCTACATAAATGGATCTTACCCAATACCAGGTGTTCAAACACCTCAACAATTAGGTTTCTGGGAAAAAGAAGGTAAGTACTTTGCGAATGTTATTGGTGATGGTGTAAACAGTGGTGCTGCTGACGCATACAAAGGTAGAGTTATTATTGATGATTCAGAAGGTCAAAGCGCTAAAAGTGGTGTTAAAGGATTTACGGCAAATGTAAAATTTGTTGCTGACAATACACAAGTTGCAGAATTATTTGCGGTGAGTAGTGTCTTCAACGTATCAAGTTATTAAATTATATGGAATTAAAGGTTAGGCAACTAGCTGAATCCGATTGGGATACACTAGTTAGTTGGTGGGATTCGTGGCCTGAATGGCAAGCACCACCTAAAGGTTTTTTACCAGATAATGGTACAAGCGGCTTAATGGTGTACAAAAATAATACACCTATTGTAGCAGGTTTTTTATACTTTACAAATTCAGATGGCGTACTATTTGAGTGGGTCATATCTAATCCAGAGTATAAAGAAAAAGATAGAAAACAAGCAATAGAGATGCTGATTGCAACAGCAGAAGAAACATGTAGACTTGCAGGTAAAAAGCACATGTTTAGTATTGGAAGAAATAAAAGTTTAATAAAT
>Ga0208795_1000818_pt1 | contig 14791 bp, 15 predicted proteins | sample CB_VirMetaG_6_FD_184541 | JGI IMG/M metagenome (GOLD analysis project Ga0208795, IMG submission 184541) | Freshwater to marine saline gradient viral communities from Chesapeake Bay - CB_1508_2 Viral MetaG (SPAdes) (version 4) | ecosystem: Environmental > Aquatic > Marine > Coastal | place: USA... | reverse complement strand
ATTTGATTACGCTGTAGAGGAATCAGACCCTCTGGATCACCCCCTGGATAAGTAGGGGTAAAAGGTAACTCGGTAGGATTAGGAGCAAACCTCTGTAAAGTAGGGGCAATTGCCTCCCGTGTTTTATTTAACCCGGTCTGCACACCCCTAGAAAGATCTCCTACTCCGGAAAAGAATTCCTGCATCTTAGTTACTACTTCATTGGGACTTAATCCCGTAGTAGCACCAGAATTAGGGGAAGCTGGGGGAGGTTTAGTGGCTCCACCAGGAACAGGTTGTGTTTCTCCTGGACCTAAAGAAAATGTGCCGGGGAGAGTAGTGGTAAAACCTGGAGTAAGCCTACGAGCTTCCCCTGCGGTCTGCTTAGCTTTAGGCGCAGTTGCCTGCCCTAACAGCTTCATTAAAACTTTCTGTTGAACATCAGCCACTGTACGCCCTACTCTGTAAAAGTTGGGATAATTGACGAGCTAGTTCCGTTTGTGCTGCGGCTCTAGCATTATTTTCTTGAACACCTAATCGAGCTAATAAGGCATCCCTAGCTTGATTCAATTGAGCAGAGTTAATATCCGCCGTTACATCGTTTAAGCTACGAAGAGAACCAGAAAGAACATCTTGTTCATTCCGGATTCCCTGTAGACCCACGTCTCGGATAGCACGGTCATAATCTCCGTGTAATTCAGAAGTACGAGTCCTAGCCGCATCTCCATCTAGAATACCTCGACTAGCTAAATCGGCCTGATTAGCCCTAGCTGCCCTACCTCTAGATCGGGTAATATCTTCCCCAGCAATACCAACATCCTGCTGATTACGTTCTAATGCAACCTGACGATCAGCAATAATCTGCTGCATGTTATTTCGCAGTGTGCGAATAAGCTCTGCATACTGGGGATTAAACTCTAACTCCCTACTAGTTAAAGTAGGATCAATGTGAGCAGGGGCGTTAACAAAAGAGGGTGCGGGGGAGCCTGCTCCTGTATTTAGAGCAAACTGATCCCCCGGCCCAATAGTACGTACCCCCGGTACAAATCCTCCATCGGGAGGATTTTGAGTAGAGCCCTGTAGAGGGTTATCCTGTCGGAAACTAGTTCCAGGGAAGAATCCACCGGGAACAGGGTCTACCTGACCTTGATTACGAAACTGCTCAGGGACAGAACGCTGACGGTGCTCTAGGGTTTGGAAATCAGCAGCGGTATTACCAGGGTTAGTGGTACCGCCATTATAAATTCGCGACCCTACAGATAAAGCACGCTGACGCTCTGCCTGCTGAGTAGGGGCTTCATTCCTAGGACGGATGATTCCGTTCTGTAAGATAAGATCAAGACCTACCATTTTACGACCAATTCGTATCGTTGTCATCTGTATAAAAGACAACAAGCCTATAAGTCCTAGTAGTTACTAGGCCCGAACATGAAATTACAGTAGAGGATATGCTATCCACTGTACCAGGTAACATTGTTCCAGTGCCATTACTGTACCACACCTGACAAGAGACTGCACGTTCATGGAGATTAGTAATTCCATGAGTTTCTGACAGAGTAGTCCCAGTAGTAGTACCCGTAAAAACTTTTACATTAGGTATCCGTTTAAAAAGAACACGTAATTCCCTATGTAAAGCCTGCAAATACTGTTGCATAGACTTATTCAAATTAGGCAAAGACACGATCAATTTCATGAATACACCTGAGATTTTACTCTATAATGTACCTTCAAGCTATTAAAAATAATAGCCTTAGTGGAAGCAGGATTAAACCAACATTCCAACTGCCAAGTAGTACATACCCCAGGGGGTTTTAAGCTAACTATCCCTCGGTTCCCATCTAAAGTAGCTGTCTGCGTGCTACCAACTACTCCGTCTACGATATGTCTATAGTTTAGGGTAGCTGTATAGGAACTAAAAGTAGTAACCTCAAACTGAACACTCTGGACTTTCTTTAAAAATCCAGGGGCACCGAAATCAAATTTCTTAGTTTTAAACCATACCTCAAAGGTTTCCCCCATGTCATCAGCTACATACTCTAAATAAGTAGAGACTGTATCCGACCTATCTAACACGATAGGAGACGGGACTTCCGAGGCTAAGAATGATACATAAGGGACTTTAATAGTATTGGTAGCTGTGTATCCCGGTATAGCAATACCTTTAGAGGAATATCCGGTTAGATTAAATTCCCAGGGAATTGCTCGTCCAGAACAATTAACTACATCAAATACCGTGTTAGCAGGAGTTGCAAACAGAATAGGTGCAATACTTCCAGTTTTTAAATTTAAGATAAACCAAAAGGGAGCGACACCTATATCACCACCAAACCCAATATCAGATCCTACTTGATATACCCTAAAGAATAGATAGTCTCTCCACTTTGCCATATAAGGGGAAAGTGGATCACTTATATTTATAGTATCTGACCAAGAATAGGGAGATAAAGTTAAAGGGTGTATCTTAGAAGTTAAATTATCAATATTTAATCCATCAAAGACATATACACCTTTTTTAGATAAAAAATAAATTAGACCATCATCTTCTAATAAACAGAATGGGGACACACATCCTACAGTAGTGACTACTGCAACGGCTTCCCAATCAGCTGGCTCCCCCTCGACAGATAATAACCAAATCTGGTTAGGTGTAAAAATATATAAATTATCTCTATATACTTTAACAGCCATAATATTATCATAAGCACCGTCAAAATCAAAAGTTAATTGATTCCAAGTAGTAAAGTCATTAATATCTGAATACTGAAGAATATTATCAGTGGCGTTCCAAGCATACATTCGTTTTTCATAATACATTAAATGCTCGGGCTCAGGGACACCTCCTACAAAAGAAGCTGTCACTAAAGTGGCCGTAGATAAACCTAATGTCCAAGTAAGTAAGCCCGCACCTGCTTTAAAATAGACGGAATCATCTACAATTACAAATGCTTGAGTAGGGTTAGCTATACTGGCTGCTAAATAAGTAACCTCAGTAAAAGAATTCTCCCCGTTATTAGAAAAGAATACCTTATTATTGATAAGTAGATGATAATAAAAGGTTCCTGCTACGCCTACAATAGACAGGGGGACACAATACCCATCCGACTGCCCATGTGCAGATACTCCTGTAGAACTAAATAGACCGGGACGGGGCATAAAGCTGCCATTACTCAAGGGTAAGCAGTTAGTAAAAGATACAAACTCCCCGTCTTCTAATTTAGATTCATCCCCGTTATGATAAGCTAGCCCCTTAAAATCATTAATAAAAAGAACTTGCTCTACCGATTTACCAGTCATCGCCGGGGACCAGCCTTATGGAATTAAAATCGTCCTGTCCATCTAATTCAGCTTCACTCTTAAGAGCCTGTAGCTCAGACTCAAACCGAGTAGCCCAGTAGATAGCATCTTGAGTTTCTTCTTCCATTTCTTTGCCTCGCTGAAGGCAATAGAACACTAGAAGAGGGTGATACTCTACAGGAACTGTAGGAGAAGAGGCCCCTGTAGTAAGCTTAGTAGGATAATTAGTGTTATGAATGTGGAAAGAAATTCCGCCTACAGGGGGTGGGTAAAACCAAATGTCATCATCCCGGTAGTACCAATAAGAGGGAACTGAAGCATTCGAGGCACTATCTGGCTGATCATCAATTTGCTGTAACTCTTCAAAGGTAATACTGGGGATAATATACCCATTGAACGTTACTCGTTCAATTTGAAGATACCGACTAGGCGCATCGTAATTAGCCTGCCCTGCTACTGAAGTATAGCTTGTAGACTTAGTCTTAAACAGATTAGCCGCCCGAGCGATCTTTAACTCAGCTTCATAAATCCAGTTCTGGATATCAGTCTGCTTCCAGAAAACTTCTAAAGAGTTAAGGTCCCCTAGTTCCCTAAGAACCTGCGCCTCGATTTCGTCTAACGTCATGTTCTCCGTTACTCCGAATAGTAATCTTCTTATCCCCGTCTGTAACTACATAGGTATCTTTAGGGGAACGAACTACAGCAGCGAATTTTTCGTGAGCTTCATGCATAGACTCCTGCTCTAATCTACGTTGCTCACGTTTTGCGTTCTCATTTGCACGAGTTACTACAGCATCAATATCTACGTAATTAGTGTCAATAGCTTCAAGACGCTTAATTACAGAAGAATCTAGCTGCCACACCTGCATGGCTACATATTCTTTACCATTTTTACCGCGCTCTACGATTTGATACGGAGCTTCGGTAACACCAAACGATGAGCCTGGCTCTAGATACTGAACCCTAAGATTGGGCCAACGTCGGGAAATCTCGGCGGCGACTCCTAATACATCTCGTTCTACGATTGCGCCATTACCAATGGCAATCATCTCAGGGGATTTGTCAGCGGACGACATTATAACCTCTCAAATGCGAAAGGGGTAGGGTATGCGACACCCAATCAAACATACCCTACCCCTATCTATTGTTAAGGGTAGGCAAATACCCTTAGCTCTTATTAGCCTTCGGTAACGTTGGTGAGCAGGCCAATTGCTCCACGCATCGAAGTACCGATCTGCCAGAACTTACGCATGTAATACTCAAAGCGATCGTAACCGCTCACGTACTTAAGGACGCTTCCATCCTCATCTGCGAAGTGCCACTCAGCATCCTGATACACCTTAACCTTCGACTCGTCAATGAACCACATCTTCTTAATGGGTGCATCAACATCGTCGATAACAGGAATTTCTCGACCGTAGTTAAACGGAAGTCCGGTGAAACCGCCGGCAAATTCCTTGGTGTTAACAAACTGACGCTGCTGAGAAAGCAGGTTAAAGTAAGCTCGCCGGACACCAAGAGAGGTGAAGATAGCAGAAACCGCACCACCATTACGGCGGATATTATCGCACATCTTAACCATCTGGCCCTCAGAAATAGGACCACTCAGGTCGGTAGTTTCACCCTTCCACACACCATAAGTAGTAGGATCAACCCCATAGAGAGTACCAGAAGTAGCTGCCATCGAGGCAAAACCGTCTGGCTCACGCTGAGTACCACCAGTATAGTTACCTGCACGATAAATACCGTGAGTAGTAAGAGTATTAGGGCCAGTTGCATCGACGGTAATAGAACCGGACCCATCCCCATCATCAGTAATACCGCCTGCCTGAATAGTCTTAGTAGTACCGTCAGTAACAGCACCGCCTGTAGATCGAACTAAGACATCGACAATCATACCCTCTTCAAGATACTGGATCATATCCACAGAGATAGAGGTCGAAGCACCACCAGAAGCAGCATCAACAGAAGCTAAGAGGCCCGTACCATCACCATAGACAATACGGTTAGCATCCTTACGAGCAACTTCCTTAGCTCCGTTCATCTCAGTATCCATACTAGATGCGAAAGCCTGATAATCCGTCTCAGCTAGACGAAGAAGCTGTGCAGTAAGCTGACCACGAACGTAGCCGTGATACAAACTAGTATGAACCTCGGTATAAGTCTGCTCACCAGGAGACTGTAGAGCCTCATTTTCCTGACGATAACCAACACCGGGGTTACGAGCAGTTACAATCGGGAAGTCAACGTACTTACCACCAGCACGGGTAGTAACGCCTTCCGAAGAACGCTCAATTCGTTTCAGAGCAGTTAACTCATTGTTATACTGCTTTTCGATTCGCTTCTCATAAATTTCCTTCATGAGAGCAGCGACAGTAGTGGTTGTTGCAACCATTGTTATCCATTCCTTTGCTGCATCATTGCTGCAAGCGTATTAGCGACGAGACTTTTTGTCTCACTATTAGATAGATCAGTTACATCAATATCATTATGTGCAGGAGGATTTCCCCCTGACGATAACACCGGAGAACTCGTAGGTGTCTTAAGTTTTGCTGTAACTGCTTTTTCTGCTTGCTCCCATAAAGCTAGAGCTTCATCAATCGAATGTCCTTTATCTGTGACTTGCTCACGAATAAAGTTGTGATCGACGTTCGGCCTTTCTACACGGAGCAGTGTTAACTGGTTCTCCAATTGCGAGTTAACCTGCTGCTCTTGTCCTTGTTGCTGGAACATATTTAACTGCTGTGACATAGTAGTCACGGCCTGGTTTAAACGCGCCAGCTGAGACTGATAGGCTTTTTCCTGTTGCTCAAATCGCTGCTCAAAAGATTGCTGCATCTGAGAAATAACAGGAGTTAGATCTTCAAATTCTGCACCTAAATCAAGCTTAGGTGCTTGCTGTTGCGGCTGTGGCTGACCGTATTGCTCTGCAAGAACCTGATAGAATGCTTCAGGATTTTCCTGAATAGTTCTAATGGTTTCACGCATAGCTCGAATCTCATCAGGAGATCCGAACTCCTTATACGGTTCCAACTGCTGCTGATATTCCTGGAACTTACGCTGTGCTCCAGCATCCCAGGCTTTTAAGACTCCCTCAAACTCAGGATAGAACTCGGGGGAAATCTCGTGAGTACCAAGGAAATTACGTGCATGTTCTGAGAGTTCATACTGGACTTCCTGTTCTAAGGTGCTTTCCTCAGCTACAGGTTCCTCAACCTCTTCAATAACAGGCTGTTCTTCCATAGGCATGGACATTTATATACTCCTACAGGGGCTAGCCTTCGCCTCCCCAGTTAGATGATTACATAACAGACAGCACTATGTCAAGTGCTAGGTTTACGGAATTTTTGGTAAAGGCTGAGCCCCTCTTTGGGCTCTCCTTCCCCGCAATTCTTTATTAATATCCGCATTCTCAGAGAGTTGATCCTTAAATGCTTGGATATGATCTACCGTAACTCTACCTTCTGCATCTCGTGGTCGTAATCTATCTTCCACTACTGCAAAATATTCGGCTCGATCCGGTATAGAATCTCCTACAGGGCGGGGAACATTTACTGAAGGTACCTTCAAAGACTCTGTTGCTCGGACGGCGTCCTCAAAAGTAATCTTTGGGTGACTGAATACGTAACGTACAGGTTCTCCTACAGGATGGCCGTCGATATCATAACTAGCATACTCAGCCACAGGAGTACCGAGATTAAATCTAGTACATCCTGTGAAAAATGCTCGTCGATCCATCGACGCATTCTCCCATTCCGCTGCATCTAGTTCCAATCTCATACTAACGCCAGTTCGTTATGGATTTCCAGAGCTTCAGTATCTGAAACCCTAGAGTCTAGAATAGCTACCGCCATCATCTCCCCCACACCTAGAGTAGAGAACCTTGCTCCATCTGCGCCAATAACAAAATCTTCTGTATTAGTTAAAGCAGACAGAGCGGGGGTAGCAGAGTCTTTAGATACCCCATCCAAGTAATACTCTTGGTCGGTAGGACTAAACACACCTGCAACTGTATGTCTAGTGCTATGACTAAATCCTGTACTCAAAGCCCCTACATCAGAAGATAAGGTACCGTCCCCTTCATTGATATAGACTCTCTCATTAGTATTATGCCTCTGCATCATATATCCTGCCGTTATAGCAGCGATATCATTCTTCTTAGTGATGATAGGTTTCCACCCATTATTCTCAGAATGAAGAATAAGATTAGCAAAAACAGATACGGGGTCAGCATCCATAGAAGCATGGTGAGGGATACTAAGATAATGCGAATCCCCGTGCAACCACTTGGGGAATTTCACGATGCTAGTAGCGAATGCATCCTGAGAACGGTTAATCGTAACCGTGTTCGACGTAACAGAATCCGTGAACGATGTACCGTCAGCAGGGGCATCTGAAATATCTATATTCCATATAACCGTATCATCGTCTTTAATAAGAGCTCTATACCCTTTTCCACTTAGAGGTTGTGAGGAGGAGCCTCCTCCGAAGTATTGGGTGAAAGTACCTCCAGTAATAAGTACATCAAAAGCTTCATCAGTAATTGACTGTTGAGTACCTAGAGTACTCCAACCGGTGTCATCAGATAAGTCTGTTGTACCAAACCTATAAAGGAAGTCTACAGTATCAGCAGAGGGGGTATGATCTGCCCTGATCTGAAGATCCATGTTATCTAGTACAGGTATGGCAATTGAGGAATTGGCTGTGGGGAAAGTACTGACACCATTAAACCCGTATCTAATTCCTCCAGAAGTATTCACCATGAGGTAAAGTTGACCGTCAATAATACGATTAATAGCAGAAGGCGACCAATCCGTTAAAGAAACGTTAGCCCTTAGTGAAAGCACAGAGCCATCTGCTACAGCTTGTGTAGTAGGTGAAGATAGAGTGTTAGACGTACTTCCGGTCATGTAGGCGTAATCCTCACCGTAATGCCACAGCACTACAGGATCATTGGCATCTTCTGCTGAATCTGTATAAACAACTTGCCAAGCTTCTCCGTCTACATCGGATTCTACGATATTATCTAACCGCCACTTATACCTATTAATTAATGCGGCGTCGAAGTGGTTGGAGTTCGTCCCATCCACATCGACCGTTACATCAAACAAGTCGCCAACCATAATCTCAGATGTGCCGTCAGCGGCCGACCCCAACTCCAGTAGGCCACTGCCAGCAAACGGGATCGTTGTACATGTGACGGCAGTCCCGAACTGCGTGAAGGTTGTGCCGTCGGTCGACACGTAGAACTCGACATCGGTCCCGACGGTCCACACCATCCGCAGCCAGCCCACGGCGTCATCCGTCAACGCTGATTGGAACGCAGACCCGTTACCGTCGAAATGGGATACGGCCGTCCCATCCGAGGACACCGACAGCCGCAGCACACCCGATGAGCGTCTACGGAATCCCCATGACCGCTGGTTCCCTGTCGGCCGAAAGTCGGCACACACAAACTGGTCTGCGTTCCAGTCTGCGGCAGCCATCTTGGCGGTGATGGTGACAACTTCTCCGCCCGTCAGCGTTGGCTTTGTGGATGACCGAATCGAGTTGGCGCTGGTGCCCTTGAACCGGACACGTTTGCCGTTGCCGTCACGGGTATCAATTACAGATAAGGGAGAACCCGCACGATTTATTGTCCAAGTATTTCCTTGAGCATCCGTAGCAATAGATCCATGTCCTCTATTGCCTTTTTTAAAGAGAGAGGCATCCCATCTACCGTAATCGTCTAGACTAGTAGTAGAGGAACCCACGCCTGCTGCATATATCTTAGTAGTCCACCTAGCGCCCCCAGGGGTATCATCGCACCCTATTGAAATAGGCGTTCCCGCTGACTCATCCGAAATAGTAATAACACCGATTACATCTGTTTCAAGAACCGACCAGCTAGGTACAGCACCCGTACCTCCATCATACCAGACTACTTCTCCAGCCGAATGGTTATAGAAAGCACCAATCCACCCAGGAGAGACTGCATCAGTCCACCAAGAGGGCTCTGCTGATAAAATAGACGGGATGACTACAGTAGTTCCATCAGTACTATACTGAAACTGCAATGCTCCTGCAGCCGATTCAATAATTCGAACTGCCTTACTACCAGCAGACCCCCACTGCCCGGTTATCTGCGAAGTCGCCCCATTAGCGCTCCGTATACCCCAAGCCCAGACAAAAAGATTTTTTGCAGATAAATTAGGTAAAGAATCCGAAGAGATGTAACTACCCGCTACATCTACCTGTAGTAGAAACTCTCCGTTTTCGTCTTTACCGAACTCTAAAGATTTAGTAGAACCTAACTGAGCTCCCGATAACGGAGTGTTCGTCTTACGCTGCGGGAATATATGCTGTTCCGGATCATAGTCCTTAGCACGTATGTAACCCTTAGTATTAGCATGCGTCTCGATAAACGAAACATCCTCTACAGGGCTTAAGCCCCTAGGACGTCTACGATTAACATGGCCCCTAGAGGACTTAAGCCCTGTACGCATTATCGTTTTTCTCCAACTACGGAATACGCAGGCGTACCGGCCGAAATAAGTTTAACAGTAGCCTTACGCATAGTTCCACCCGGAACGAACAGATAAGACTGCCCTCGAACCGCAGGAACAACACGGGAATCGGCTACTGCAACTGTAGGATCAGACGGGGGATTTGCTGCGTCGTTGACTACGAAATAAATCTCGTCATTGCCATCAACATTTACGACCTCGATAGACTCTAAGATGTTGCCCGCACCTGCATCCAAATTAACAGTGGTTACAGTTGAAGCAACTAGAGTACCGTGGGAAGAATCAACCGCTGGTTGTGTCACTTTTATTCCTTAGATAGTATTAGAATGATCATTACTACGAATAGCGAAACGCATATCGTTCTCGGTCATCTGGTTAAGGGTAGTAGCAGTATAGAAACCGCCGATAGCGAGAAGTCGAGTTCGCATAGTAGTAACAGACATCTGGTCTGCGTCCACTAAAACTTCGCCGTCATCGAAGTTACCGGCAGAAACATCGCCGGCATGATTACGGTCTGCAACTCCAAACTGATTTCCAATAGTTAAATCAGCCATTTTGTACCTGACCTCCAGGTGGTAATTGCGGTGCATCTTCAATAGACATAGGTGGTGGAGCACCGTGTCCCTTGAACACACCAACAAGACGAGGATCTTCTAGATCCAATTGAATTCCCGTTTCTGCTGCCCAAGCCTGCATATGCATCTTAGTGTGCAGAATATTAATCTGTTGAAGAATCTTAGGAAGTAGCTTAAACTGCTGTGTCTTTTGGAACCTCTCATGCTCTAGTACGTGGGAGATATGATTATCCGAAGAGTTCAGAGGCATTACATACTCTAATAATGCCCGGTTAGCAATCTGAACAGGTTGTAATCGGCTCTGCTCAGGAATCTGTTGCTGAGCCTGTAGGATTGCGTTAGCCTTCTGAGTGAGTTCTTCCTCAGCAGGGGGTTCAATCCTAGACATGAGAATATTCTCATGCTGAGCTTCTCGGGTGTCAATTTGAAGATCCTGATAAATACTATCAGTCTCAGCAATACCGAGATAACGCAGTCCCAATTCAGGATTGATAAACTGATTCTTCATCAAATCAGTGATAAAAGCCTGCTTAGCCGCTATACTTCGTGGCGTAGCAGATCCATTAACCACAGTCCAATCAGTAGCCCCGTTGATATCAGACCCCTTAAGCTCTGAGGCTTCAACGGCATAATTGACTCCACTGACCCGAACCATTCGAGGTACTTCCCAAAATTCAACCACATGAGAAAGTAAATGCTTCGAGATACGCTCTACACCTTCCTCTACAGAGGAAAGAGCATTACTAATAGCAGAATCATCCTGTTCCTGAAGGAAACTGATTGCAGTAGCTGCCTCTACCCCAGGAGGACTTTGCCCCTTAGTAATCTCATGCTGAGATGCAATATCATTCATATCCATGATATTACGATCAAGCTCTTGAGCTACATATCCAGGTAATGCCTGGAGAGGTAGAGGCTGAGGCGGTAACATACCTGGAGTGAACTCAATAATAAGTCCGGGCTCCGATGTCATACGACGAGTATCTACAGCCCCCTTCTGAGCAATTAATTGAGGCTTTGCCATTCTATTCTTAGCCTCAATAATCTGAGATCGTGTTCTATTATATTCCTTCTGCAAAGGAATTAGATCACTGATAAAGGACTGCGAATAGAAGCGTCCTGTCTCAATATGCTCAAACTTAGTGAACGGATAGTCGTTATAGGCGTAGGGTAATCCTTCATCAATAGAGATAACCTGTCCACCCGCCCACACTACACGCCCGCCGTCCTTAAGGAAAGGTGCTTGTTTAATCCAAGCCTCCTTAATCTGAACGGTCCCACCGGGATGCTCTGCGTTCTGAAGGTTAAGTCCCTTTAGGAGCTGCGCCTCCCAGGTAGGAGACGAATTTTTTCCTTCTGCCTTGATATCGACTCCATATACAGACTTAACCCAACTCGTAGGTTTAACAGATACATGGAGTAAAAGGGGTTGACCTTCGATAGTTTCTTCTTGAAGGTCTCCGGCAAAAAGATGAAAAGGAGATACAGGCTCACAGATAATGCGCCCCGGTGATCCGTCACTGTCTTTAGCAGACGGGTCCCAGTAGTCTTTAACGTATCCATTTCCGGTTAACACCGTCCAGAAAAGGGTACGTCGAAGCAGACGATTCATCTTAAGCTCTCGCCAAAGATGCTCACGAATCTGTTCCGCCGAAGCGGCTGCCATAATATCTTTATCTTCAGTAGATGCAGGGATAACTGCCCCTGTAGGACGCTCTTTAGTAAGACGTGCCAGTTCTTTACGAACCATAGGCTTAATCTTATTAGAAACAAGCCGCACACGCCACGGAGGCGCTACAGGAACTTTAAGCTCTGCATATACATTTGTGCCCGTCCGTAGCCACTGTACCCATTGCTGACCAAAGTAAAAGGCAAGATTTCCGAACCATTCCCGCTCAAAAATAGTTCGTTCATTCTTCATTCGAGAATACTGGCTATCCAGCCAGCCGACGATTTCTTTATTAGATTCCGAGGTCTTCGGTCGGGTCGACGAATCCGATTCCGAGCTCGGTAAGTTCATCTCCAAGACTCATTTCCTCTCCATAAGAGTCAAAGCTATGTCCGAAAGCTTCTAACTCATCTGCATCTGTACGACGTGTTACACTAGGCGAGGTTAAAAGCGAGCTTGCCTGATTTACTTGGACGAAGCTCTCCCACTCCTTCGTCATCGCTCGATTCAGAAGCTCCTGGTTCGCTTTCGTCAACTGTTGAATCAGATTCTGACTCGACTGCTGGCTTAGTCTCCACAATTTGTAAAACACTAGCAACGTGCTCAGCCATGCCATCAGGCACACTAAACCCACTATCCAATAATTCATGTGTCACCTTCGTTAAGGCTTCAATCTGCCGGGTTGCAACATACAACTTAGAGTCTAAGTCTTTATTCTCGTCGATAATGATTTGCTCTAATTTAGTATAACCTGTGATACGTGCAATAAAGTCAATGCATTCGGAGCACATATAAACTGCCCCGTCCATAGCAATTCCTACAGGGTGCTCAGACTGCATCTTCAGGTCGACATAAAACTCAGCGTCGGCCTTGCGGCAAAAGAAACAGCATCCCGGTAAAGCTACAGGTCGATCAATCTTAACGTACCGGTCGGACTGGGTGTAATCATGTTTCATAGGTTAGCCTCACCGAAAGTAAGCTGCTCTTCCTCGGGGACAATAAAAGTAGCTCGGAAATCAGCATCGGACATTAAAGTCGGGGTTCCCGCCTCCATGATTACCCATGCTCCTACAGGGGCCTCCTCCGTACGGAGAGAGGGGTTACGAATTCGATCAGGGAAATTAATCCAACCAATCTCATTCGCCACGGCGGCAAGATTATCGTCCTGTAACTGAATCGCTTCAACAGTTAGAGGCTGACGCTCATATTCCTGAAACATTAGTAATCATCTCCTAAATGAAAATCTCCGGAACCGGAGGATTTAGTACCAAGACTTGCTAAACGAGGTTGTTCTGGATTAATGGCATTACTTGCCATCTCTACAGGAAGCCGGGGCTCAGGTACACCAGTACCATCGTCTACCAATGGTCTAGACGCTACACCATACCTAAGCGCATCGCAAGCGTGGTCGTCTTTCTTATGCTGTTCTTCCTTGGCGTTCCTATCTTGCTGCATTTTCTTACTGTACCATGCTCCCCAGCGGAGCTTTTGCATCTCCCAAAGAAGGCTGACACAATTTTCGGTAATATATAAAGTAGGATGCGTATACGGTTCCGTACCTTCCGGACCTTTTAAGCGCTGGATAACTAAGTTGATCCCTGCTTTTTGGTCGTTGTTTCCGAGGATGATGGGGATTCCGTTTTTCGTGTATTCGATAAAAACTGAGGTTGCCGTAATTGGGTCAACGTTCCTGATCGACGGGTCACCCACATAGTATTGAGGAAAGACTCCCAATTCGGAATTCTTCTGTAGAATGGCTTTTGCATTCTGCTCTACAGTCCGCTGCGTCTGGTAGTATTCATCAAATACAATGATCCGTCCATCTTTATTTACGCTATACCACAGAAAGGCTGTCGGATTAGTAAACCCATGATCCATTGAGCAAAAGATAAGCTCCCCGGCCTCTTGTAGTTTTTTTCCTGAAACCGGCGGCACGGTATGAATCTCTTTAAGGTGGTTAGCATACACCATACCTGTCTTAGAGATATAGCGCCCCGTCTTACGTGCTTGACGTTCTTCTTTAGACAGCGCACCGAGAAAGGCTTCGATCTCTACAGGGTTGAGGTGAGGATTCTCATCCATATCAACTTCAATTACTTTGATATCCTCAGACTTATTGAGGTATAAGTCCTCATACGTCCATGTTAACCCCTCTACAGGGGTCATCGTTAACCACCATTGACCCCCGGTGTCCACGAGCCTAGCCATATTCTCAGTAAAGATGTCTTTAGGGGGTTCCTCATCGAACCAAATTCCATGCCGAGACGTACCGGCATGTTTATCTGTATCCTGATCATAGGAAAGGAATTCGATAAACGATCCGTTCAATAGGCTCAGGCGACGCATCTGTTTATTATACGAATCATCCCACGACCCGTTTTTAAGTAGACTCGGGGGCATCCACTTTGCGAGTTCTGGAATAACGATTCCCTGAACACCTTGCTGTAAATCCACGGAAACAGAACGTAACCGTGTAGGTGCGGGCGGGACATACTTATATGGATGTTCGCCCTTCGCTCGATAAATCATCTCTACAGCGCCGCCGACAGTTTTACCTGATCGGTTACCGCCGAGGAACATTGTCCCTTTGGAAGTTGATTTGTGGAATAGTTCTTGTTTGGTATGAGGGAGATAGCCGTTAAGTCCGGGGCGACTTTTCGCTACCTTAAGCCTCTCAGCTAGAGCTCGCAGCGCTTCGTTACTCATCCTACAGGGGCCTTACTTTATTCCGAAATACCGTCAAGGGACTTCTCCAGTTCTAGATCGAT
>Ga0208795_1000817_pt1 | contig 14807 bp, 10 predicted proteins | sample CB_VirMetaG_6_FD_184541 | JGI IMG/M metagenome (GOLD analysis project Ga0208795, IMG submission 184541) | Freshwater to marine saline gradient viral communities from Chesapeake Bay - CB_1508_2 Viral MetaG (SPAdes) (version 4) | ecosystem: Environmental > Aquatic > Marine > Coastal | place: USA... | reverse complement strand
GCCCGATGCGACGCAGACAACGCTGGTTGACAGCGACCTGTACCACATCTGTGACCGCATCGCAGAGATCGACCCGCGTCTCTTCATTGTTCACCTGGCTCACGGCGAAAAGGATGCTTTCGCCATTATGGAGCGCTGTGAAGACGGCGTCGATCGACTCGTCTTCAAGGTCGCCGAGCTAGACGCCAGAGTAGTAGATCGGCTGCGCGAGATTCAGGCCATTCCCTTTGAGAAGCGCTTTGAGGAACTCGAAAAGCGCGAGATGGAGACTAACCGCAAGCGCAACGAAGAGGCGATGGACGAGCTCTACGAGCGGCTCGGCGGCCCGATGTACACCCAGCTTGCAAAGGACAACTTCATTGACCGCGGCGCTAGTTACCCGATTGTCAGGAGCAAGAAATGGCGACAGTGAACCAGCTCCTAGATCAGCTTCAAGCGCGCGGGTACGGCTTCGACTTGGACTCGGTTCAGACGCAGCTGCTCGAATCGGCCTACAACCGGATTCTGAACTCGCGCCGCTGGACGTTCCTGGACACGACTGAGACTGTGCAGCTCCCAGCCGGTCAGAGCAACATTGACCTGGCGATCGACCTCACCGGTGACGTTCGGTTCCTTGATGCGGTTCGGTTTGACGACTACGATGATCCGCGGTTCCTGCCGTATCAGCAGTTCATGCACGACTCACAGGACGGATCGACCGGAATCCCCCGCCTCTGGACGGTTCGCAACGGCGAGGTTCTCTTTCACCCGACGCCGACCGTCACGCTTGACGTCTCGATTGACTACAACGAGCGGCCCGACGCGCTGTCTTCCCTCAACCCGTCGGTAGACGAGATTGCGCTACCCGACCCCTACGACGAGCTCGTTGTCTTGGGTGCGATCAAGGAGATGGCGTTCAGAGAGCGAGATTGGGATGCGCGCGCTGTCGCACAGCAGGACTACAACTTGCTGCTGGCTGAGTGCATGTCCGAGCACGGCATGGAGCAGCGGCAGACCTCTCGTAGCGTTGTGAACTCCGGGTTCTTTGATCCCTTCGAGGTGGAAGTCTACGAGGAAGTCATCTAGTGTCCGAGCTCAGGCTGGCGAACATACCGCCGCCAACGGGGGGGATTGACCTTGTCTCAGCTCCGGACGATATGGGCTCGGCGTTCTCCCCCTGGATGGAGAACTTTCTGCCCGGCGTTCCGGGCAAACTCCCGGTTCGTGGCCCTGTTACGACGATGCAACAAGACGTCTCAGGCCACTCGTCTAAACCGGTTGTTTGCGCGACCTACAACTTTGCGACTAACGCGACTTGGATAACACGATCAACTGACGCACCTGATTGCCGCCGTCCCGACGAAGTTTTTCAGCGTCCGGCTAACTCGAACGCGCAGCTCGACACAGGCAACACTTACAACATCGCTGGCCTTAGCAATCTGTCGGATGGCTCTTCTATACGCACCTTTTACGGACCAGGAGCTCAGGTCAATGGTTCAGTTTGGGGCTTTGAGTACGATTCTCCAACAAGCACGAGCACCGTCGATCTTGGTTTGGTGGGTCCGCGGCAGTGGCAGCGCCATCTGATTAGGATTACGGCCGCCGACGCTGCCGAGACGTACAGCGCGGCTGACGCTCCGACGTGCGGCATCGACGTTACCGTTCATCTCAACAGGCTGTTTGTCTTGGGCGGGTATCCGCCGGGCGTCACGTCAGAGCCCTGGTCGTTCTCTTGCCTTTTCTTTATGGAGACAGACCTTGACGCGTCGGGCGGCCCGTTGACAGGCACAATCACGGATTGGCAAACGATCACCGGCGTTACAAACCGCATCGACATACCGGGGCCGGACGTCGGTAAGGCCGTTGTGCCGCTGAATCAGTACCTCGTTATCTTCAAGGAAGAGTCGATATGGGTGCTTTACGGCAGTTCACCCGACAGTTTTACGCTACGTAAAGCCGTTGACAGCGTCGGCTGCATGGATCGCGACTCGATCGTCGAAGCTGACGGAGGCATCTACTTTCGGTCGCGCCGCGGAATCGAGTTCTTCGACGGCGCGTCTTGCTCGGTTGTCTCGGGCCGCTTGACGCCTGTGTTTGAAGACTCGGTCGCGTTTCCCTTCTACTTGACCCGAACCACAGCCGGAGTTGTCGGCCCGAACTTCATCGAGTTTCGGATTCAGAACATCGTGCCGGGCGAAGAGTACATCGCTTTCTGGATGAATCGAAGCGATCGAACCTGGACTGTTGCTTCTGGAACGGCGTTTGAGAAGCGCGGCTATTGGATTCGCGGGATTCGAGCGTTCATCAGCGAGGACTATCAGTGGGGCTCGTACTTGGTAGAAGGCCATTTTTCGCACCTGACCGGTGACGGCATCTCGTCGATCCCGCCTTACGGGACCGGCGGACCAGGCGTAGTAGGAACGAGCGGGTTCGACAATGTTGATGTGTCAGATTTTTCGACAGTCGGCATGATTCAGGACTACCCTCGCCCGGCTGCGCGCGTGATCTATCCACGAGTTTCGTTGGCTGAGCCGCGTTACTCGGCTCAGCTGCATCGGGCGTTCCTCGATACGAAAGCAATCTTCTTCAACGGCGACGATGACGACGCTACGGACGTATGGACGTGGCAAGCTGTTACTAGCACCGAAGAGTCGTACATGGCGGGTGTCTACAACCCCCTGTTCACCGAAAACATCAAGTCCCAGGGCCGAACGCTCCCGTCTACACCTATTGGGCTGAGCGACAGTCAGTATTGGCTTGGCCGCCGCACCGTCGTAGACACCTTTTCCGAAACGGACGATCTTTTCTTCATTGTCGAGTACGACCCGCCAAGCTCTCCGGCGCCGCAACCGGCGCGAGCAGAGCTCTATTCGGGCGGCGTGGAGTACCAAGTCACACGGCAGCGCAGAACTACGGTTCCCAGGCCAGATTAGTTCCACAGTAACGCGCCAACGACGTAAAATAGGGCTATGCCAGCCGGAATCGGTTACGCCAGCCAGCGCCCCTTCGTCCATCCTCGCCGCCTTACTAACGTACGCGAGATTCTTCAAGATGGGCGCAAGCGCACCAGAAAGCCTCGCAAGCCCAAGTCCAAGCGGCCAGCCCTACCGTCGCAGACTGATCTCGCCGATCCCGTAGCTCGCATGGCCTGGAACCTCCACCGTATGCGGAGGCAAAAGTACCTAGCCGAGATTACTAACCAGATTAGGAGACTAGGTGGCGAGTAAGAAGGGCACACCAGGCGAAGTTCGCACGCAAAGCGATTGGGGCGACGATAACCCGTTCCAGATATTCCCGCCTGGGTTTTCGTTGGGCCCAATCATGCCGCCGAACTGGTGGGAGAATATCGGTTACGTACCGCCTGGCTTTACGCCGCCGCCGCCACCTAGCACTACCCCTGGTCCGGGCTCGTCGTTTGAGGAGCTGTACAACTGGATGATGAGTTCGGCCCCCTCAAACGAAAAGGGGTTTCTGACGCCGGAGCAGGCCGCTGTCTTCCTGCAAGAACGGCGCAACGTCGCGGACTACATCGGGCAGCTTGACGATCAGTTCGCGCAGCAGAATCTTTCCGCAGCCGAAGCTAAGCGCAACATTCGGAAGCGCGCCGTTGAAAACCAGAACCGCACAGCCTGGGACAGCGCTTCGCGGGGCATCGAGCGCTCGTCAATCCGCGACGTTGCGCTGGCAGACATTGACGCAACTGCCACGCTAGAACAGACAAGCCTAGACGATCGACTCCGCCTGCTCGAAGCTCAGAACAACACCAACAAACTGACGAAGGTCTTGGGATTCCAGGACATGCAGCAGAGCGTGTTCGACCCGCAGCGAATAGAGAACCAGAAGAATCAGGCAGGCAGCACGCAGCCGCCCGATCCTACGCCGCCGCCAAACAACGGAGGCGGCAACAACGGAGGCGGCAACAACGGAGGCGGCAACAACGGAGGCGGCAACAACGGAGGCGGCAACAACGGAGGCGGCAACAACCCCGGTCAAAACCGCGGTCTGACGGCTGCACAGATTGCCGCCAACGCTAGGCGCCGCAAGAAGGTGCAAGCAATCACGACTCGCATCAAGCAGATGAAAAAGGCTCGCGGAGCCAAGCCGGATAAGAACCCTAACTTGACGAAAAAGATCAAGAGAGCCAAGAAGAAGCGCGCCATTGTCAAGGGCCGCATCGTTCAACCCACTACCAACACCTGATCATGGCTAAACCTCTAACTCCCGAACAGATCAAGAAGAAAGAAGAAGCCAGGCGCAAGCGTGAAGAAAAGCGCAAAGAGCGAGCACGCGCCAAAAAGGCTAAGCAGCGCCAGCGTAACCATCTTCGGCCGCTGACCGACAAGCAGTTGAGGAAGCGCGCAGCGGCGGCGGCAAAAGCTGCGTACAAGCCCACGATGGTCGAACTTGCAAGCGCGCGCAAGCGAAACGACGAGCTGATCGAAAAGCGGCGAGCTGACACTGCTTACTTTCGCGATTGGCTCGATCGTCGACTTGCGGAATACGACCAGTCCGCGCGGACCACGGAGGCGGCAACTGAAAGCAAGATAGATCAGTCCATGGCAGACACTCAGTCGCAGTACGACGCCATGCGAGCTGGGCTGCTTGAACGGGCCCAGCAGTACGGCACCGGCAACACCAATCTTGAAGGCTACTCAGGCTTCAATACTGACGTCGCGAATCAGCAGGCCCAGGATCAGCTGCAACTCTCGCGCGAACAGCTGGCGCGCCTGGCAACAGTTAGCGCTGGGATGCGCGGCGCTCTATCGCAGAACTCCGCGGCGTACCTGGCTTCGCTGGCATCCCGCGAAGAAGACGCCTACCGCACCGCCGATACGGAGATTCGCGACGCCAGGACAAAGGCACTCGCTGAGCGCGGAGCTCTCCAATCAGAGACGTACTTGAAGTTGAAGAACCTCGAACTCGATAAGGCCGAGATCAGGTTTGACCGCAGGATGTCAAAGGCTGAGATCAGGCTCAAAAAGGCGGCGCTCAGGCTCGATAGAGCAAGGATTGACGCTGACCTTGCGATGAACGCAGCCGACAACGCAACCGACATCACTGTCGCCGGAATGGACGGCGGAGGCAGCGGAGGCAGCGGAGGCGGAGGCGGCGACCCGGTTGACCTTCGCGCCCGAAAGAAGAACACGCGCAACATGAGCGCCACTCTGTCGAGTGCTTCGCAGATCATTCGCAGCAACAAGAAACTGCGCAACGCGTGGAACCGCGGCAACCTCTCGCAGATTCGCAAACAGATGCAAGGCACCTACGGTTTCCCGCCGTTCCTGTTCCCCGCGCTGTTCTCGATGATGCGAACCGGCAAGCTCTCGGGTGCTGCAAAACAGGCCATTATTGGGGCTGGTGGTATTCCGCGTCTGATCGGAGGGGTGCAGAAGCTCCCCAAACAGACGCGCGGCGATTTCCGAGGGTAGGCCGTGCCGGGTCCGGTACGCTACGACAAGAAAGGCCGGGTCAAGAAGAAGCGGCCTAAGTCTTACGGAAGCGCGAGCTCGTCGTCCACGGTTCGCCCGTACGAGCAGCGCTACGATCGCCCGAGTCGCTCGACGTTCGATGGCCCAACCAGCCGCCCGTCTCGTCCTAGCGCTTACGACCGCCAAAAGTCCCTGAGCTCGTCGCCCAGGCGCTCCGATCCGTTCGGCCTGGGACGGGCAGGCGGACTGCGCGAAACGCCGGAGATACGCGATCGTCGCGTTGAGCTGGACTCGCTGCGGGACACGCAAGATCGCCGCACCGACGAGATCAACCGCGAGACGGCAAAGAAGTGGTCTGACTTCCGCAAGTCGCAGATCATGAGTCAGTCGGTGGAAGTGCGTCCGGCTCTGGTGCCCAAGAAAGACGAAAACGGCCTGCCGATACTCAAACCGGAAGTTGACGTTCAGGCTGCCATAGATGAGGGCAAGAAGCTGGCCGATCGGATTCGCAAGATTGACCGCCGCATCTCTAAGCCGCGTACAACGGCTGACGCGCAATACAAGGGCGAGCTCAACAAGCTGCGACTCAACAATCGCTACGTGCAGAAGTACTTTGAGTCGCAGCGCAGGGAACAGCCAATCCTCAAAGTACCTCGCCAGCAGCTCAAAACGGAGCTTGACCAGGTCAACAACACCCAGCGCAAGATTGCTCAGGGCAAGTACGACCCCAAGATTTTTGAGGAAGCTCCCTCCGTGATTCAGGTGCTAGGACGCTTGGCCCAGGGCGCCGAGTTCGTGTTTGACACGTTCGACGACGTGCGCCAAACCGTAGCTAATGAGCTGCCGCTGCCGGAAAAAAGCAGAAACGCCATCGCATCTAGCGGAATGATGGTCAACACCGGAGGCGTCGGGGGAGCAGGGTCATCGTTTGACGGACTCATGACGGTGTTCGACTACCTGATGCGGCCAGGCAACTTCTCGCTTACGCTGGTCGCAAAGACTCTGGTTGATCTGAACATCATCAACGGCGTTACCGCTAACCGGATTCGTAACGCCAACAGCCCCGGCGAAGCGTTTATGAAGGGCTGGACCGACGAAAACACCGTATCGGGCGGCGACATCTCCGAAGGGTTGTTCGGTACGCCAACCGCCGGGCTCGCGTTCGACATTCTTCTTGACCCGATCACCTACATCGGTGTCGGCGCGATCGCTGCCGGAGGCAAGGCATCTGTCCGGGCAGCGCAGATCGCCCGACGCATTGAACGCGCAAACGTTGGTTTCGATGCGCCGCGGCTTGCGGAGCTTACGCGGCGAGCCGCGGAGCGGAGCACCTGGAACGACCTGGAAACCCAACTCACCAAGATTGCTGATGATGGGGGCGTAGACCTCGCCGATCTTGGCAAGACTGACGAAGACAAGATGATTGCGGCGATAGTGCAGAACAAACCGGGCGCCGTACGCAAGTGGAAAGCGCGGTTCGGAAACCAGCAAGCCAAGCAAGAGCTGCTCGACATCAAGATGAACACCTTTGACGCCGAGCTTGCTGACCAGCTGCGAATCATGCAGGAGGCCATCGACGAGCGCGAAGCGGCGAAGCGAGCCGGTGACGTCATCGACAACGCGTCAGCCGCTCGGCCTACTGAATCATTCGCCCCATCGTCGGCCGCAGTCAAGAACGTAGAGCAGGCAGCCGCCTGGGCCAACCGCAATCAGCGCGTTCCCGGCTTTGAGCTGCGTGTGGGAACCGGCATACGCGCACCAAGCCGGTCTTTGCTTCGAGTTCGGCTGCCTGAAAGCACGCCGACATTCCTTTACGGATTCGACATCGCCAAGTACGCGCGCGTAAGCCCCGCTGAAAAGCAAAGCGACTCGCCGCTTACAAAGGGTGAGCGGCTATTTGATCTGCGATCCGCAAAAGCTAAGGAGGAGGTGCGAGTCAAGTATGCCGAACAGCACACAGACGCGCTAGACGCGTTGAGCGACACACTCAAACGGCACTCGGCCGATTCGCCGGAAGTCAAAGCCGCCGAGAAAGCCGTCGCCGACATCGAGGCAGCTATGCGAGTTGAAGCGAGAAACGCAGCCGCAGCGGTGACTGAAAGGCCACGCAGCGCCACTCTCGGCGAGTTGACAGAACTCAAAAATCGACAGCGCGTAGCCCATTCGATTCAGCTGGCTGCGAGCAACCTTGATCGGCAGTTGACCGCGCAGTGGACGCAGTTTGTTGAAGACGCAATCCGACCGCTCAACAACAATGCCGAGTCGCTAGGCCGCGTAGTTATTCGGATGAACGCCGAGTCCGCCACCGGCGGCGGTAAAGCGGTTGAAGCACTCCGGTTGAACGAAACCGAAGAGCAAGTAATGAAGAACCTGCAAATAGTGGCTCGCGGCCTGGAACGCAACGGACGCAGCTTAGGCACGTTGACCCGTTTCCTAAGCGATGGCAACTACATTCCGCGTCAGTACCAAAAGTCCCTTTCGATTTTTGGTGGTCTAGGCCCAGCCGACGAAACGCTGCAATCAACTAGAAACCTCCCTGGCAGCGGCGGCCAGCAGGCCGGACGATCTGAGTATGAGATGTTTTCAATGCTGTCGCCTGAGAACACCGCAAAAGTCCTTTCGCAACTTTGGGACATAGATGAAGTCGCTGCGCTGCGAATAGCGGATCAGTTGTTTGAGGCGGGTCGAATCCGGGCGGCAACGGACCTTACGGCGCGCCAGGTGCAGCGAGGATACCTGCTGACCGAAGAGCAAATGGCTGACATTCAGTTTCAGCTGTTGAAGTGGGATGAAACCAACGGCATGGATGGGCGGCTGTTTAGCCCCCTGGCAAACACCGAAGGTATCTTGCAGCTTTCACGCGACGCAGACCCCGTGTTTGGTGTCACCCCGCGCCTCTTTGACGACATGCCGACGGAGCAGGGCGATCTTATGCGGCTGGCTCAGGCCGAGGCTGACCTTGCTCGGGCCGAAGAACTTGCGTTTGGTCTAAGCGGAGCAGGCACCGACGACGCTGCGAAGTTGCAGGCGAGCTTTGAGACGATGGCTCAGCAGTTGCGAGACGAGATCGACGGGCTTCAAGTAGCAAGAGAAGCGGCCCGAACTGAGAACTACCAGATCGAACGCGTTGCCCAAGCCGGTCGCCGGACGCGTAAAGACCGCCAGAGCAAAGCTAAGCGAACGCGTAGATCGGTGCGACACAGCTCCGACACCAACCGTTTCCGTGTTACGAGCCCTGACTTGGAGGTCAAGTACTTCAAGAGCAAGCAGGAAGCAGAGCGCTGGATTCAATCGCAGGCTAGGCGAGCTCAGGTTCAGCGCGACGCAAACTTCCCGTTCAAGCCAACTGACGAATATGCGCAAAGCGTGTTTGACCCGCGCACAAAAGACGAATGGGCCGACAACTTCCCCGTGCTCAATCCTCGCGACGCGTACCGCTGGCGCGTTCAATCGGAAGCGCGTACAACCGGCGACGTAGCCAGGGTCCGCGCTATCGACAAGATCGCTGGCCGATCTATGGAGGACACTGTCGATCAGTTCACCACCAAGACAGGCGATGTAAGCGGCCGGGCAAGTGACCTAGTGCCCGTGTACGACCCGAATGATCTCTCCACTCTTATTGGCTACAAGCTCCGTGACACCGAAGAGATGCTGCCGGTCGGCGACGTTGTGTTTCACGAGCGAACCCTGATACCGCTTGCGCGCGAAACCGGGACCGGCAACCCCGTTATCTGGTACGACCCAAACACCGGACGCGAATACAAGCGCGCGTCCGAGCTGGCAAACATCATTGGACAGCGAGGCGCCAACACAGCTGCCAACGCCGACCGGATCACAAACGCCATTGGCGCTGACCGGCTACTGCCAACTGACGTCATGCGCGACATGCGCGCAGAGATACTACGGATCGGTGATTGGGACAGCTTCTACCGTTCGGGAGCTTGGGGGCTCTGGCAGAAGTTCATGAGCAACTTCCGAGCCGGTGTCACCTCGTACTTCCCCGCGTTCCACGTCCGCAACCAGATTTCTGACCTGCTGATGTCGATGCAGACCGACACCGGAGTGCTAATGCACCCGATCGCAAACGCCAAGCTGTTTGCCCTGGCGCTCGGGCGGGATTCACGCATGTCCAAGTGGTTCGGTGCCCCGCTGAGCAAGCTGCCGTTCTCCGGAACAATCAACGTTCCTGGCATCGGACGCATGAAGAACGAAGACTTCCTGTTGATGATGGACGTGTTTGGCGGCAGGTCGAACTTGCAGGTCGCCGACCTGATGCTTGACGCTACGCGCTACATGGAGGGCGCCCCAATCGCTGCCTCGTGGCGCACCCCGGTTCGCAAGATCGCACAGATCGCCAACCCGAAAGCCCAGGGCGGATTCTTCGGGCTCGGCCGTACCGGAAAGATCGGCCGGGGAGCTCAGTCGTTTTCATCGGCTCGTGAAGACACGGTGCGCTTTATGACGTTCATGCAGGCCATGCGCCGAAACAACGGCGACGTAGCGGACTCGCTCATGGTCATGGTTCAGACGCACTTTGACTACGGCGATCTGACCCTCCGCGAGCGCACCGTCATTCGGAACCTGTTCCTTTTCTACACCTGGTACAGAAAGAACATTCCGAGGCAGCTGATGCAGATTGCGCTGCGTCCGGGCTTCTTCAACGCGATTGGTTACACGTACGGCGCTATTGCGGAAGGCAGCAGCCCAATCAACCAGGACTGGTCAAAGATCGCGCCCTGGCTGCCTGACATGAGCGGCCAGGTCAAACTTGACGGATTGCTACCGGAGTACTTGACGCGTTACGCGCCGATCGTAACTAACTGGAACGGTCATACAGCTGCGATCGGTTTTGGCGCTCCCTGGGCCGACCTGACGCTGATTGACGGCATTTTCAGTGGCCGCAGCATCGAAGACCTGGTGCGCCCCGTTTTCGCGCTAGGTAACCCGGTAATCACTACGGTCACGCAGGCAGTCACCCGGCAAGACATGCTGACCGGGCGTAAGTTGGATAAGTTCGAGCCGAGCGGCACCGCCTCAATCATTCAGGGCATCGCGCAGGCTGCTGGGTTGGGCGACGTATTGCTCGAAGATCGTGAAGGGCGGCCGATGTTGCCCTGGGCGCTCAACGTCGCTATGAATCTCGCCCCAATCGCCGGTCGCGGTACGTCGTACTTCAACCAGCGAGTACCGTCTGAACAGGATCAGGGGCGTTTCCGTTCAACTGTCGGCGGACCAGCTGGCCGACTGCTGACGGGGCTCAACATCTACGTCACGCCTGAGAACGCCGAGTTCGGTCAAAACGAGCGGCTCGACCTGGCCTACATCGAGATGCTGATGGCCCGAGGGTACGAGCGGTTGAACCTCTCCCAAGAGCTGCCACGAGTCAAGAACGACGACGACAACAAGTGGCGCGATAAACAGTTCGCCAAGTTCGATCGCGAGACGCGAAAGTGGCTGATCGACAACAAAGTGCCGAAGAGCTATTGGTCAATCATTCCCGAGCTAGGGCCAGAGTTCTACAAGTCCAAGGCCGACTCCCCCGTCAAGTACGACCTGTCGCTTGGTTCCTCGGGGATGGGTGCGATTGACTGGTCAGGAAACGGCTCGACCAAAGACGAAGAAGAGGCTTACCAAAGCCCCTCCGAGAAGGCGCTTGACCGTGCACAAGGCCGGGACAAGAAAGACAAGCCAAAAGTAGACCTGTCGTTTGAGCTGGGTGGTCTTGACCTCAACCTGCCATCGGGTCGATCGCTTGACGTTGCCGTTACGCCCGAAGTGTCGGCCAGGGCTCAGGCTATCGTGGACAACATCTACGGCCGCACCGCAACCGTTTCGGCGCCCACCAACAAGCCGCCGACCCGCACCGCCCCGGACAAGACCGACGAAAAGATTCTAAACACCAAGCCCAAGACTTCTGAGGCGCGTCGTAAGCAGATCGTCAAGCGGATTCGTCAGCTGCGTAAGCAGATACGACAGAAAGGCGGGGTCACGATCCGGCACGAGTCGCTATCGCCTGAGATGACCCGCTTTGCCGAAGAGCTAGTTCGACAGACGGGCCTCGATCCGCTAATGGTCGGTGCTTGGGTGCGAGCCGAACAGGGCTGGTCGTACTCCAAGTACGTTCAGCGCGGCTACAACAACTGGTTGAACATCGGCCCACATTGGGAAGCCCCGGAGCTATACGGAACGCCAGAGCAGGCAGCTAAGTACACCGCCGACGGGCTCAAAGGAAAAAACGACCTATTCGTCAACTCGCCCAGCATCCTCGGAATCATGGGCACCGTGGATCAGTCCGCACAACAGCAGGCGGCCTACATCGGTAGCTCGCAGTGGGGCACCGGCGACTTCCTCGACAAGTTCGAGGGCATCCAAGTGTCAAAGAAGCCGAACAAGAACACGAAGCCCCTGGAACGGGAACTAGACAAGCTCGAAAAGAAGGCCGACGAGCTGGGCCTCTACATTGGCGGCCCCCGAAAGTACAAGAAGCCGACGCTTTGGCGGCCGCCCAACAAGCCAAAGGGCAAGCCGCGTATGGATTGGGTCAACGGCACGTCGCCTGATCAGCTCAACCCCGACATCGTGCGGCTGGGTTACATGATCTCCAAGTGGGTTGGCGGTGAGCCTTTGCAGATCACCAGCGCCTACCGCGGCACGGATTACGACTCTAACCACAGTGAAGGCGGCGCCCTGGACATCGGAGCTCTCGCACAATCAGCAGGCGGGACGCCTGAAAGCGAGCTGCGTGGAGACGCAATCGCCTACGCTGCCGTCTTGGCCGCAGGCGGAACCAAAGAGCAAGCGGCTTCCCTGGCGTCCGGTCAAGTTGGCTATCTCGAAGTCGAATCACCGAATGGACACACGTTGGAGTTTTTATGGAAAGGCGACGGCGATCATCAAGACCACGTACACGTAGCCGTGGAGAACCCCGGCCGCGGCGAGAAAGTATTCGACACGACCGGCGGCGTCATACGTGAGGGCGTGCTGTCCGGGCTGCAATCGTTTGGCAGTGGTGGCGGGTACTCCGGCAGTGGAGGTGGTGGCGGTACCGCAGGCGGCGGCCTGTTTGAGTACCTCGACTCTCAGGGCGTCCTGCAAACCAGCTCAATCCCGCTAAGTGACTCGCTGTTTGGCAACCTCCAACTTGACGAGCAGGCCGACGCCGCCGATGACGAGCCGTACTTAGACGTGTCGGGTAACGCTGGCCGCCGTGTTTCGAGTGACGACTTTGACCTGACGGTGCCTGGTGATCTGCTGCCGGAAGAGCTCAAACGGAGACTTAGGCAGCTAGTAAAATAGGACGCATGAGTGCCGTTTCCCTTGACAGTCGTGTGTACTCGCTCGAACAGGAAGCGTCGTCTATGAAGTCCGACATCGCGTCCATCAAGACGATGCAGATTGAGCAGACCAAAGACACCGCCCAGCTCGACCAGCGGATTACCGACCTGATCCGCACGCTGGGCGCAGTGGCCGGTGCGCTGGCGACTCTGGCAGTCACTATTGCGATCGCCATTCTTACAATCCTTACCGGCTAATGATTGAATCCGCCCTACTCAGCCTCAACACACTGCTGCTGGTGTACCTAGTGTGGTCGGCGCGGGGCAAAAGTTCTTCCACGGAAGAGATACCGCGTGAGACAATAACTCTGGACACCGACTCCATTGGATTGACTGATTGACTGCCATCGCAAAAGCCTTCCTCCACGAGCCGATCTTTGCCGCCGCCCTGGTGACCGCCGTCGTTGCGGTCATTGGCCTGCCGACTGAGGTCGTCGCGGCTGTTGGCGCGGTTTCCGCTGTCATAGCGAGGCACTTCACCGTTCCGGCCGACAAGGCGGAGGCAAACGAGCTCGCCGATCTGCTGGACAGCTACGACGAGGCCGTCAAGAATGGCTAAGTTCCCCGGCAAGCACGGCAAGCTCCACCCCTTCCGCCACATGTGGAAGCACCCCTGGGGCAAGCTCGCTCAGCGCTCGGCCAAGTTCAAGCGGTTCTGCTGGCGGCACGGCTACATGAGCCCTAACTTCACGAAGGACGAGTGGGCCAGCAAGGACGGCACGGCGGTGCCGGTCGCACTCCGCGCTAACGCTCAGAGGCAGGCTTTCAAGTGCGAGCGGCTTAGGCATCGACTTGGTGACCGCCCGATCGGCGCGCTCTCTTACTACCGCTCACCGGCCCACAACGCCGCCGTCGGGGGAGCAAGTCAGTCTCGGCACATGGCCGCTGACGCCTGCGATTGGGACGTCAGCCTGATCAGCCGAGTAGGCCGCGACAAGTTCCTGGCCGCAGTGAACACGATATGGGCGAACAACGGCATTGGCATCTACCCAGGCGGCAACGTTCATACCGACGCGCGCCCGTATCGCGCGCGCTGGTCGTCTTGGTGAAGTGCCCCGCCGGAACGGCAACGTGCGGCACCGCAATCAGTCGCGCGCGTCGCAGTTAGCTAAGCGCAAGAAGGACACAAAACGGACACAACGGGGGCGTCCTAAGCGGTCACGTAGGTCGTTCTGAGTACACGCGTTTCGCTTGGTTGAGCGAAACTTGGCTCTGTCAGTCGCGTCGATTTCCTCTCCTATACAAAAGCTGCGTAGCTTCCGCGACTTGTTTAGGCGTAAGGAACTGCGACGGCATCGCGGTAGACAGGCGTCGTCTCAATCAGGAAACCAACGGCGCTCGCAGCTCCGACCAGCGTAGGCCGAATCGTGGTCGCCATCTCCCGAATGAACGCGTGGTTGTGAATGTTGTCCGGCTCCATCGCAACGACAATCGGCTTGTGCATGGCGTAGCCGTAGCCGAGCTCGGCAATAGTGCCGAGGCTCACGGCTTTGGCCCCAACGAAGTTGGCAAGAATGGCGGAGCACTCTTCGATCATCCGAAAGTCCTCCTGGATGCCGGTCGAGCCATCGAAGTTGTCGGGCAACGGGCCGCCCGTGTCCCACTTGTGCTGGTCGCGCATCGGATTCAGCACCGCGCCGCCGTATCGCGCAATCGTCGTAGCGGTCTGCGAATCCGGCAGCCGCCAGGCTTCCGCCTCATCCCAGGTCAGGCCCGTAATGGGCCCAGCAAGGTAGACCGACGGGCTAGACACGGCTTTCAAGCCTGAACGCGACGTCGCTAACCTGCTCACGAAGCGCCCCCAAGTCGCCGTTATTGACGATCTCGAAGTCCCGCGGAAACAGCTCTGTGTCATCTAGCGCCGTCTCCGATTCGTGGGTCAGCTGCTCCAAGTCCGAGAGCTTGCCGATTCGTTGAAGCCGATCGACGCGGCGCGACTCTTGCGCCGACACTTCCACAAACATGAAGCCCCGCTTAGCGAGCGCTTCGTACTCGTTTGGGAAACGGCAATCGTCAATGACGACCGGCGTGCCCTCGGATTCCAGCTCTTCCAGACGGCGAACCA
>Ga0208795_1000816_pt1 | contig 14825 bp, 16 predicted proteins | sample CB_VirMetaG_6_FD_184541 | JGI IMG/M metagenome (GOLD analysis project Ga0208795, IMG submission 184541) | Freshwater to marine saline gradient viral communities from Chesapeake Bay - CB_1508_2 Viral MetaG (SPAdes) (version 4) | ecosystem: Environmental > Aquatic > Marine > Coastal | place: USA... | reverse complement strand
TCAGTAATATCTCGTCAGGGTATGCGTCTACGACCACCCTGAACAACAACTTCACAGCTTTACGTGATGGGTTCGACAATACCCTGTCACTGGATGGCTCTACGCCTAACAGCATGAATGCTGACTTCGACGTTAATGGTTACCGTATTCTTAACGCAGGTCAAATTGACACAGATGCTCTGTACCTAGGTGGAGTAGCCATTACATCTTCTGCTGACGTAGAGTTTCAGACCACCTACCTGACTGCTTCTTACATAGGTAATGGCAGCACTGTAGCATATGCTCTGACAGCTAATCCTCAGTCAGAGGGTAACGTATCTATCTACATTGATGGTGTCTACCAGAATAAAACTACCTTTTCTTTGTCAGGTACAACAGTTACCTTCTCAGAAGCACCTCCCCTAAATTCAGCTATTGAGATTGTCTACCCGACAAACACTGACACTCTCAATGGCTCTGTTGCCTCTGCGATTACTTATAACCAAGGCGGCACTGGCGCACAGGATCGTACACTGACAAGTAAGCTGCAAGAGACTGTATCGGTCAAAGATTTCGGCGCTGTCGGTGATGGCGTGACGGATGACACTGCGGCTATTCAGGCTGCGGTGGACAGCGGAGCAGGGAAAGTTTTGTTTCCAGCTGGCACTTACAATCTGAAAATGATTTTCATCGACACTGGCAACGTCAGGCTAATCGGTGACAACGCAACCATCGTCCAGTTCCATGACAACGTAAACTCAACAATAGTAGGCGGAAATGCAGGACAGTATAAGGTAAGTGCTGCGTTTTTCACAAAGCGTGGCTGTGAAAACGTAGAGATCACAGGTTTCACATTCACCACCAATGATGCCAGCTTCCCCGCTCTTGCCGCTGGTTTCGGGTCGTATTTCACCAGCATCGGCGGTCATCACAGCGACAACATCTACATTCACCACAACGTCTTTCGGAGTGGACAAGATCGCTGCATGTTCTTTCAAGCGGGCAAAAACCTTCGCTTTGAAAACAACAATGTCGAAAACAACGGCTTCACCGTTCACATTGGCTTTGCTGGCAACTTATTTTTCCATGACAGCGTCACAGACACTTCCGTCAAGTATTCGCCTATTGCTCCGTCGTTTACCAACAACGTCTTCGATGGATACAGCAGTGATCGGAGCGCCATCTGCGCTCACTTGACTGGATGCGTCGAGTTCGTATTCCGTGACAACCGTTTCCTTAATATGGCGATTGGAAGCATCGGCAGCTTGCGTGTGGTGCGGCTATATTGCAATGACTTCGGGCCATATGATGCAAGCGGCAACCAGCTTGCTTACATTCAGGGGGTCTGTTCTGGCAACGTCATCAACGGCACGTTTGATTATGCGCTAGAGATCGACGGGTATTCGTCTTTGGCGACAAGCACATGGACTTCGTCTTTTCAGATGCGGATTTTGGTCGATGGCAATAACATCGAAGGCACTGGCCAAGGCATCAAAATGAATGAGGTGCAGGACACCAAGATCATTGGAAACTTTGTCAGCGTCACTGAAAGCCCGATCTTCATCGAGCGCCGCTCTTCGTTTGTCACCGTGTCAAATAATACACTGCGCTCGACTGCTGGCGGCTATAACGACACGGTAATCTACAGCGCATGGGGCGCAGGTTCTGGCTACTTCACCTTCAACAACAATCGAGTGACTGCCTCCCCTGCCAGCCAGTATATCTTCGAGCGCAATGTGCCGATGACTTGGTTCGTGTGCAACGAGAACAACTTCTTCTTCGACGGGGACATTGCTTCGTGCAGGCCGTTTGTGCTGACCTTTTCTGGCAAGGCATGGATAAAAGACAACGTGTTTAACATTGATGTTGACCCGACAAATGTGTCTGTTTTTGTGCTCACAGGCTCAGGCTCTTCTGCATCCGTAAACATCGAAGGCAATCAGGTTTTTGCAGTCAACGGAACGGGTGCAAGCACAATTCGCTTTGCTGCGATGTCAGACTTCAAAGACGTAAACATCCACAACAATGTCACTGGTGGGCCGATTGACATTGAGGATTGTGACCGTGTCTACATTACAAACAACACAATGATTATGCCTTCATCAAATACCGTTCGAGCAATAGCCTGCTCCAATGATAGCTATGCAGAGATCGCAACGGTGCAAATCTACGGCAACTACATTGTATCTGCGTCTGCTACGACAACGCAATGCGTGGCTATTGTGTCCAATAATGACGCCACCTTGAACACCACGTCGAAGGTGACGATGAACTACATCAGTTGCAATTCTTCAGCAGCGCCATTGTCGCAGCTTAATGAGGGCGAGTTGGGCGTCATTGGCAATACGATCATTAACGCTGGCGCAGGTGGGACCACCCCAACCGTGACTGGCTCTGCAACACTCGTGAACTTCTAAGGAGGTCGGGCATGACCATTAAACAGCAAGGTGGGGTTTTCGGTCGCAACCCGACATTCAACGATGTTGATGCAAACAGCGTGACCGCCGATCAGGCGACCGTTAACGGTGTGCTGCTCGCAGATGAGGTGGGCATCAACACGCCGCCATCATACCCACTGCATGTTGTTCGAGACACCAACGGCTTCATCGCTGGGTTTAGAAACTCAGACGCAACGACACTGGCTCGGACAATCGCCGCTGGAAACTCTCTAGGGGATTTGGTCACTGCAGTTCTGGCAAACACTGGGAATGGTGTAATTTATTCGGACAGTGGCAAAACGCTCGCTCTTAGCGCAAACGGGTCTACTACTGCGGCGCTGACTGTTGAAACCAGCCTCAACGTAAGCCTCCGTGAAAACCTTGTCATGGCCAACGGCAAAGGCATCGACTTCTCTGCCACCTCTGGCACTGGCACAAGCGAACTGTTCGATGACTATGAAGAGGGAACGTGGACGCCTGTTTACACCGCCAGCACAACTGATCCAACCTTTGCTTCATATCCTGTCCGCAGCGCACACTACCGCAAGATCGGGGCGATGGTGTTCGTCACTGCTCGTTTCCGCACCAACGGCTACAACAGCGATGGTGTAGGCAACCTCCGCATTTCTGGTCTACCGTATACAGCAAAATCCAGCGGCTCGTTCTTTGATACGGGCGGCATCACCATTCACAGCGTGCAGAACTGGGGCAGTATTCCTTACAACGGCGTTGTTAAACCCGGTGATGCGTTCATTTCGTTGATCGGCTCTACGGGCTTTGTGGATCAGTCTGTTTTGGCGCTTGGAACAGGAACAAACAACAACGACATTTCGTTCTCTGGAATGTATGTGACGGATTAAGGATAAGAACATGGCCCTGACAAAAGCACACAACAGAATGATTGCTGGTCAAGCGGCCAGCGTGGATGACTTCGGTGCTGATCCAACTGGCGCAACTGACAGCGCAACTGCAATTCAGGCTGCCCTGAACAGCGGCGCAAAGGTTGTGGAGTTCCCTGTTGCTGGTTCTTATACTGTAGGCTCGGCCCTGACTGTCCCTGCCAACGTGCAGCTCGAAGGTAACGGCGCAACGGTTACGGCATCGTCCAGCTTCACGGTGTTTAACCTTACGGATGGTGGGGCAATCCGAAACCTGACCATTGTCGGCTCGGTGTCTGCCGGAACCTATGATGGCTCTTCTATTGCAATCGAGGCTGAGGGCACGAACAACCACCCTGCTGCGCCCACCTACATCACTGGCCCAAAGGTCGAGAACTGCACGATCACCAACTTTGGCTTTATGGCCGTTCGGCTGGCCTATGTTAAAAAGGCAGAGGTTCGTGGCAATCGCATTGCAGACATCGGCTACACAGGCGTTGGCGGTGTGTCCTGCGAAGATGTGATTGTTGATGGAAACACCATTGATGGCGTCACTCCCGGATCATCTGGCGGTGATGCTTATGGTGTTTTCATTGACCGTAAGGATGGTTTGTCTGAAACCTCTGATCCTCGGTCTTATCGCTGCATCATCACCAACAATATCATTAAAAATGTGGTTGTTTCTGGTGGTGGAACAAACGGCCAAGGTATCGACACTCACGCTGGCGTTGACTTCTTGATTGACAGCAATGTCATCAATGGATGTCAGCGAGGTATCTTTGTCACATCTTCTGTGATTGGCGCTTTGGGTGAACAGCTTGGCGCAAAGCGTTGCGTTGTATCAAACAACACCATTGTTGGGACTGGCGCTTATGGTATCCTTCTTGATGGTGCAAACTCTGGCGGTTCTGTTGTTGACTGGACAGAGGATTGCGTCATCACTGGCAATACTGTTGTTGGCTTTGGATTTCCAAACGATGCGCTGACTGGCGGCATCCATTTGCAATTTACAAAGAACACCATTGTCAGCAACAACACGGTCAAAAACAGTAATTGCAATCTCATTAACTTGAACACCAATAATATTGGCTTCAGTGTTTCTGGAAATGTCTTAACTGATCCTTGGGATGACACTTATTCATCTCCAAACTGCATCCGCATTGGTGGTAATGACAGCCGTGGCATCATCATCGGAAACACTTTCCGATTTGAAAATGCCTCGCTAGGGACGTATGTTGCTATCAAGTCCGTTCGGATTGAGGCCGCCCTCACAGGCCTGAATGTAGAACTTGGTAAATGTTCTTTTGAAGGCATAGATGCAACCCATCTCGGTCTTAGTTTGGGAACAACAACAGGTGTAAGCTATTTTGGGTTTTACGAAGCGTCTGGGACTGGAACACTTTCTCTTACTAGCGGAGGTGGCACAGCGCTGACTGCCATTACTTTCCCAAAAAGATTTCCGTATAACCCGACTGTTACTTTGACACCCCAATTCCCCATTAGTGGTGGCGGTCAGGCTGCCCTGCTTAGTGTGGGAAATGTTGGGTCTGGCACAATCAGCAGCACTGGCTTTACTGCTTATGCAAACTCAAGTGACCTTGCCACATGGTCGTCTACTGGAACCGTCAACTTCATTTGGCACGCAAGATAGGAGGCCGACATGGCTCTGAGCAAAACAATCGAGCGGAACGGCGTCACTATCGCAAACGCCTACATCCGTGTTTCGTCTTACACTGGCAACAAAAACGGAATGGAAGTGTCTGTTGGCTTCCATGCCTCTGACGCACAGCCTGCGTTCTCTGTCTCATTGTATCAATGCCCTCTTGATTTGAACGGCGACAACCCGATCAAGCAGGCATACGAACACCTCAAGACCCTTCCCGAGTTCGCAGGTGCTGCGGACGTTTAATGCGCTTCGTGCGTGGACAGTCCAGCCAAGGAGGTAAACATGGCACTGACTAAGACAACAGTAAACGACAAGATTGAAGTTATCAATATGGGTGACTGGTCATCGGTGCAAGTACGCACTGCAACAATCATCAGTGAGGATGGCACAGAAATCAGCCGTACATTCCACCGTCATGTGGTAATGCCTGATGCTGATCTCTCAGCCGAAGATGCAGACGTATCTGCAATCTGCACTCCAGTATTTACAGACGCAGTAAAGGCAGCGTATGCTGCACATTTGGCTGAGGGAGAGTAATTATGTCTGCTGTAACAGAAACATTAAGCTCCAACACAAGTACAGCAGCTTTGCAGGTGATTGGTCATTTTAACCTTTCTCTCTCTGGTACATGGAGTGCCACAGTTACTATCCAACGTAGCTGGGATAAAAGCACATGGTTCGATGTAGACACCTTTACGTCTAACTATGAAGGCACAGGGTTTGACGCAGAAGAAGTCTACTATCGTGCAACAGTTTCAGGGTATGCCTCAGGCAGTGTTGTTATTCGTCTATCAGACAACCGTAACTTCACTGGCAAGAGTGTCTTCTACGCATAAGGTCAACTAAAGATGGAAACAAGTTGGCACCTAAGTAAGTCAGTACCTGTCACTTTGGTATTAGCTATTGTAGCTCAAACACTAGCTCTTGTCTGGTATATATCCAGTTTGGATAGTGCTGTCAAAGCTAATGCCAGAGACTTGATCCGTAATGAAACCCGTATAGAATCTCTTGAAGGTATCGTTCAAACTCAAGCTGTAACTCTTGGACGTATGGATGAGAACATCAAAGCTATTAGAGATTCAGTAGAAAAAATGGCTTCGAAATAACTTGACATTTGTTTAAAATTGTGGTAAAATGGCAACATTAGAACAAATAAGAGATACTGCTGAACAAGACCTAGTAACTTTTATTAAACTTATAGCACCTGAACAAGTACTAGGTCAGTGTCACGAAGATGTCTGCAATTGGTGGACAAGAGAAGACAGCAAGTCTCATCAGCTTCTTTTATTTCCTAGGGACCACGGCAAGTCAAGACTTATAGCTTATAGAGTTGCATGGGAGTTAACCAAAGACCCTACACTCAGGATACTCTATATCTCAGCAACAGCTAACCTAGCAGAGAAGCAGCTAGGCTTTATCAAAGGCATACTTACATCTGAAATATACAGACGGTACTGGCCTGATCACGTAAACTTTGATGAAGGCAAACGTACACGATGGACCAACTCAGAGATTATGTTGGACCATCCTTTAAGGAAGAAAGAAAATGTTAGAGACCCTTCGATCTTTACTGGCGGACTTACGACTTCGCTTACAGGTCTTCATTGCGACATCGCAGTCCTTGATGATTGCGTGGTGTATGAAAACGCTTATACAGGTGAGGGAAGGAATAAAGTCAAAAGTCAATACTCTCTTCTCTCCTCTATTGAAGGTGCTGAAGCGAAAGAGTGGGTCGTAGGTACTAGGTATCACCCTGCCGACTTGTACAACGATCTTCTTCAAATGATGGAAGACCAGTACGATGATAACGGCGAGAAAATAGGTGAGGAGAATATCTACGAGATATTTGAGAGACCAGTAGAAGACCTAGGGGATGGCACAGGCGAGTTTCTCTGGCCTAGACAACAACGAAAAGACGGTAAGTGGTTTGGGTTTGACATTAAGATTCTCGCTAAGAAACGAGGTCAGTACCTAGACAAAGGTCAGTTCAGAGCACAGTACTACAATGACCCCTCTGATCCTGACAATGTACCCGTAGGCAGCGAAAAGTTTCAGTACTTTGATCGTAAACATTTGAAAGAAGAAAACGGTTACTGGTTCTACAGAGACAACAAACTAAATGTTTATGCAGCAGTTGACTTCGCATTTAGTTTATCCAAGAAGGCTGACTCAACAGCTATCGTTGTCATAGGAATAGACTCAGAGAATAATATTTACGTCTTAGATATTGACAGGTTCAAGACTGATCGTATCTCAGTTTACTTTGAGCATATCTTTCACTTGGTCAGCAAATGGTCATTCAGAAAGATGAGGGCTGAAACAACGGTAGCACAGATGGCTATCGTTAAGCAACTAAAAGAACTAATCAAACAACACGGTTTGTCTTTAAGTATCAACGAGTACAGACCTAACAAGAGCCAAGGCAACAAACAAGAACGGATAGCTTCTATTTTGGAACCTCGTTATGATAACATGAGTATGTGGCACTACAGAGGCGGCAACACTCAAATACTAGAAGAAGAATTATCTTCTCGTAACCCTGCACACGATGACGTTATAGATGCTCTAGCTTCAGCCGTTGACATGGCAGTTAAACCTTCTAGAAAAGTCTTTAGAAGCAGAGACAACGTTGTACAGTTTAATAAAAGATTTGGTGGAGTTTCGTTCTAATGGCTGGAACAACTATTGATCTCTCTTCTGTTATAGCTCCTCACGCATTAGCTACGGAGATTGCAGATAGATGGACTATCTGGAATAATTCTCGTCAGCAAAAGATTGAAGAGTGGAAAGAAATCCGTAACTATATCTACGCAACGGATACTCGTACTACATCTAATAGTAAGCTACCTTGGACTAACAGTACGACAACACCTAAGCTAACACAGATTGCTGACAATTTACATGCTAACTATTTCTCAGCTTTGTTTCCTCAGAAACGTTTCTTTAGGTTTGAAGCAAGTGATCAAGAGGCTAACACAAAGAATAAACGTGACGTTATCCAAGCTTATATGCAAAACAAAATACGTCAGTCAGACTTTGAGAATACTGTAAGCAAACTTATTAATGATTACATCCAGTACGGAAACTGTTTTGCTACTGTAGATTTTGTCAGAGACTACACAGAGTACGAGGATGGTGAAAGGGCCGTAAACTATGTTGGACCTAAGCTTGTTCGTATTTCTCCTTTTGATATTTGTTTTAACCCCTTAGCTGCTTCTTTTGTAGACTCACCTAAGATTGTCAGAAGTCTTCTTACAAAAGGGGAAGTCAAAAGAAAGATTGACGAAACTGTAGACAATGCTTATATGAACGACATCTTTGAGAAGATGATGTATAACCGTTCATATGCTACAGGTAATGACGTAGATGTACATAAGTCAGAGGGTTTCTTAGCTGATGGGTTCTCTGACATCAAGCAATACTTTGAGTCTGACTACGTAGAAATACTTACCTTCTACGGTGACATGTACGATGCTGATACAAACAAGTTCATGAAGAACCGTGTTATCACAGTCGTAGATAGGTCTTATGTCTTGTCTAACGAACAGAACCCTAGTTGGTTAGGTAAGGCTTCTGTCTTCCATGCAGGTTGGAGAGACCGTCCAGATAACCTCTATGCAATGGGTCCACTGGATAACCTAGTAGGTATGCAATATCGCATTGACCACCTAGAGAACCTCAAGGCTGATGTCTTCGATCAAATAGCCTATCCCATTCTCAAAATCAGAGGTGACGTAGAGGACTTTGACTTTGAGCCAGCAGCCCGTATATACATAGGTGAAGAAGGTGACGTAGGATATTTAGTACCTGATGCAACAGCACTCAACGCTGACTTCCAGATTCAAAACCTAGAAGCCAAGATGGAGATGATGGCAGGTGCACCAAGGGAGGCTATGGGTATCCGTAGTGCAGGTGAGAAGACAGCCTTCGAAGTAAACCAATTGATGACAGCAGCAGGTCGTATCTTCCAGCATAAGACTGCACACTTCGAAAGAGTTTTCTTAGAGCCAATCCTCAACGCTATGCTCGAAGCAGCTAGACGTAATATGGACTATGCCGATACTATCAGAGTCCTCAACGAGGATACTGGTGTCTTCTTCTTTGAAGAGATTACCAAGGAAGACATCAAGGCTAACGGTAAGATAGTACCTATGGGTGCTAGACACTTTGCTGAAAGAGCACAGAGAGTACAGAATATTACTCAGCTATATCAACTCAAACTAGCTGACCCTGCCATAGCTGTGCATATGTCAGGTAAAGAATTTGCTCGTATCCTAGCTGATGAACTAGGTGAACCCACCCTGTTTGCTGAGAACATTGCTGTCAGTGAGCAAATGCAAACTGAGAAAATGACAATCGAAGCTCAAGTTCAACTCCAAGAAGAACAAGAGATAGCAATTGAGAAAGGACTCTAAGATGCCTTATATGAAAGGTAAAGTCAAACCATATAAGAACACGACTAAGAAGCCAATGGAAAAGAAAAAGAAACCGATGAAGAAATAAATAATGAAGTCCTATTGGTTTTCTAAATGCAAAACACCTGAGGAAAAGTTTGAGCTACGACAAAAAATCTTGTCAAACCGTGAAAGCTTAGACCGACTCAGAGAAATACTTGAGCCTATGCTCAAGGATACAGGACCAGAGGCTGACTATGACAGCCCCTCATGGGCCTACAAGCAAGCTGATCGTATCGGCTACAACCGAGCACTAACCAAGGTGCTTGATATTATCAATCTAGACAAGGAATAAAATTATGGTATTTTCTGAGCAGAGTCAAACCACAGACCAAACTCAGGTAGAGCAACAAGTACAAGAAGCCCCACCACAGGATTCGTACTTACAGAAGCTCGTAGAGACTAAGGGAGAAAACTGGAAAGACCCAGAGGTACTAGCCAAAGGCAAACTAGAAGCTGATGGTTACATAAAGAACTTAGAGGCTCAACTTGAAGAAATGAAAGAAGACCTCAAAAAGTCAGAGTACCAAAGGGAAGTTTTCGAACAACTTCAGAGTAAGGCCGCTGATTCTACTACAGCAAACTCTGGAGTGTCTCAAGATAAAAGTAGCACTAATAATCAGAATACCACTGCAAGTGTTAGTGAGGAAAACCTGAAGAGCCTAGTTGAACAGACACTTACTCAACGAGAAAAAGAGAATGTTATTAAACGTAATCTTGCTCAAGTTGATGCGGAGCTAGAAAAAACCTTTGGCACTGAAGCTAAGGTTGAAATCGAAAAGAAAGCCTCACAATTAGGTATGTCTTTGGAACGTATGCGTGACATTGCTGCCGAATCTCCAAATGCTTTCTTTGCTCTAATCGGTGAAAAACCACAGCAACCTTTTAGTCCTTTGACTCAAGGTTCTGTACGTACCGAAGGTGTCAATATGCAGACCTCTACGGAACGTAATTTCGATTACTACCAAAAACTCCGTAGGGAAAATCGTAACTTGTACTATTCAGCCAAGACGCAACAACAAATGTTCGAGGACAAATCTCGTCTTGGTGAAAAGTTTGGTGCATAATTGAAAGGAACTTAGAAAATGGCTATGACCACTTCTAACACATCGTTCCTGCAACGTGCTCAAGTTTACTCAACAGAACTCAAAGAGATTCTGCGTGAGGAAATGATGGCACAACGATATGTGCGTATGCTTGACGGGTTTCCAGATGGTAACACCTTCAACATTCCATCTATCGGACAGGCGCAGGTCGATAACTATGTAGAGGACAGTGCTGTAACGTACCGTCCACTCGACACAGGTAACTTCACCTTTACGATTGACAAATACTTGTCATCAGCTACCTACATGACCAAGAAAGCTGAACAAGACTTGTTCTACGCTAACGAGTTAATGTCTCGTTTCGTTCCTGAACAAGAACGTTCAATCATGGAACACTTTGAGACAACTACTTTTGCTGCTGCTGACTCAGGCAACGAAAACAGCAACCGTGCTCTCAACGGTGTTAACATGCGTATTTCTGGTGGTAACGCAGGTGTAATCGAACTCGCAGACTTTGCGTATGCTCGTTATGCTCTGAAGAAACAACACGTACCAGACAACAATCTGGTCGCTATTGTTGACCCATCAGTAGAGTTCCAACTGAACTCTCTTGGCAACCTTGTAAACGTGTCAAACAACCCACGTTTCGAAGGTATTGTTCGTGACGGTATCGCAACTGGTATGCGCTTCGTAGCAAACGTATACGGTTTCGATGTATATTGTTCTAACTTCTTGCCTGACGCATTTGCAGGTGACACGATCCTAGAACGCAATGGCTCTACCGATACAGACGTATCTGGCGGTAAAGTTAACTTGTTCTTCTCTGCGGATCAGTCTGTAAACCCATTCGTGGGTGCATTCCGTCAGATGCCAGAAGTTGACTATGACTACAACAAAGACCACCAGCGTCATGAGTTCGTAACTACGGCTCGTTATGGTGTCAAGTTGTACCGTCCTGAGAACATGGTTCAAGTTGTCTCATTGACAACAATATCATAAGGGAGGGATAACTTATGTCTTATGTTAACGCAGACGGTCTGGAAATCCTTGCCTCAGGTGATGCAGGTACTCCAGCAAAACGAGGTACAGCAGTATCTCCTACAAAAAGCCTCGTAATGGTGCTTACTGGTACAGAGCTTCCCTCTGCTGCCGCTACTCCCCAAGATAACGATGCTTTCATTCCAGCAGGTTCGTTCATTGTCTCAGCTAACCTTGTTGTCACTTCAGCTTTCACCTCAGGTGGTGCAGCTACTTTGACAATCGGTGCTTATGAGCAAGACGGTTCTGTTGTAGATGCCAATGGTATCGACGATGCTGTTGCTCTTGCGGCTATCGGAGCCAACAAAGCAGTAGCTTGTGACGGTGCTCTCGTAGGCGGTACAGCAACTGTTGGTGCAACCGATGTTTATATCGAAGCTTACTATGGCACAGCAGCCTATACTGCTGGTGAAGCCAAGTTGGTTATCGAATACATCGAACCATAAAACACTAGGGTGTCCCTAAAGTTTTTTAGGGGCATCCTCATTTTTTTCTTGACAAGATAGATAAAGTATGTTATCATATCTTTAACTGATGCAGGGGCTATATATGGCTAACGTAAATCACAGTTCACTTACTGATCCTTACTTACATGAACCTAAAGGAGTTGCTACGGCAGCTAGTGGGGATATTTATATAGCTAATGGCTCTGGTTCGGGGTCTTGGACACCAGCCCATCAACACGCAGACGCTTACTTAGCTTTTGATGCCACAACACCTGCTTACGTTCATGCAGCTACTACATCTTTTACAGTTATAAACCCAACATTAGTTTCTTCAAGTGCTGATGGTTTTACTGTAAGTAATTCACCAAACGCAAGAATAACATATACAGGAACGAGAAACCTCTCTGCTAATATACACATTGCAATTTCCACTACACAAGCAACAGGCACTAACAGAAATGTAGAATGGCAAATACATAAAAATGGTTCTCCTTTAGCTGGGTCTCATGTAATCAGAACAATTAGTTCAGGATCATGGGGATCAATTGCACTACTAGGTAATAGTACTTTTGCAACTAATGATTATTTAGAAATGTTTTCAAAAATTGATTCAGCAGGTAATGTTAATTACGCATCTATTTTCTGGACAGTTAAAGGATTGCCAGCGTTATGAAAACTACACTTCTACAGGTTGTTCAGTCTATCCTCTCCGACATGGATTCAGAGGCAGTCAACAGTATTTCAGATACAACTGAAGCTCAACAGATTGCATCTGTAGTTGAAGATACTTACTACAATATTATCTCTGCGAGAGAAATACCTGAACACAAAAAACTTATGTCTCTAACGGCACTGGCTGACTCATCACGTCCTACCCATTTCCGTTATCCTGACAATACAAAGAAAATTGAACGTGTTGACTACAACATTGGGACTGTAGCTAGCAAAGACTTTCGTGAGATTACTTTTGTAGATCATGAGTACTTCCTAGATAACATGAACCAGAAAGGTTTATTAGTTGAGACTGTAGAAGGTAGCATTGACATCTTTGTCTCTAATGATAAAGCACCATCCTATTACACATCCTTCGATGACTACCACATCATCATGGATGCCTACGATGCAACTGTAGAGTCAACACTTCAGCAATCTAAAGTAAGAGCCTTTGGTGCAACCTATCCAACCTTTAGTCAGACAGATGGACACATCATTGATCTTGACAATACTTTGATGCCTTATCTTTTGGCTGAAGCTAAATCAACCTGTTTCTCTTTGTTCAAGGCTGGGTCAGACCCTAAAGTTGAACAAGCTGCACGTCGATTGAAGTCTTACGTTCAAAACGATATGTATAAAACTAAACGTGCTAATACTCGTAATTATTACGGAAGAAGTTAATGATCAAATATGAACACGATACAGTAAACCAATACTGTGTCTGTCTATCAGATAAACTCTTATCAAAAGTTTTTATCGAAAAAGAAATTGGTGGCTACTCTTTCTTCGTTATTAAATATGAAAAGGGAAGTGTACCTAAGGAATTATCAGGACAGTACACAAGTATTCCAGAAGCACAACGTGGTTTAGAAAGGTATCTTCGTAACAGACCTGTATCAAAAGTTAAACAGGTAAGAGAATACGCAGATAAACGAGAGAAAGAACGTAATGCCGCAAAGTCTAAGTCAGAAGGCAGTTAACAACTTTGTTCGTGGTCTCATCACTGAGGCTGGCGAACTTACCTTTCCTGAAGGTGCCTCTGTTGATGAACTAAATTGTGAGCTACGTAGGGATGGCTCAAGGAGAAGAAGGCTAGGACTAGCGTTAGAATCTAACCATGTCCTGTCTTCTTTTACTATTTCTGATAGTGAGATTGTTCACACAGGCGATTGGCTAAACGTAGGCGGTACAACTGAGCTTGAGTTCTTGGTTGTACAGAAAGGCTCCAATCTTTATTTCTATAATAAAGCAGAGCTACCTTATTCTTCTCAAGGATATACAGATTACATAGACCTGACTGCACATGAATACGTAGGTTCTTCTGGTGCTGAGACAGCTAAGTGTCAGTTTGCTAGCCTTAATGGAAACTTAATTGTTTCTTCTGAAGCTATCAATACTATCTATGTAGCCTTTGATAGTGCCAGTGTAGGTAATGAGTTCTCAAGTGTAGAGATTTCTTTTAAGGTCAGAGATTTCGATTGGCAAGGTGACACAGATACCTACAAGACAGCAGGTGCTACTGACGCAGCAAGAACATATGACACAAAGAACGCAGGTTGGGTAGACACTAAAGGAGAAGCAGCTAGAACCACTTGGTCAGCAGCTAACTCAGGAGACTACCCACCCTTAACGCATCCTTGGTTTGCAGGTAAGGATAGTAGTGGTGACTTTGATGCAGCAGAATGGGACAAAGTTTTTGCTGGTAATACTCTAACTTCTAATGGACACTACATCCTTGACTTCTTTAGTAAAGTTAGAGATGGTCTTACAACTGAAACTATAAACACAAGATTTAAAACTGTAGCTTCTTTTGGTGGACGTGTATTTTACTCAGGTATCGGTGATGCTGAACACTCAGGTCACGTTCTGTTTTCTAAGATCGTAGAAGGTGTAACTGATCTAGGTATTTGTCATCAGGTAAATGACCCGACTGCTGAATACCTAAGTGATCTTTTAGATAGCGATGGTGGAATAATAGTTATACCTGATGCTGTCAATATCCAGCTTATCTATCCGTACCAGACAGCCCTCTTTGTTTTCGCTGAGAATGGAGTGTGGCAGATTTCAGGTGTAGATGGTGTCTTCAGGGCTTCGGAGTACAGCATCAACCGTGTCTCTAAGATTGGCATCTTAAATCCTCAGACTTTTATTTCTGCTGAGGGAACT
>Ga0208795_1000813_pt1 | contig 14860 bp, 22 predicted proteins | sample CB_VirMetaG_6_FD_184541 | JGI IMG/M metagenome (GOLD analysis project Ga0208795, IMG submission 184541) | Freshwater to marine saline gradient viral communities from Chesapeake Bay - CB_1508_2 Viral MetaG (SPAdes) (version 4) | ecosystem: Environmental > Aquatic > Marine > Coastal | place: USA... | reverse complement strand
TCTCTCTCTTTATCCAAAGGGAAAGCGATTGAACGGAAAGGGAAAGGTCATGACCGACCGCGAATTGAAACGATTGTCTCGGATGCTGCCGGATCGTATGGGCCTGAAGTGGCAGAGTGGGCTCGACGGATTCTCTCTGTTGAGCTCATGCCTTGGCAGCGGCACGTACTTGATGCGCAGCTCAGCGTTGATGCCAACGGACGATGGCTCAACCCTCTCTCCCTTGTCAGTGTGGCCCGACAGAACGGCAAGACGGTTGCCCTGAAGGCATTGCTGGGTTGGTGGCTGACGAGCTATGCCCTGGAGGCTGGGCCTCAAACCATTCTGAGCACGGCTCATCGGCTGGATCTGGCTACGTCGCTGTTTCAGGATTTGGCACCGACTTTGGAGGAAAAGTTCAACGTCAAAGCCACTTGGGCCTATGGTCGCAACAGCATCAAGGTCGGTGATTCGGTATGGCATGTCAAAGCTGCCAGGCCGTCAGCCGGTCACGGCATGAGCGTCGATCTCATCCTGGCTGATGAAGTATTCGGCATTGACTCCGAGACTCTCGACATTGGCTTGCTACCGACTCAGCGTGCCAGGCCAAATCCGTTGTGCTCCATGTGGAGCACGGCCGGTACCGAGGACAGCGTGGCAATGCTTCGTTGGCGTGAGCAAGGCATCAGAGCCATTGACGAAGGCAAATCCACCGGTATCTATCTGGCTGAATACTCGCCGCCACCTGACGCTGATCCGATGAGCCCTGGAGCGTGGGAATACTCCAATCCGGCACTCGGCCACACGCTCGACATACGCACCATCGAGCAAGAAGCCAAAAGCCCCAACCGGGCAGGCTTTCTGCGTTCTAGCGTGAACTTATGGGTACAAAGCGAACTGTCATGGCTTGCGCCTGGGCGGTGGGAATCGTGTCGTACTACGTTGCCACCATTGCCAGGCGGAGTGCTAGCAGTCGAAGTGGCAGTGGACGACGGCAGGTACGTCGCCGTGCGAGTGAATCAAAATACTGCTGGGATCCTGACTGCGACTGTCGCCTTCATGTGCGAAACCGTAAGCCAGGTATGGGATAACATACGCACTCAGTTGGCCTCCAACCCAAGTGTGCAAGTTGCTATCACGCCGACACTGGACACCAACTGCCCCTCCGATCTGCAACGTCGCAGGGTGCTGGTCGGCTACCAAGAAATTACGCGCTACACATCAATCGTGCGCAACCTGATCAACGAAGGCCGCGTCGCACACACCGGCGAAACGATGCTCGCTGAGCATGTCGGTCGAGCTGTCGCAGTACGCACACCAGGGAGCATTGCGCTATCCAGCACCAAATCATCCGGGCCAATAGAGCTGGCACGCTGCCTGGTGTGGGCTGTTGGCATGATGGGCCGACCACGACCGATGGTGAATCGTCCTGTCGTTGCATCGAGCGCCTAGACTCAACTGCACAATGGCTGGATTCTCTCTCAAGCGCAGCATTCCCAACGACACCAAAGCGCAGATTGGTGCTGCAGCTGCAGGCAACCCACTTGTCGGCAACTTCATCAATTACACCAACGACTACAACCGCGCCCAAGCAATGCAAATCCCGACAATCAGCCGGGCACGCGACCTGATCTGCGGCTTGATTGGCTGCCTACCGATTCGCCAATACTCCAAGCAATGGGTGAACGACGACTACGAGGACATCGACCTACCTGATGACACGTGGTTTCATCAGCCCGACCCGGCGACGACACGCAACTTCATTATGTCCTGGACAGCCGACGACCTGATCTTTCAAGGCCGTGCATTCTGGGTAGTAACCAGCCGATTCGGCAACGGCTTCCCAGCAACCTTCGCCTGGATTCCGGCCTCGGATGTGCAAAGTCTTGACCAAGCTGGGCCAATCTGGTTCGGCCCCAGCAAGCAACTGGTATTCCAAGGATTGAAACTAGATCCAAATGATGTTGTGCAATTCATCAGCCCAATCCAAAGCATTCTCAGCATGGGTGCACGCGCAATCCGCACAAACTTGAACCTCGACTATGCGAGCGAGCGATTTGCACGCACCCAGGTGCCATCGGGCGTGCTTCAACAACGCGAAGGCGAACCGTTGAGTGGCGAGGAACTGAGCGAGTTGGCAGCAGGCTTCGCCAAAGCACGTGAAGGCAACGCGATTGCTGCATTGAATCAGTACGTCGAATGGAAAGAGTCGTACATGGATCCCAGCAAACTGCAGCTCGTTGAAGCCAGGACATATCAGGCACTTGAAATGGCGCGAGTTGCAAACATTCCTCCGTACCTGGTTGGTGCACCGACCGGAGGCGGCATGACATATCAGAACGCACTCCAGGCACGTCAAGATCTGTACCTATTCGGAGCCAAGCCATACATCGACTGCATCGAGCAGACGTTGAGCATGAACAGCGTGACTCCACGAGGCCGATACATCTACCTAGACGTTGAGTACTACCTGGAGGAAGCAAATCAGGTGCCCGAGTCGGACAACGCTGCACCGGCTCGGGCGCTACCCTCTAACGACGAAAGCGAGGCGTAAATGCTCAAGCTGACCGCATCAGACACATTCATCATCGCCCAGGAAGGCGAGTCGCCCAGGACAATCTCGGGCGTGGCCGTCCCCTGGAACGTGGAAGCCACCGTTTCGGACGGTACCCGAGTCAAGTTCACTCGGGGAAGCCTCCCGGTGACCGGCAAAAAGCCCAAACTGCTGAAGTATCACGACGATATGCAGCCAGTTGGGATCGTGACCAGCCGCCTCGACTCCGAGGAAGGGATGCTCTTTACGGCTCGGATCAGCGCCACCTCCGAAGGCAACGACATGCTCGAGCTCATCAAGGATGAGGCCGTGGATGCCGTCAGCGTCGGGGTGAACCCCATCGAGTTCAGTTACGACGACGAAGGCGTGATGGTGATTTCACGCGGCGAGTGGGTAGAGTTATCGCTAGTCACGGCACCTGCGTTCAAGGGTGCTACGATTACAGAGGTTGCAGCGACCGAAGGCAAGTCCAACGAACAGGAGCTCCAACCAATGACCGACAAGATCGCAAGCGCCGCAAGCGTCGCTGAAACACCTGCTGCAACGCCAACCGCAGCTCTCGCATTTGCAGAGCCGCGCCGCGTTCCTGGTCGCCTCCCATCGGCTGCTGAATACGTTTCAGCATTCGTCCGTGGTGGCGATGCCTTCGCTGACCTGAACCGTTTGATTGCGGATCACCAGGCGTACCACAACCCAATCGCAGCTGCCGCAGGCGACGAAGTGACCACGGATGCACCTGGCTTGCTGCCAGTGCCCATCCTCGGCCCGGTCTACAACAACATCAGCTATCTGCGCCCGGTCGTTTCGGCCATCGGTGCACGTTCGATGCCGTCAGCCGGTGCGACGTTCATCCGTCCCGAAATCACCACGCACAGCTCGGTGGCTCAGCAGGCCAACCAGCTTGATGCGTTGAGCTCAACCACGATGGTTGTCTCATCGAACACCGTCACCAAGCTCACCTTCGGTGGCACGGTGCGTGTCGCCGAACAGCTGGGCGACTGGAGCGATCCCGCGTTTGTGAACATCGTTCTGCAAGACCTGGCCAACCAGTACGCAGACCAGACCGACAACTACGCAGCAGACCAACTGCTGTCCGGCGCAACCGCGTTGGGCACATGGAACGGCTCGGCTTCAACGCTGGTCGCTGACATCTACACCGCCGCTCGAACCATTGCCGCCAACACCAACGTGCTGCCGACCCACATGTTTGTGGATCCGCAAACGTGGGCAAAGATCGGTGGCCTGGTGGACAGCGCAGACCGCCCACTGTTCCCATCGGTCGGCCCATTCAACGCAGCAGGCACGCAAAACGCGGCCAGTTGGAACGGCAACCCACTCGGCCTCACGATGGTTGTGGACAAGAACTTCACTGCCAAGAACATCATCATCGGCTGCGCCGCAGGTGCGTTCGCAGGCTTTGAGATCTTCGAGCAGCAAAAGGGTGCAGTTTCAGTTGAGAAGCCGGACATCTTGGCTCGTCAAATCAGCTTCCGTGGCTACTTCGCCACGTTGATGCTGGATGCGACCAAGTTCCAGAAGCTCGACTGGGTCTGAGCTAACTTCGCCTCCTCCAAGCGACTGAGACTGTGGCCACGTACACAATCACCCATAAACAGGTGATCGACAATGTGGCCACAGTTCAAGTCCTGGAACCCATCAACTTTGAGGTCGGCCAGTCGGTAACGATTGGCAGCTTGACTGGTTTCAACGGCACGCACGTCATCACGGCACTGCCCGAATATCTCTTTGTTGGTGTATCCGACATGGGCGATTATCTGTACGACACAGCAGTAATCATTCCCAACCAAATCCAATTCGCATTGGTCACCGATGGCGTGGTACGCCAAGCGGCCTCCGGCACGCTTAGCTACTCGATCACAGCCACCTGGGCTGCCTTGGGTGACCTGGAGGATTACCTGGGTTTCGTATTCACCAACCCCAGCCCCGACCTCGATGTTGCGACAATGGCTTTGGGTGCAGCCAACGCATTCTGCTACCGTCGCCGTCAAGAGGCTGGGTACTGGGATTCCGCGTCCAGTGCGCCCAGCCTCGACTGCAAACTTGCCACCGTCCAATACGCGGCAATCCTCTACCGTGAGCGCGGCAGCACCGAAGCATTCGCCAGCTTTGACCCATTGGCCACAGGCGGCCCGGTAACCGGCAATTACGGCCAAATCCTTCGCCTGCTCGGAGTCGGTAAGCCGCAGGTGGCCTGATGCCCGACCAGCTATTCAAGACCGGCTACGACCAAATCGTCACGACACTCCAAGCCATCACCGGCTTGACCGTGTTCAACGACCCACGCAACATCAACGTGCCATGCGCAATCGTAGAAGCACCAAGCATCACGCTCAACACCAACGTCAATGCAGACATGGAGTTTCGCGTCGTCATCGTCGGCCTGGGCACTGGAGACAATCGCACGCTCGATCAGCTGCTTGATTTGGCTGACCTGGTACGCGAAGCCAAGATTGGGCTAACCTCGGCCCGGCCAACGACCGTCAGTTACGGTGGAGCCGACTACCCGGCCTACGAATTGACAATCCGCACCAAAGTCAGCCCATAGACCTACTAGAATGCCAACAGGCTTGCAGCGAGCCTCCACAGCAAGGAGATTTCGCACATGGCAGTAGCAAGCACACTCACCGGATCAGCCGTATTCAAGGTCGGTGCCAGCTCGGGCACAGAAGTCGATTACACCGACAACTGCACTGCATGTGTCGTGACCAAAATGCGTGAAACGCTCGATGCATCAAGCTTCGGTGTCACGTACCGCTACCGCGTCGGTGGTTTGACGGATGTGACCATGACGGCCACATTGCTGGCCAATGACACCATCGTGAATGCTTTGGCTGCCCTGGTGGGCACCAACGTGTACGCCGAAGGTCGTCGCAGCTCGGCTGCCATCAGCGCCAGCAACGTGAACTATGAACTGACCGGGGCGTACCTGGAGTCAGTCGATGTTGTGAACCAGTCGGTCGGCGAGCTCAGCGAAATTGAAGTCGTTGTGTCTGGCGGCTCCCTTAACGAAGCCACCTCATGAAATTGACGATTGAGGTGTCCTATAGGACACCGGCAGCGGAATCGGTCAAGGACACGATTACTACAACGATTGCCACCGTTGCTGCATGGGAACGCAAGTTCAAGCGTCGCATCAGCGATCTCCAGGGCGGCATCGGTGTGGACGATTTGATGTTCATGGTTTGGCATCAGCTGACCGTTACCAAAAAGGAATCGCGTGAATATGATGCGTGGCTCAACACTGTTGAATCGTTCGACGTGCAAGAGGTCGCGCAGGCAAACCCTACGGAACCGGCAGCATCCGCAGACAGTTAGCGGAGCTGCTGTTCGTGACTGGCTACTGGCCTCCGGATGTGCAGTTCGATCAGGAGGATTTGGCTACCGTTCAGCTGATTGCAAAGAAGGCCAACCGTGACCGCTGAATCATCCATCACGATTGTCGGCCTGAAAGAAACGTTGCGTGAACTGCAAAAGCTTGAGCCGGATACAGCCAAGGAAATCAAAAAAGATTTCAAGAGCATCGTGCAACCAGTAGTCAAAGAAGCTCGAATCAAAGTGCTAGCCATGCCATTGTCCGGTTTCCGATACAACTGGAAAGCCGGACGCATATTCCCTTGGTCACAGCAAGCCGTCAGCAAATCAATCATTGCCAGGTTCAGCAACCGTAAGCGCGGGAACAGTCTGGCCGTGTTCAGCATCACGATGAAATCACCGGCAGGCACCGTGTTCGATATGGCAGGCCGTAAATCAACGAATCGTTTGGCTGCTGCGCTCGATGTGCTTTATGGGCGTGGATCGCGTTTGATGTGGCCGACCTATGAACGCAACGCAGCCGCAGTGAACGACAATTTGGCAGCGTTAGTAGAGAAACTCACTGATGCAGCGAATCGTAGACTGTTGGACTAATGGCCGTAACAATCCCCATCATTACCGAGTTTGCGGACAAAGGCATCAAGTCGGCTATTGCCGAGTTCAAGCAACTTGAGACAACCGGCCAGAAAGCCCAATTCGCACTGAAGAAATCGTTTGTGCCTGCTGTGGCAGTGCTCGGTGGTTTGACTGCGGCAGCCGTACCAGCCGTCCAGGCGGCCAGCGATCTCAATGAAACCATCAGCAAGACCAATGTGATCTTTGGTGAAGCCGCCAACGAGGTACAGATATTTGCTGACACGGCAGCAGCTTCCCTAGGGCAGACACGCCAGCAGGCGCTTGACGCGGCAGCCACGTTCGGCACGTTCGGCAAGGCAGCCGGGCTGACCGGGCAAGACCTGGCATCGTTCAGCACTGATTTCACGACCCTGGCATCAGATCTGGCATCGTTCAACAACACCAGTCCAGAGGAGGCCGTACAAGCGTTAGGAGCCGCTCTGCGAGGCGAAAGCGAGCCCCTGCGCCGATTCGGTGTTCTGCTGTCTGCGGACGCTGTAGCAGCGGAGGCGCTCGCTATGGGCTTGGTTACCACGACCATTAACGAGGACAAGCTGAACATTGCCTTGCAGAAGGTTGATATTGCATTCCAAAAAAACCAGGAAACAGTCGCCAAGTTTGGTGAGGATTCGCTAGAGGCACAGCGGACACGGCTGCAGCTCGAGCAGGCCGAGATATCGCTGAACAAAGCTCTGGATGGTACGACCGACAAACTGACGGCACAGCAAAAGACATTGGCCACCCAATCGCTGATTATGAAGGCGACGACTGATGCCCAGGGCGACTTCGAGCGCACCAGCGACGGCCTGGCAAACAGCCAACGCATTCTGACGGCACAGTTCAAGGATCTACAGGCCGAGCTCGGCATGGTGTTGCTGCCCATCGTCGAGAAAGGCGTGAAGCTAATCTCCAGTTTTACTGGCGCACTATCGGCAAATAAAGACGTAGCAATCATCGCCATTGGTGTCATTGGTGGTTTGGCAGCCGCAATCGTCGCAGCCAACATTGGTATGAAGATTTACCAGGCCACCTTGGTTGCCGTACAGGTAGCTCAAAGCCTGCTCAATGTCATCATGAGCGCCAACCCAATCGGCTTGATCATCATTGCTGTCGCTGCATTGGTGGCAGGTTTCGTGCTATTGGAAAAACGATTTGGTGTCGTCAGTACGGCTATGAAGTTTCTGAGCAAAGCCTTTCACGACTATGTGATTGACCCACTGAAGGCCATCCTGGATTTGGTCGGCAAAGTTGCTAGTGCAATCGGCAAGATTGCAAGTATCGGTGGCTCGGTAGGTGGTGCCGTAGGTGGCCTCATCGGCAAAATACCTGGTTTGGCTGATGGCGGCATAGTTACCGGCCCAACATTGGCCGTGGTCGGTGAGGCAGGCCCTGAAGCGGTAATCCCATTGAATCGAATGGGCAGCATGGGCAATGTCACAATTAATGTCAATGCAGCTGTTGCCGACGCACGACTTGGCGATGTAATTGTTGATGCATTGCGACAGTACAACCGGCGGAGCGGCCCGATCAACGTCGCGGTGTCCTAATGGCCTCAACAGTCGTTCAATCAGGTGACTACCTGCTCGAGCTGGACACAGGCTTCCAGGTATCAGCCTTTACGTTGGATGATGCCACACGCGGCGTGCTGGACAACACAACATTTGTGCTTGATGGTTTGACGCAATTTGCCGACATTACGCAATACACCACTGACATCAATTACAAACGCGGTCGCCAAAAGATTGACGACCAGTTTGGTGCAGGTGTAATGGCATTCACGATGACCGATGACACCGGCATTCTCGGGCCATATGACTCAACCAGCCCGTATTACGATCCAGCCAACAATGAGCCTGGGCTGGCACCGATGCGTACCGTGCGCCTATCACGTGATGGCGAATACCTATTCGTGGGCGTAGTCACCGGGTACACCTATGACTTCCAGCTTGCAGGCCCGAACTTGGTCAATGTGCAATGCGCGGATGAGTTTTACAAACTGGCACAAACCCAGCTTGATGAATACAACGTGACAGCTCAAACCAGCGGTGAACGAATTACCAGCGTGCTAGCCCTGCCTGAGGTTGATTACCAAGGCACGACCAGCATCGCCACTGGCACAGTCAATTTGGGCCATGACAGCGCCTACACAGTGCCCCAAGGCACCAACACGCTTGCCTACCTGCAGCAAATCAATCAGGCTGAGCAGGGCCGACTGTTTGTGGCACGTGACGGCACGATCACATTCCAGAACCGCATTGGCAACACGTTGAGCGCACCAGTAATTAGTTTCAAGGATGATGGCACCGGGGCAAAGTATGACGAGGTGGAGGTCGAGTTTGATGCTGACAACGTAATCAACCGGGCGTATGTGCGTGGCTTGGATGGCACAGAAGCCACTGACACCGACGCTGGCAGCATCAGCAAATACTTTACGCAAAGCTTCAGCATCACCAACAGTTTGCTGCATGAGCAAACAGCCATCAACGATCTGGCTGACTACCTGCTCGAGCCGAACCCGGAGCCCAGGTACACCAGCGTTAGTACATCATTTGCTGCATTGACCAGCCTGGAGCGTGATGACGTAGCCACTATCGATATTGGTGACACCATCAGCATCCACAAACAGATACCCGGTCTGGGCAGCGAGATTGCTACCGAGCTTGCGGTTGAGGGCATCCAGGGCATCATCAACGTGGCCAGCGGCCATCGGATCACGTTCTACACCAGCCCAACCACCATTGTCTATGAGCTCATACTGGATGATGCCGTGTACGGACAACTTGATGGCTCCAACGTATTAGGCTGAACTCATGCCATTGACCACGTATTCAGCCGGGCAAGTTCTGACGGCAGCATCACTCAACAGCAATTTGAAGACTGCAGGCGGATCACAAGTCGTTGTTGCCGAAGCCACATTCACGGCAGTATCAAGCGTGACGGTTGATAATTGTTTTACAAGCACATACCGCAACTACCGAATCGTCTGCAACTACACGACAACGGGCGGTGGTGGCGTACGATTCCGTGTCCGTGCATCAGGCAGTTCGACCAGCACCACTACGTATAACCATCAACTGTTCACATCATCAAGCACTACAAATACGGGTGGACGAACAGCAGCAGACACAAGCATGGTACTTGGATTTGGGAGTAGCGGTACTTTCCAATCATCATTTGATGCAGTGATTTACAATCCGCAAATCACAACACCCACCACCATGTTTTCGGTGTGTTGTCAATCGGATGGCGCACTCAATGTGCCGGTTGTGGCTCTGGCATCGGGCAATCAAACTGGTGCGACGGCCTTTGATGGATTTGAGCTAATAAATAGCGGCACGATGACGGGCAATTACACCGTGTACGGATTGGGGATCACGTTATGAAAATAAACGACAATGGCATCAACCGAGAAATGACTGATACGGAAATAGCCGAATATCAAGCATTTTTGGCAACTGAGGAACAAAAACAGATTGTTGCGGACGAAATTGCACAAACAAAATTGTTAGCCGAAGCTTCGGCACGCGCCAAACTCAAGGCACTTGGCCTGACCGACGACGAAATTGCTGCACTGGTGGGCTGACGTGAAATGGCAATACATCCTCGAAGATTGGCTCAAGAGCTTCGTAGCTGGAAGCGTCGCCGTGCTTATCACAAGCGACTACGATCTAACAAACGCCGTCAAAGCCGGGCTCGCAGCAGTGCTGCCAATGATCTACGCCTGGGCAAACACTAAAGACACGCGGTACGGCCGCAAGTGAACAGGCCAGTCAAGCCGGTACGGCTCCCGGCTGATCTAGCAAACGTCAAACCAGGTGAAGTGCCTGCATACTTGCTGCGCTCAATCAGGCCGTATGGTCGGCTGCATTGGCTGGCAGCCCAGGCATATGAGGCAATGCGTAAAGCTGCGCACGCTGATGGCATTAGGCCATTCAAGCCCACCAGCGTCGGTGATACATACCGCGACCTGGCAACCCAGGAGCGAGGATTCCTTGCCCGGTACACGACAGCACCAATTAGCAACAGTAAATCCATCAGGATGTACAAAGGGCAAAAGTATTACCTGAAGCCAGGGCTGGCCCCAATGGCCGTGCCCGGTACTTCTACGCACAACTTAGGCCTCGCTGTGGACATATTTGAGGCTTCGGGCAACCGCCTGAAGTGGATGGAAGCCAACTGCTTGAGCTTTGGATTCTGCTGGGAGTTTACGTCCGGCGCAGAGCCTTGGCATATTCGATATTTCAAGGCAGAATCAATACCGGCCAGAGTGCAGCAATGGCTGGACACTCATGCCGACAGAAATCTACGTAGCCCTAATCAGTGCCGTTGCGATTGTGTCGGCGGCTGTCCTGCCTGCAATCCTGATTGAGCGTGCCCGGCGAGAAAACGCCGACGATCACGCATACGTGCGCAAGATATTGAGTAGGGTGGAACGCAAGATTGACAATCACTTGGAGGATCACGACAATGGGACTACGCGACGAAATACAGCCAAAACTAAACAGGGTGGCTGACCTTGCTAAATGGCTGGATGACCAGCCGAACGGTGAGGAGTGGTACGAGCTGATTTACGATCAGCAGTACAGCAGCCAGGCCATCGCATCATTATTGGCAAAGCATGGCTTTAAGTGTGACTTTAACGTGGTGCACCGATTTAGGGCCAAGCATGTCGCTAAGTGACGAAATCAAAGACCAGCAGACGCTCGAGCAGCTGCGTGAAGCACTAAAGCGAGCACAACAGCAGTACGGCAGATTGAAGGTCAGCCGGGATGAGCTAGTAGAAGCTGTGTACCAGGCGGCCAAGGATGCCAGCCTGGGCACGCCACCAATCAAAGTCACGCCACCCAAGAAAGACACACGCAAAGGCAAACCCGAGGTTGCAATCATTCACTGCACGGATTGGCAGCTCGGCAAGAAAAGCGTGTCATACGGCTCGGAAACGTGCGCACAGCGCATTGACCGATTTATTGACAAAGTGGTGCATATCACCGACATTCAGCGCAAGCACCATCCGGTACGCGAAGCTGTGCTGATGCTGGGTGGTGACATGGTGGAGGGCATGGGCATATTCCCCGGCCAGGCGTACGAGGTGGACAGCCACCTTTATGAGCAGCTGTTTGAGGTGTCCAGGCTGATCTCCAAAACTGTTAGCACTTTGGCTAACAACTTTGAGTCAGTCCGAGTGGTTTGCGAATACGGCAACCACGGCCGCATAGGGCGGTATGGCGAAATGCCGAAGGGTGACAACATTGACCGCATCAGCTATGAGATTGCGCGCAGTCGAGTCGGTCATTTGGTCAAAGATTGGCAAAGCAGTGACGCTTGGTATCAGATTGTGCGCATTGGCAACTACACAGCCCTGCTGGTGCACGGTGACGAAATACGAAGCTTTGGTGGCAATACTCCAGCTTTCGGTATTCTGCGCAAGGTCAATGCGTGGGCCGGTGGAGTGATTGAGGATTTCAATGACTGCTACATGGGCCACTGGCATACACCAATGAGCTTGACCATGAGCAATGGCGGTCGCATATTCGTGACCGGCAGCCCCGAATCGCACAACGAATACGCACGCGAGTTCGTTGCAGCCACCGGCATACCAAGCCAGCGCCTGCACTTTGTGGATCCAGACAAGGGCCGAGTGGCGGCAGAGTACGTGGTATGGCTGGACTAGACAAACCCCTGGTATTGGTCGTGTGGCACGATGCCCACACGCTTGACAACGACCATTGGTATGACGAGTCCGACCTGAAAGACACGCCATGCGTGGTGCACAGCGTCGGGTACCGGATCAGCAAGCCCAATGCCCGGCACCTATGCCTGGCACAGTCGATCACCGATGAGCAGGGCTCGGACAACGTGCTGTTCATACCTGCCCGAATGGTGCGAAAAGTCATCAAACTGCAAATCCCCCACAAGCGCCGAAAGACACGCTAGGTTCATATCAGGGTTCTGGAGGGCCCTAGACATGACACACAACCTGATTACCTACGAAGTCCTGACAGGGCTTTGTGCAGAGACAGCGCAACAATTTCACTTGGTAGTGTTCAGGAACGCTGAAGGCGAGGTCGTAAAGGCCCAGCTGCGTTACCGATTCAACGCTGACGAGGATTGGAGCGAACCATCAAAGCTGACCCATCAGCCACGCATCGACCCCGATCACCCGAGCGTCGCATGAATCCGCTGACCATCATCTTTGCGGCAGCGTGCGCAGTATCCGGCTTTGGCCTGATGCTGGTATCAGATCCTGAAACAGACACAGCAGGGCTGGTGTCCGAGTCCACCGTGTACACGGCTCCCCTTCGAGGCACGGTGGGCTTGGACAGCCCCTCAGACGCATCAGGAAGCGATATAAGGGTGGTTACGACCATGCCCCCATACACAGGCCCAGGCTGCCGAGAATGGGCTGATACGGCGCTTAGGGCAGGCTTTGTGCTGGATGACCTATGGATAGCCCTGCAGGTGGCAGAGCTCGAGTCAGGCTGCCTGCCGGGCGTAGTTGGGGACAATGGTGACAGCTTCGGCCTGATGCAGATTCACACGCCATCGTGGTGCAAACCAACCAAATACTGGCCACGTGGCTATCTGCAAACCCAGGGCATGATCGATGACTGTGCAGAGCTGTTTGACCCACTCACGAACTTGTGGGTGGCCTGGCATATCGCAACACACCACGGATGGGAAAACTGGAGCACCTATGGTCGCGTCGTGGGCTGACATTTTCGTTATGGGAATTGTCGCTGCATACATCGTGGCATCGCTTTGGTATCTTGCACGACCTATGGAGGATGACAATGAGCAGCAGCAACATTGATCCAGGTGACGCGGCCTACCGCGCCTGGCAACTCACCAAAGGTGATCGCATGGCCCAATATGGGCACCCATTCGATGACTACACCCGGGTGCGTCGCATATTCGGCAGCATCACCAACTTCCACCACAACCTCAGCACCCAGGAGGCCATCATGTTTATGGTGTGCGTCAAGCTGGCCCGGCTGATGAAGTCGCTGGAGGAAGGCAAGATGCATGAGGATTCGCTGGTCGATGCGATTGGCTACCTGAACTGTCTGCACATGGCTGATGCACGTGATCAGCTGCTCGATGCCCCATTGCACGTGGTAGGAGATATGGCGATTTATCGTGACGAGCCCACAGAAGCGTAAAGGTCATGCAGCCGAACTGGCTGTGGTCAAGTGGCTGCGTGCCAAAGGCATCAATGCTGACCGCGTGCAGGCTGGCACGCACAAAGACCGAGGCGATATCAACGGCTGGCCAGGCATCGTCATAGAAGTCAAAGACCGCAAAGCACATTCTTGGCATGGCTACTTTGAGCAGCTGCGCAGACAAATCGCCAATGACAAAGCGTGGACAGGCGTGATTATTGCCAAGCGCCCAGGTATCACGGATGTGGGCGAATGGATGGCAGTCATGCCGGTCAAAGAATGGTACGAACTGATGTGCCTATTGGAGGAATTGGGATCATGAGCTTCAACCTTGACAACTACGTTGATGTGCCCACGCGCCTGCGCATGGCGTTGGAAAAGTTTCCTGATTTGCGTGTGCAGGAATCACAGCCCACATTTCGTGAGGTCAATGACAAGCTGTACATCGAGATTCGTTGCACTGTATGGCGTGACAAGGATGACCAACTGCCCTGCATTGCGTACTGTTGGGAGCCATTCCCAGGGCGCACGCCATACACAAAAGATTCAGAGCAGATGAATGCCAGCACCTCGGCCTTGGGTCGAGCATTGGGCATGATGGGCTTCGGCATTGATCACAAGATGGCTAGCAAGCAAGAAGTGTTGGCCAGGCAAGAGCCTGAGAAGCCGCGTGTTGAGATTGCTCGCTACCCGGATGGCGAACCCATTCCCGACCCATTCACAGGCGAACCACAAACGAACGTGGTGCCATTGAAGGCAGGCCCAGGCAAAGCATCGGAGAAGCAAATTGGCATGATTCGAGTGCTGGCAAAGACGCGAGGCTTTACGCCCGGTAGCCAGACAATGCGCGAGATCGGCAATGTGCTGAACCGTGAGGTCGTAAAGTTTGACGAACTAACCAAGCAGGAGGCTTCGGCTGTAATAACAGCTTGGAAAAACTGAAGTACGCCAATCGCATTGGTGCGTTCAGGCCGCGTGACCTGATGTAGGTGCAAATCCTCGGTGACTCATCATCATCAGTTCGCCCGTTAGACAGGCTTGTCAGTCCATGCGAACAGATCCATCGTGTGGCGAGTGTGAACCGTGCTTCAACAACGGTCGGGATGGAGCCCGGGGGCACTCTGCCTAAGTAACCTTGACAACATGAAAATCAAATGCAGCTATGAAACGGTGCTCGAGATTGGTGACTGCCGCGAGTGCGGTGAACAAAACCTCTCAA